>ODAI010240874.1_pt1 | contig 27907 bp, 20 predicted proteins | sample 1539321 | NCBI WGS metagenome assembly ODAI01 (sample SAMN02144231, study PRJEB22623) | gut metagenome | biome: sheep rumen | host: Ovis aries | place: New Zealand
ATTCACCCTCCCTAACTGGGGAGGGAAGGGGTGGGGCCGAGTGAGGGGCCAAGTGAGGGGTGAGTGAGATGTGAGTGAGGGGTTAAAAGTACCCCTCACTGCCCACAATCCCAGTATTTATGGGCTTTCCAGCCATATTGAGTGAGGGGTGAGGGGAAAATCGAAAGTCAACTAAAGATATATTGAAAGTCAACCCAAATCAGGTAACGTCATACATAACATATAGGATTTTCTTATTACTTTCCATAAATAACCGAACAATATCGCCACAAATAACCGAAAAATTTTGCCACAAATAACCGAAAAGTTTCAATTTTCTTTGGCGATTTGAAATTAAAGTTGTACCTTTGCAGCCTAAATAGTAATGTTATGGCAAAGTACAAACAACGAATAGCAGACAGACTTCTTGAACGAAAAGTTATTGGGAAAGGTGCCGTTCTTATTGAAGGACCCAAGTGGTGCGGCAAGACAACAACGGCAAAGCAACTTGCCAAAAGTGTACTTGACCTAGGGGATGCATCTGTGCTGAAACAAAGTGCACAAATGATAGAGATAAGTCCCAAGTCTCTTCTGGAAGGAACGACTCCTCGCTTGATTGACGAATGGCAGGCTTTACCCTCCATTTGGGATTCTATTCGTAGCGAGGTTGATAAGCGTGGTGAGCCTTCTCAGTTTATCCTTACTGGGTCTTCTGTACTTCCTGATGCCGATGAGACAATTCATAGTGGAACAGGACGATTCGCGCATATCATGATGCGTCCCATGAGCTTGTATGAATCGGGCGAATCATCGGGCACGATTAGTTTAGGGGATTTGTTCGATGGCAAAATACCCGAAGTTCGACAATGTGACCTTAATGTTAATGACATTGCATACCTTACCTGTCGAGGTGGATGGCCGTGGGCGACACTTATTTCCAAGGATGTAGCCTTAGATCAGGCTTTTGACTATGTGGATTCTGTGGTAAAACGAGATATACAGCGTGTGGATAAGGTGAAAAGAAGTCCAGAGCGTGCAAGGTTGCTCCTTCGTTCCTATGCGAGGAATATCTCCCAACAAGTTTCCTATGCCACCATTCGTAAAGATATGATTGCCAACGATGCTAGTACTTTAGACGAAGATACAGTTGCTGACTACATTAAGGCCTTGAAGAAACTCTTTGTCATTGAAGACCTTGCAGCTTGGAATCCCAATATTCGTAGTAAGGCTGCTATCAGGACTGGTGATACACGTCATTTTGTGGACTCTAGTATTGGAACTGCAGTGTTAGGTCTTGGACCAAATGATTTAATCAATGACTTAGAATCATTCGGATTGTTCTTTGAGGACTTGGCAGTACGAGATTTGCGTGTATATGCTGAGGCTTTGGATGGACAACTTTATCATTACAGAGACAGCAATGGTCTTGAATGCGATACAGTTCTTCATAGAAGAAATGGTAGTTATGCTCTTTTAGAAGTAAAACTTGGAGGTGAGGAACATATCAATGAAGGTGCAGCCAGTTTAATAGAACTTGCAAACAATATAGATACTGATAAAATGCCGGCACCATCATTCATGGCAGTTATCATAGGTGTTGGTAAGTATGCCTATCAAAGACGAGATGGAGTTTATGTAATCCCCATAGGCTGCTTAAAGGATTAAAAGCAGCCCTCCCTCAGCTTGAGCCCAGTATTTATAAGTCTTCCAGCCATATTGAGTGAGGGGTGAGGGGAAAATCGAAAGTCAACTAATTTTAGGGTTTAGACATACAGACAGTCAACTTAAATCAGGAAACGTCAGAGTGTCTTTTGGGAGTTTGAGAAATATTCTATACTTTTGACATGTTGGTCGAGATTTTTGTGCTCGAAAATTAAACTATAAATGAAAATAATTTCTTTTTTGTTTGGAATTTTGCTCACTTATTTATACCTTTGTAACATGAAATTAAAAATTGTATAGAATGACGTAAAAGTTTAACAGACATATCATCAGAAGAAGTGTTTTACTTCTTGCATGTAACATTCGGAAAATCGCCAATTAGAAGAATGTGTCCCAATAGCAAGTTCGTGAAATGCTTGTACCTCATGGTGCAGGCTTTCCTTATTTGTGGGACTTAGGTGTTTGGCGATACCTCCGAATGTGCAAATACAGGATTGTTTGCACCTTTTCTTTTTGTGTGTCGCAAAACAATAATCCCAATGAAAACACTTGGATTTATTACGGTTATTATCATGGTGGCATGTCTCATCATCTTTCTTTCTGCAACCAACAACTGGGATAAAAAGAAAGAATATGGCGAGACTATTGTACATAGTAAAAGTGAAAACTCGATAGCAAAGTTTCTATTTTATCTCTTTATCGGAGCATTTATCATATTCAATTTAATCGAAATGAAAAATTGCTCTGGGTCAAACAACATTCCTTTTGAAGAAACTATTAGACATAAATAAATTGGGAAAGATGAAAAAGATTGGCTCAATATTATTAGCAATAGCAGCACTAAGTCTATTAGGTGCTTTGTTTTCTGCTGGACGGGATGCTGATACTGCTGGTGGCAGATTTATGGGTGCGCTCATATTGGGCTGTATAGGCTTTCTGCTCTTGTATTTTGGCAACAAGACGGAGGACACCCAACATGAGAAGGATTACCGTACTACTGGTCAAAATCAATCTGCCACACAAATACAAGAACAATCAGCACAAACCAATGATAGTCAGATGAAGTTTCGCAACAAGATGTCTGCAAGAGAATTAGTTAGTAGCGAAAATGCTACACTTAAATTTGTGGAAAACCCTAATACGGGCAAAGTATTTTTCACTTGTGGAAGTAAAAAAGGCTATGTAAGCCCTGCTGCATTAGAACACATGGAGCAAGGAGAACTTGATGATTTCTGTTATGCAGAAGTTAGCAGGGACGGAAAAACTTATGTGCCATGCCTAATGCTGGTCAATAAGCCAATAAAAAAGATTATACGCTCATTTGAGGTGGAAAATGATAACACATCGAAAAAACACAACGGTTTACAGCCTTGTAGAATTTCAAAGAAATCAGAAATAGAAAGGCAGTTGTATTCTTTAATGCTGCACTTTATCCAAACAGAATATGGTGATATTAGTGTCACAGAAAATAACATAGATGACCTAAATATACTTTCTATCCCCTTGACAAATGCAAGAACATGCTATGAGGATAATGAAAGTTTTATTCACACATGTAATCTGTATGGGTTAGACTACTCTGAAATCCTTGAAGAAGTATCTAAACAGCTCATTGATTATTATATGAATAAAAACAAACAAGAAGACACAGATTTACCTTTCTAAATATATGAGTGCATTAGACTACATATTAGCGAATTATCAGCAAGAAAAGTACCAAGCAAGTCTTGCGGAAAGGGGTGTTTTGAGAGCTTTGGTGCATACACTCAACAAGGAAGAACTACTTATACTTAAAAAGAAATTGAAACGTGGTTCTTCCAAATGGAGCGTAGGCAAGGGACTTTATGAGGAAGCAATTAAAGTCATGGACAAGATGCAGCCACATAGGAATGAAAGTATTTCTGCCCTCTTGAAATCCTTTACAGATAAACAGAGTGGCAAGGTTACAACTACAAGAAAGCAACTTCAAGATAGATTTGACAAGCAAGAATTTCAAATGCAGCGAAAGATAATCAAAGCCTTTCTTTCGTCTGCAAAACAAGATAGAATGTGGGCTTACAATCGGTTGAAACGTAATTGGGATAACATGTTCTATAAAGATGTGAAAACCTTGTGGGAGCAGTACCATGAAGAAGAGTGCGGGCAGGTTGTCTTACGCCATTTTCCTATGGAATATGTGTATAACAATCTGTTCCATTTAGAAACAGATGAAAATTATACATGGTTATGCATTCGTTTGATAAATCACCCTAAATTTACTATTGATAAAGAGAAACTAGAATTAGATGGAGTTTTTAAGTTTTATGGAAGAAGTGATGTAGAATTGTTGTACATTAAGGCTAAATCAAACAGCATAATTAAGAAAGGAGAAGCCACACGGATAATGTTTGAGCAGATTATTGATTACCTTAATCTTAATCCTACTCTAAGTTCTTTATTGGAAAAAAAATTCGACAAGGTAGGCTCTACCATGTATGAGGACTACTACCCTACTACTAAATGGCTTGATGTAGTTTCTCATATTCTTTGGTGCATGGGTGAATTAAGCTTAACGGAGGAACTTGTCGCTTATGAAGAATGGGATAACATGGTACAGAGGAAATTCATCTCTAGTTCAGATTATGATGAACTCACAGCATATCCTACTAAAAATTTCAACGAGGAATGTTATATACTATTCCGTAATACGATTGCAAAATGTATACCAGATGAATATAAACATTTGATAAAATTTACGTATTCTTCTGTTGATGTGGTAGATAACAAGCCTAAAATGAGCGTAGATGAATTAGGGACTAATCATGCATTAAGCACTTTTATAGAAAAACTTGGGTTAAAGGTTGTGGAATAAAAAATGGTTACATATATTCCCTTATTTTGGGTGTATATATGTAACCACTTTGTGGAGGTTATCATTAACAATTCTATATCATATTTCTTATTTCTCCTGCACCTTCTTCCAACCTTTGTAGGTGAAATAGGCTCCCATGAGGATGAAGGGTACTGAGAGTATCTGTCCCATATCGAAGAGCATGCCTTGTTCGAAGCTTTCCTGTACTTCTTTGGTGTATTCTATGAAGAAGCGGAAGGTGAAAATCAGTAAGATGTCTAATCCAAAGAAGAAGGATGTGCCGACCAGATTGGGTTTCTTCTTGTAGAAATACCACAGTACGAAGAAGAAGCAGGCGTATGCTATTGCTTCATACAGCTGTCCTGGATGGCGTGGAAGCATGTCTATTCTCTCAAAGACGAAAGCCCAGGGAAGGTCTGTCGGCTTGCCTATTATCTCGCTGTTCATGAGGTTGCCAAGGCGGATGAAACATGCCGTTACGGGAACGGCAATAGAGATAGTATCGAGTACTGTCCACATTCCTACCTTCAGGTTCTTGCTATAGAGCAGAAGGGCGAGGATGATGCCTATGGTGCCTCCATGACTTGCAAGGCCTTCATATCCCGTAAAATGCCAATGCCCGTAAAAATCCTGACGAATGGGGAGCAACATCTCGATGAAGTGGTTCCAACTGGTAAGAAAATACCCTGGCTCATAGAAGATGCAATGTCCCAGGCGTGCTCCTACAAGGATTCCTATGAAGCAATACAGAAAGAGGGGTTCGAACTTCTCATCTGACAGTTTCTGCTGTCTGTACAGATATTTTACTATCAGGTATGCCAACAGAAGTCCTATCAGCCAGCATGTTGAATACCAACGTATTGCAAGAGGTCCAAGATGAAATATTACAGTATCTGGATTCCAGGAAATGTATAAAGGAAGAAGGTTCATTGGATGAAGGATGAAAGGTTATTTGTTATGATAACTTAGTATCTTTTGTGAAATTATTAGTGATACTTTTATGTAAATTTGATTATAGGTATGGATGTTACGGCTCTTCTTATTTGTGAACAAAGGGCGAATTTTTCTTCCTGTGGGAATTGTTTAATTAATGTGTAAACGTATTTTGTCAACTCCTTAGAATTAACATAAACATTTAGTTTTCTGAAATATAAATTATCCATAATTATTTATTTCAAACAAACCTTCATCCTTCGTCTATTAAGCCTTCATCCAACTAAACATTAAATCTGAAGTGCATGATGTCGCCATCCTGAACAACATAGTCCTTGCCTTCTATGCCCAGTTTTCCTGCCTCTTTGATGGCTGCTTCGGACTTATACTGCATATAGTCATCATACTTGATAACCTCGGCACGAATAAAACCTTTCTCAAAGTCGGTATGTATGACACCTGCACATTGCGGAGCCTTCCACCCCTTTTTGAAGGTCCAAGCCTTTACCTCCATCTCGCCGGCAGTAATAAAAGTCTGCAGGTTAAGAAGAGCATAAGCCTTCTTGATGAGACGGTTTACACCACTCTCTTCAAGTCCTAACTCCTCAAGGAAGAGCTGCTTGTCCTCATAGTTGTCAAAGCCGGCAATGTCTTCTTCTGTCTTTGCAGCTATAACCATACATTCTGCACCTTCTTCAGCAGCCAGCTGCTCTACTTTCTTTGTCCATTCATTACCATCTTTGGCGGATGACTCATCAACATTACAAACATACAGAACTGGTTTGCTGGTAAGCAGGAAGAGATTTTTTGCCGCCAGCTGTTCCTCCTTAGAGTCAAATTCTACCGTTCTGGCGTTTTTTCCTTGCTCCAGGCATTGTTTATAAGCCTCAAGCACATTAAGCTCCACCTTGGCGTCTTTATTGCCCGCAGAAGCCACTTTTTGGGTCTTGGCATAGCGGCTCTCAATGGTTTCGAGGTCTTTCAGCTGCAGTTCTGTATCAATTATCTCCTTGTCACGAATAGGATTGACAGAACCATCCACATGGGTGATGTTCTCGTCTTCGAAGCATCTGAGGACGTGAATGATGGCATCTGTTTCACGGATGTTGCCCAGGAATTTGTTTCCCAGACCTTCTCCCTTGCTGGCACCCTTTACCAAGCCTGCTATGTCAACTATTTCGCAGGTGGCAGGTACAATGCGCCCAGGATGAACTATCTCAGCAAGTTTCGTAAGACGGTCATCTGGTACGGTTATGACACCTACGTTAGGTTCTATTGTACAGAAAGGGAAATTAGCTGCCTGAGCCTTTGCAGATGATAAACAATTAAAGAGAGTTGACTTACCAACGTTTGGTAGTCCTACTATTCCACATTTTAATGCCATAATTTTTCTTTATATTCTTGTTATAATTTTATTCTATTCTAATGAGTGTTGAGCCATAGCTACCTACCTGAACGGCAAAAACACCTCTTTTTCCTATGTTTGGAATGGTGTAGTTAGTTGTATTGGAAGGTATGGTATATTCTCCTACACATTGTCCGTTTGTATTATATATTTGCACTTTTACAGGATTGTCGGAATCAGGTAAAGATATGCTGACATCACCATTTAAAAGAGGACGAACCTTTGCTTCTATGATATGTTGTGTCGATAGTCCTTCTATATCTGTAAGGTTCAATATGTAGAGCAGTCCTTTGTAAGCATCTATCTCTCCATATCCATATTGATTATTAGGATAGCTAAGTGAAGGGTCATTATGCTTTGCCGTATGTGCTATTACATCTATTATCTCCTTAGTTGTAAGATCTGGTTTTGCCTGCAGCCATAGGGCAACAATTCCAGACACTACAGGGACAGACATAGATGTTCCGCTATTAGCCATCCAGTAATAGTCATGATTGTTGTATGAAGACTTAGCAATAAATCTGCTTCTGTTGATTGCAGGAGACGTTTCCTGATAGGTTCTGTTGTATGCAGAGATGATATGTACTCCAGGAGCTACTACATCTGGTTTCGTAATGCCGCTAAGAGCAGGACCTATGGAGGAGAAAGGAGCCTTTACACCATTTGTACCATCTTGGCTGGTATATTTTTGTCCATCAAGGTTAATATAGGAATCTCGCCATGAAGAACTGCCAACACAGATGACACCATTTAGTTCGCCTGGACAATAGGTGTTGCCACCACATGTGGCTCCTTCTATCTTACCATATTGTATATGTATCCTCGCATCAGCATCAGCTCCGGAAATAGTGATAGAATAGTCCTTGTCCGAGAATTTCTTATTGCCCTCATAAAAACCTATGTCATATCCTACTCTACCCTCATTGTATTCATCTTCATAGCAGAAGGTTTCTATTACAAGACTGTCAAGAGAGGCTATAGTATCTGATATGGTTGTTTCGTATTCAGGAGTGAATGTATATGAACGCTTGTCTTCTGGTTTGCTGCTGTCAGTTATTGTGAATGTAAGCGCCTTACTGCTGCTGATTGCAAGGAACAGGGGATTTGTTGAATTCCTTGTCAGCAATCCTCCCACTGACTCTTGAGAAGCTTCTTTATACATGATATATCCGTTCTTACCCTCATTTCCTGCTGAAGAAACAAGAATTTTTCCTGGTCCCAACATCTTTTGCAGATATTCGTTATATAAAGCTTTTTCTCCTGTTATGTCACCATAGCTACCAGCACTATGGCTGACGACACAAGGTTGACCAATAGAATCAGCATAGTTAAAAATGTTTTGGAAACCAAGCAATTCAAATGCTGACGAATTGTAGAGGTTTCTTTTTTCTTCAGGAATAAGTTCAATATTGTTATCAAAGAAACAGTTTACAAAATACAAGTCTGCTTCTGGTGCCATACCACCATACGGAGTGTCATATCCGCTTCCTGCTGCTGTTCCTGCAGTATGTGTGCCATGAAAATTTATTTTGCTGTCGGTACTATGGTCCTTTACAGAGATAGCTTCTGGCAATAGGAGTTTACCAATAGGAAAATTGGAAAGGGAATCATAGGTTTGATATTCTATACCATCAAGCATGTCCCATACACGCTGAATGCGTGAGTGATTATCCTTTTTTGACAGAAATGTAGGATGGTTATAGTCGAAAGACATATCTTGTATTCCTATAAGGACTCCTGTGCCGTCAAAGGCAGATGGCAGCTCTCCCCCACCCTGGTGAACAGTATTGGCATTTACAACAGACCTTGCACTATCGTTGGTTAAAGATGTATTGCTTGGTTCAGACTCTATTCTAACAACTTTGCTGTCCTTTGATAGTTCAATAACCTTCGAAAGAGGCATTCGGACAATATGAATATCTCCATGATGGGAAAGGCAATAGTCTTCAACAATATCACCACTACACTTAACGAGAGCAAAGATGGTTTGCTCAGAAAAAGAGTTTGATGATTTTCTAACTGCACTCTTTGAATGATTAACCACTTCTACCTCTTTGACCTTCTGTCGAAGGCTGTGTGACATTTTGCTGTAATCTTGTGCAGGTAACAACAGGGGCAGAAAAAGAATATAAAGGTATAATAGTTTTCTCATAATATAAAGTTAATGTGCCTCTAACCAGTTTTTGCCCCATCCTCCTTCTGCAAGAAGTGGCACAGCAAGATGATAGGCATTTTCCATCTCTTCCTTGACAATATCCCCTACCCTACCCTTCTCTTCTGTTGGAACAGAAAAGATAAGTTCATCATGGACCTGTAAGAGCATTTTTGTTTTCAGGTTTTCTCTCTTCAGGCGTTGATAGACATGTACCATTGCTATCTTCATGATATCAGCAGCAGAACCCTGAATAGGTGCATTGACAGCATTTCGTTCAGCAAAGGCACGAACAGTGCCATTATTTGAATTTATATCTGGAAGATAACGACGACGCCCCATTATGGTAACGGCATATCCTGTTTCTCTCACTTTCTGCTTACATTCCTCAATAAAATCCATCACATGAGGGAAATTCTCGAAATAACCATCTATAAGCGCTTTTGCCTCCTTACGGTCTATGCCGAGGTCCTGAGCAAGACCAAATGCTGTTATACCATATATGATGCCGAAGTTTGCACTCTTGGCTTTTCGACGCTCCAGTTTCGTAACCTCTTCTATTGGTTTGTGGAATATCTTGGCTGATGTAGCAGCATGGATATCTTGACCATGAAGGAAGGCTTCTATCATGTTCTTATCCCCTGACAATGACGCCATAATACGCAATTCTACCTGGCTATAGTCGCATGAGAAAAGTTCCTCTCCAGGCTCTGGAATGAAACACTTACGTATCTCTTTACCATCCTCTGTACGAACAGGAATATTCTGTAAGTTTGGATCAGAAGAAGACAATCGTCCTGTTGCAGTAATACATTGATTAAAGGTTGTGTGAATATGACCTGTTCTTGGATTTATAAGTGTAGGAAGAACTTCTATATAGGTGCTGAGAAGTTTCTTCATAGCACGATAAGACAATATTTTCTCAACAATAGGATTCTTTGATTTCAAGGAATTGAGAATCTCCTCGTTGGTGACATATTGTCCAGTCTTTGTCTTCTTGGGCTTCTCCATCAGATGAAGCTTTCCAAAGAGTATCTCACCCACTTGCTTTGGAGATGATATATTGAACTGCCCTCCTGCCAGGTTGTATATTTCTGTTTCTATTTGAAGTAATCTTGTGGATAAGTCTTTTTCTGCTTCCTTTAATGCATTGGTATCTATCCTGATACCATTCAGTTCCATTTCTGCAAGTACTGGAATAAGAGGCATCTCTACTTCTTCAAACAGTTTTAACATACCGGTTTTCTCCAGTTCTGCTTCCAAATCCCCCTTCGTTGCTAACAAAGTGGCAGGTTGTTCCACGTGAAACATTGACTCAAAATAGTCCCTGTTATGATGCAAATCTGGATTTTTTAGATAGTGGGCAACCATTGTGTCCCAAATGTTACCTTTTATTTTTATACCACTATTATATAATACCTGAATGGCATATTTGGCATTTTGGGTAATCTTCTCACAGTTGGCATCAGAGAAAATCATTTGCAGTTTATTCTTCTTCCATTCATTATCTGACTCATAAGATGTCATTATAAGCTGATAAACCGTTTCTTTATCGGTAGCAAATGAAATTGTCTTTAATTTGGCTTCAATTCCGTTTTTTGAGGTTCCTTCAACGCTAAAAGCAAATTTTCTATTGTGAGCCATAAGTCCACAAAAATCCTCCATATCAGTCTCATTTTCAATGATTTTTATGTTTTTTGTGGTGTCTGTAGGGCTCGCGAGAATCGAATTTTTGAAATCTTCTGGGTCATCGGTCGCAAAATCGTCAAAGAGAGACAATTGCTTGTTAACGTTTGTTTGCACTTCGGAATGTTTTTTTACATTCTCGCTCTTATCTTGCTTTAGGCGATGTCCTAAAAATTTTTGTGCAAAGGCTTTAAATTCCAGTTCCTCAAAAATTTCTTCTAACTTTGGTTCATTGAATTTTTTCAATCTCATTTCATTTAATGAGATATCAATAGGAACATCTTGTCGGATTGTAGCCAGATATTTTGATAATCGTATATCATCGGCAGCAGCTTCAACTTTTAACCGAGTGTGACCTTTAATCTTGTCGGTGTTTTCGAGCATTTTTTCGATACTGCCAAACTGTTGAATAAGTTTTACTGCTGTCTTCTCCCCTACCCCAGGACATCCTTGATAGTTATCGCTGGAGTCACCCATAAGCCCAAGAAGGTCTATTACCTGTAAGGTATCTTCAATTCCATACTTTTGGGTTACTTCCTTAGGTCCCATATCCTCATATCCACCTCCGTGACGAGGTTTGAAAACATGTATCTTATCAGTCACCAACTGGGCGTAATCCTTGTCTGGGGTGAGCATAAAAACGTCCATTCCATCGTTTTCTGCTCTCTTTGCTAAAGTGCCGATAATATCGTCAGCTTCAAAGCCCGCAACCTGTAGTATAGGAATATTTAGTGCTGTTAGTATATCTTTTATAATGGGTATTGCAAGGCGTATGTCTTCTGGCATTTCCTGGCGTTGTGCTTTGTATGCCGGAAATATATCATGACGAAATGTTTTTCCGTGATCAAAGGCAACTGCTATATGTGTAGGCTTTTGTTTCTGGAGTATATCACGCAATGTAAAGCAAAAACCTATAATAGCGTTTGTATTAAGCCCTTTACTGTTAATTCTTGGCGATTTCATCAAAGCATAATAGCTTCGATATATAATCGCATATGCATCAATAAGAAATAATTTACTCATGTCCTGTTTTATAGATGTGTGCAAAGTTAATAAAAAAATAGGAAATAGGAATTAGTAATCAATAGTTTTTTTGTCAATTAAAAAATTTTTAGTAACTTTGCATCCGTATTCTATAAAATATGAGTGATATTTTATCTATAATTAATCAACCTATAGAGGCGGAATTAAGTGATTTCACCGCGAAGTATAACGCATCTTTGGAGCATAAAGATGGTATATTAAAACAAGCTCTGGATTATATTAAGCAACGTAATGGAAAGCGTATGCGTCCTATATTGCTTTTATTAACAGCAAAGCTATATGGTGAGGTAACGGAAACAACAATGCGTGCCGGTATCGGTTTGGAGATGCTGCACACTGCTACACTTATTCATGATGATATAGTAGATGAGTCATCTACCCGTCGTGGACAAGCTTCTGTAAATGCTATATATGATAATAAAATTGCCGTTTTAGTCGGTGATTATATCCTTTCGACTGCTCTTATAAACGTTTCTGACAGTAAGGATATTGAAATCGTAAGATATCTCTCTATATTGGGACAGACTCTTTCTGATGGAGAAATACTTCAACTTACAAGTAATGTGTCTGAAAAGATTTCGGAAGAAGCATACTATGAAGTGATTCGAAAGAAAACAGCAGCATTATTCGAAGCTGCCAGTGCTATGGGGGCTATGTCTGTAAATGCTTCGGCAAAATCGATAGAAAAAGCCCGATTATTTGGACAAAAAATAGGAATGATTTTCCAGATAAAGGATGATATCTTTGATTACTATAATTCAGAAGAGATAGGAAAACCAACTGGAAATGATATGTTGGAAGGAAAGTTAACCTTACCTGCTATCTATGCTGTTTTATCATCTGATAATTCTGAAATGAAACAGATAGCAATGTCTGTGAAATCTCGTAAGGCATCTGATGCAGAAATAGCCCGTTTAATCGCTTTTACAAAGGAACAAGGGGGTATAAAGTATGCAGAAGAAAAGATGATGGAAATTCGAGAAGAAGCAATGGAATTTATAAATAACGAGGTACACGATCCCAGTCTTAAATCTGCTTTCATCGCATACCTCGATTATGTTATAGAACGTAATAAATAAGATTATTCTAATTCTTCTATAAGAATATCTGCTAAACGTGATGTTCCTAAGCGGAATAGTCTGTTATTTAGCCATTTTTCTCCTAAAACTTCTTTTACGATAGTATAATAAATTATCGCATCCATCGTGGAATTTATACCTCCTGCAGGTTTAAAACCGACCATTCTACCTTCTTTTTCATAATACTCTTTTATGCATTGGCACATAATGTATGCTGCTTCAGGAGTAGCTGAAATCTTTTCTTTTCCTGTGCTTGTTTTAATATAGTCAGCTCCAGCATTCATTGCCAGAAAAGACGCTTTACGGATGTTTTCAGGAGTTTGCAGGCATCCTGTCTCAAGTATTACCTTCAGAGGGACATCAGGACCGCAGACGGCTTTAATTTCGGTGATTTCATCGGTAACACCTTGTTCATCACCACTCAGAAATTTTCCTACTGGCATTACCATATCTATTTCGGTAGCACCATCCTTAATAGCTAATGCAGTTTCTATTGTTTTTACCTCAAGGAATGTTTGTGAACTTGGAAAACTACCACTCACACATGCGATTTCGATTCCTTCAACCTGAAGATATTCTTTTACTGCTTCTGCAAAACATGGATAAACACATATTGTTGCCGGATGTGGTAAATCAGGTCTTTCATCATCCCATTTATTTACCCTGTCAACAAATGCTATGATACTTTGTTCACTATCTGTACACTTTAAGCTGGTATATTCGATGGAACCGAAGAGAAATCTCTTTACGTCTTGGGTATCATTCTCACTTGCTTTTGCAATAATTTCTTTTAAATCTTTCATTCTATTTAAAATGTTTAATTAATATTTCTGCTTTTGAATTTCCAACTAATGTAATAAGCTCATTATATTCATTATTTTTTATAGCTTCTTGTAACCTTTTTATGCTCTTGTAATGATGGATCAAAAGTTCTTTTGTCTTTGGTCCTATACCGTTTATTTCGTCTAATTCTGAATGTAGAGCATGTTTAGAGCGTTTATCGCGATGGAATGTAATAGCATATCTATGTACTTCATCTTGCATCTGTGTTAGGCATCTAAACAATTCACTTTCTGGCTTCAGTTGAATTGTCATGCATTCGGTATTTCCGTCATCTTTTGGTTTAAGGAATAGTAATTCCTGAGTTCTATGCTTATCATTTTTAGCAAGACCTGCAATAGGAATATATAAATCTAACTCTTTTGTAACAACCTCTTCTACACAATGCATTTGTCCGATTCCACCATCACAAATAATGAGGTCGGGTAGGGGATTGTCTGTGTTGCTGTATCTCCTTCTTACAACCTCTTGCATCGATGCATAATCATCGGCACCTTCTACGGTTTTAATGTTATATTTTCGGTAGTCTTTTGTCGATTTTTTCATTCCTTTATAAACCACACATCCAGCAACAGCATCCGTTCCTGAGATATTAGAATTATCAAAAAGCTCGATGTGATATGGAATTTTAGGCAAATTAAGCTTTTGTTGAAGATCTTTCATCAGGCGGGTGTATTTCTGTTCAGGGTTTAGCTTATCGCTTTGCTTTAATCTGTCAACGCGGTATTGTCTGCAATTCATGTATGAAAGTTCGAGTAAATGGTGTTTATCACCTCTTTGTGGGACAAAAAAGGTGGTATTAGGGATTTCCCATTTTATTTCAAATGGAACTAATATCTCTTTTGCAGATGACTGGAATCTTTCCCGTATTTCTATAATTGCCGATATTAGGAGATCTTCCTCTGTTTCGTCAAGCTTTTGTTTGTATTCGTATGTAAAGGATTGGTTTATCGCACCATTTTTTACATGCAAATAATTTATGAATAGGGTAGGGGAATTCTCGTTATCCAAAGTGAAGACATCCACATCCGTAATAGTATTACTAACCACCTCACTCTTTGCGCAGAATTGTTCTATCAGCAGAAGTTGTTTTTTGTAGTTTTCTGCATCCTCAAATCGTAATTCTTCTGCAGCCTTATTCATTTCGGCTTTGGTATGCAGGATTATCTCTTGAGTATTTCCTTTTAATATCTCGCGTGCCTGCGATATATTTGTTTGATAATCTTCCCAAGATTGTTTCCCGACGCAAGGTGCTCCACAATTCTTTATGTGATATTCCAGACAGGGCTTATATTTTCCAGCTAAAATTCCTTCTTTCGCTATGGGAAATCTACATGTCCTCGGACGATATAGTTTCTTTATTAAATCCAATACTGCATACATAGATCCCAAATGCGAATATGGACCATAGTATGTACCATATTTTTTGTTTATGGTTCGGGTCTTGAAAATGCGTGGAAAGTATTCTCCCGTAATACAAATTGAAGGATAGGTTTTCCCGTCCTTTAGGAGGACATTATATCTCGGGTTGTATTTTTTTATGAGGGAGTTTTCAAGCAGCAAAGCATCCTCTTCTGTATTGACAACAGTATATGAAATATCATAAATTTTTGAAACTAATACCTTCGTCTTGAATCGGTCAACTTCTGTATGAAAATATGAACTTACCCTGCTTTTTAGGCGTTTTGCTTTTCCTACATAAATAATAATTCCATCCACATCGTAGAACTGATATGAACCAGGTTTTTCGGGCATTGCAGCCACAATATTTTTGAGGTATGACAACCTCTCATTATTCTTATGTTTCACGTGAAACATTGATTTGTTAAAATGTTGATATACAGCTTATTGCGAAAGTCGTGAAACATTCTGTTTATGTATGTTCCACGGGCGTGGAACGCCCAATTTTACTAAGGATTTGGAGCTGTGAAACATCTATCTTTTTAAGAGCACCAACAACACATTAATGTCTGATGGAGAGACCCCTGGAATACGAGAAGCCTGTGCTAATGTCTCGGGGTTTATAGATGTTAATTTCTGGCGCGCTTCGGTGGATAGGCTTTGTATATCTTCGTAATTAAAATGATTGCGGATACGAATATTTTCAAGTCGGTGCATTTTTTCTGCGGTTGCTTTTTCGCGTTCTATATATCCAGCGTATTTAATACATGTTTCTGCTGACCTGGTAACCTCCAATCGATTTGATTCAGGAATCTTATCAATATAATCGCAAAGGTGGGGTAGGGTAGGGTATAACTCGTTAAGGTCAACTTCTGGTCTTGAAATGATTTCGCTTATTAGTTTGCCTTTTATTTTTTTATTATTGCAATATGATATTATATGGTCAACCTTTTCTTGCTTGATTTTCCATAAATCATATCGCTCCCTGGTAGCTAATCCTATGTTATATGCTTTTTCAGTAAGTCTTGTGTCTGCATTATCTTGTCGCAACAGGATGCGGTATTCTGCTCTTGAAGTAAACATGCGATAAGGTTCATCAACACCTTTCGTCACAAGATCATCTATTAGGACGCCAATATATGCTTCATCTCTTGAAAGGGTGAAGGATGAAGATGAAAAATCTTTGTCTGCAGAATTATGCCCTGCATATAATGTGGCATTTATGCCTGCCATAATACCTTGTGCAGCAGCTTCTTCATAACCAGTTGTACCATTTACCTGACCTGCGAAGAATAATCCATTACATTTTTTTGACATCAGGGAATGATAAAGTTGTGTAGGGTCGAAGAAATCATATTCTATAGCATAGCCGGGACGATAAATTCTGATATCTCGTAGAGCTGGAATCTTTTTCAAAGCCTCCAATTGTATTTCCATAGGGAGGGAAGACGAAAATCCATTGAGATACATTTCGTTTGTATTCGTCCCTTCTGGTTCCAAAAAGAGAGGATGATGGTCCTTATCCGGAAAGGTATGTAATTTTGTCTCAATAGAAGGACAATAACGAGGTCCAATGGATTTAATCTGTCCATTATAGAGAGGTGAATCGGCAAATCCTGATTTTAGTATTTCATGACATTCTGGAGTTGTGTTTAATAGCCAGCATGACAACTGCTCCAGGATTGGCTGTTTCAGATTTTCTGTGGACAAATCAAGAAAACTGAATAGGCTTGAAACGCCTTCTCCTGGTTGTTCGGTCGTATCTTCAAAATGTACAGAACGTTTATCAATACGAACAGGAGTACCTGTCTTCATACGAGCGGAATTGATACCGAGAGCATTGATATTTTCCGTAAGATGTAATGCAGCAGGTTCTGCACACCGTCCGCCTGCAATCATCTTCCTTCCAACGTGCATTATACCATTTAAAAATGTTCCTGCTGTAATTATCACACAGGGAGCATGAAGTTCATTTCCCCAAATGGTTTTTACACCGGAAACAGAAGGTATGTTATTTGAAGAATCATTATCTATAATAAGCTCTTCAACCTGGTCTTGCCATATATCTAAATTGTCGGTAGAATCGAGAATTTCTCGCCACTTCCATATAAACTTTCCTCTGTCGCATTGTGCTCGTGGGCTCCACATTGCAGGACCTTTGCTCTTGTTGAGCATTCGGAATTGAATAGCAGTAGAATCTGTAACTATTCCCATGGCTCCTCCCAAAGCGTCGATTTCTCGAACAATCTGTCCTTTAGCGATACCACCAACAGCTGGATTGCATGACATTTGTGCAATTTTATTCATATCCATGGTGATAAGGCATGTATGAGCCCCCATACATGCAGCAGCATGAGCAGCTTCACATCCAGCATGCCCTCCCCCTACAACTATGACATCATAAGAAAAGTTGTCCATTTTTATAAATTTTGGTGCAAAAGTAATCTTTTTTTTTGAATTTCTTACCTATTTTCTTTGAAAATTCGCATTTTCTTATTATCTTTGTGCCCGAAATACGTGCATGAAACGTAAAAACTTATCTTAACTTAACAATAAATATCTTAACAACAAAAGCTTATGTGGTTATTTAATTCTTCAATTGGACGTAAGGTAATCATGTCTGTAACAGGTCTATGCCTTATCTTGTTCCTCACTTTCCACATGTCAATGAATGTAGTGGCTTTGTTCTCAGAAGAGGGCTACAACATGATTTGCGAACTCCTTGGTGCTAACTGGTATGCAGTAGTAGCAACAATAGGACTCGCAGCATTGGCAGTTATTCACATCATTTATGCCTTTATTCTAACTATGCAGAATAAGGCTGCTCGTGGTTCAGAACGTTATGCTGTAACAGAGAAGCCTTCAAAGGTAGAATGGGCAAGTCAGAACATGTTGGTTCTCGGTTTGATAGTTATCATCGGCTTGGTTCTTCATTTAGTGAATTTCTGGGCAAAGATGATGTTCGTAGATCTCACTGGAACTGGAGATTTGGCTCATAGCACAGATGGTGTTTACTGGATTAGGCAAACATTCAGCAATGGTGCTTATGTAGTGGTATATCTCATTTGGATTGCTGCTCTGTGGTGTCATTTGACACATGGTTTTTGGAGTGCCCTCCAAACAATCGGTATGAATGGAAAAGTGTGGTTTACACGTTGGAAGATTATCGGTATAGCATACGTTTCACTACTTTGTGCAGGTTTTGCTATTGTAGTGCTGTGGTTCTTCATTGAAAGCCATTGCTGCTAATAAAAGAAGAGTTGAAAACGGAAAACTTAAAACGTAAGAAAAAATGGCAAAAACATTAAATTCAAAAATACCTCAGGGACCAGTATCACAAAAATGGACAGAATTTAAAGCCCATCAGCGTTTGGTAAACCCTAAGAATAAACTGAAACTCGACATCATAGTTGTGGGAACTGGATTGGCAGGTGCCAGTGCTGCTTCTTCTCTTGCAGAGATGGGTTTCAACGTACTTAACTTCTGTATTCAAGATTCTCCACGTCGTGCTCACTCTATTGCTGCGCAGGGTGGTATCAATGCAGCAAAGAACTACCAGAATGATGGTGACTCTGTATATCGTCTTTTCTATGATACTGTAAAAGGTGGTGACTATCGTGCTCGTGAAGCAAACGTTTACCGTCTGGCAGAGGTATCGAATAATATTATTGACCAGTGTGTAGCACAAGGTGTTCCTTTTGCTCGTGAATATGGTGGTATGCTTGCCAACCGTTCTTTCGGTGGTGCACAGGTTAGCCGTACTTTCTATGCAAAGGGTCAGACAGGTCAGCAGCTGTTGCTGGGTGCTTATTCTTCTCTTTCAAAGGAGGTGCAAAAGGGTAAGGTGAAGCTTTATACTCGTTACGAGATGGAAGACGTTGTTATTATCAATGGTCGTGCTCGTGGTATTATTGCTAAAAACCTTGTAACTGGAAAGCTTGAGCGTTTCTCTGCAAATGCTGTTGTAATAGCAACTGGTGGTTATGGAAATACATACTTCCTTTCTACCAATGCAATGGGCTGTAACTGCTCTGCTGCTATACAGTGTTACCGTAAGGGTGCTATGATGGCAAATCCATCATATGTACAGATTCACCCAACATGTATTCCTGTTCATGGCAACAACCAGTCAAAGTTGACCCTCATGTCAGAATCTCTGCGTAATGATGGTCGTATCTGGGTTCCGAAGAATATCGAAGATGCAAAAGCACTTCAGGCAGGTACAAAGCAGGGTTGGGAAATACCTGAGCAGGACAGAGACTATTATCTGGAGCGTCGCTATCCGGCATTTGGTAACCTCGTACCACGTGATGTGGCATCTCGTGCTGCAAAGGAGCGTTGTGATAAGGGCTTTGGTGTAAATAATACAGGTCTTGCTGTATTCCTTGATTTCTCAGAGTCTATCCAGCGTCTTGGTATAGATGAGATTCGCCAGCGTTATGGTAACCTGTTCGATATGTATGAAGAGATTACAGACGTAAATCCCGGTGAATTCGTTTATTCTAAGGATGGTTTTGATTATTACAAGCCAATGATGATATTCCCTGCTATCCACTATACAATGGGTGGTATTTGGGTTGACTATGAATTGCAGACAACAATTCCTGGTCTGTTCTCTATCGGTGAATGTAACTTCTCTGATCATGGTGCTAACCGTTTGGGTGCTTCTGCTTTGATGCAGGGTCTTGCTGATGGATATTTTGTTCTTCCATACACAATTCAGAATTATCTTGCAGACCAGGAGATATGGCCTAAGGTATCTACAGATTTACCAGAGTTTGCTGAAGCAGAGAAAGCTGTTGACGCAGAACAGGATCGTCTGTTGAATATCAAGGGTAAGCGTTCTGTTGATTCTATCCATAAGGAACTCGGTCATATTATGTGGGAACATGTTGGTATGGGTCGTACAAAGGAAGGTCTTGAAGAAGGCTTGAAGTTACTTAAGGAACTCCGTAAGGAATTCAATGAGAACCTCTTCGTTCCTGGTTCTAAGGAAGGACTTAACGTAGAACTTGACAAGGCTATCCATCTCCGTGACTTTATCCTGATGGGTGAGCTTATTGCTTATGATGCTCTTCATCGTGAAGAGTCTTGTGGTGGACACTTCCGTGAAGAACACCAGACAGAGGAAGGTGAAGCAAAGCGTGATGACAAGAACTTCTTCTATGTTGGTGCATGGGAGTATCAGGGCAATGACGAGACAGCACCTGAACTCACAAAGGAGCCTCTTGAGTATGAGATAATTAAGGTACAGACACGTAACTACAAAAACTAAAAAACATTATGGCTAAAAATATTTCAGTAACTGTAAAGTTTTGGAAACAGAATGGACCAAAGGAAAAGGGTCATTTTGATGAAGAGGTTATGCAGAATATTCCTGACGATACCTCATTCCTCGAGATGCTTGACATGATGAATGAGCAACTCATCAATCAGGGCAAGGAACCTTTTGTATTTGATCATGACTGCCGTGAAGGTATCTGCGGCATGTGTTCATTATATATCAATGGTACTCCACATGGTAAGACAGAGCGTGGTGCTACAACTTGCCAGCTTTATATGCGTAAGTTTAATGACGGAGATGTAATAACAGTCGAGCCTTGGCGTTCAGCAGGTTTCCCTGTTATTAAGGACTGTATGGTTGACCGTAACGCATTTGATAAGATTATTCAGGCTGGTGGTTATACATCTATTCGCGCTGGTCAAGCACAGGATGCCAATGCAATCCTTATCCCTAAGCAGGATGCTGATGAGGCAATGGATTGTGCTACATGTATCGGTTGTGGTGCTTGTGTGGCAGCATGTAAGAATGGTTCTGCAATGCTCTTTGTATCAAGTAAGGTAAGTCAGTTGGCTCTTCTTCCACAGGGAAGACCTGAAGCTGCAAAGCGTGCAAAGGCAATGGTAGCAAAGATGGACGAGCTGGGCTTCGGTAACTGTACCAATACTCGTGCTTGTGAAGCTGTTTGTCCTAAGAACGAGTCAATAGCAAACATTGCAAGACTGAATAGAGAATTCATTTCGGCAAAATTGGCTGATTAATGGTAAAAAGTAAGGGTATCGACGTCTTAAAAGATGTCGATACCTTTTTAACAGCACATACACAAACAATTATTAATATATAGAAATTAAGAATGGAAAAGATTCCTTATAAGATATATCTCTCCGAGAAGGAGATGCCTACCAAATGGTATAATGTGCGTGCTGACATGAAACAGAAGCCAGCACCATTATTGAATCCTGGAACGAAGAAACCGCTGACTTTTGAAGATATGCAGCCAATTTTCTGTGATGAGTTAATCAAGCAGGAGTTGGATGATAATACAAAGTGGTTTGATATTCCTGAAGAAGTTCAGGACTTCTATCGTATGTTCCGTCCATCACCTTTGGTGCATGCGGAATTCCTTGAGAAGGCACTTGACACCCCTGCCAAGATTTTCTATAAGTTTGAGGGAAACAATACTTCTGGTTCACACAAGCTGAATTCAGCCATAGCACAGGCTTATTATGCAAAGAAGCAGGGACTTAAGGGTGTTACCACTGAAACTGGTGCAGGACAGTGGGGAACAGCACTTTCTATGGCGTGTCAGTATTTTGGTTTGGATTGTAAGGTATATATGGTAAAATGTTCCTATGAGCAGAAGCCATTCCGTAGAGAGGTGATAAACACATATGGTGCAAGCATCATACCTTCTCCAAGCATGACAACAGAAGTTGGTAAGAAAATTAATGCTGAGTTCCCTGGAACAACAGGTTCTTTGGGATGTGCTATCTCTGAAGCAGTAGAAGTGGCTACTTCTACACCAGGTTATCGCTATGAACTTGGTTCTGTGTTGAATCAAGTATTGCTGCATCAGACGATAATCGGTTTGGAGGTTCAGGCAGCCCTGAAGAAATACGGTATTAAGCCAGATGTTCTCATCGGTTGTACTGGTGGTGGCTCAAACCTTGGTGGTTTTGCCTCACCATTCCTTGGTGAGATGCTGCGTGGAGAAGCAAAATACAAGATAATAGGTGCAGAACCAGCATCGTGTCCAAGTTTCACAAGGGGTAAGTATGCATACGATTTCTGTGATACAGGTATGATATGTCCATTGGCAAAGATGTACACCGTAGGTTCTCAGTTCATCCCAAGTGCCAACCATGCTGGTGGTCTTCGCTTCCACGGTATGAGTCCAATACTCTCAGAGTTGTATGACCAGGGTCTCTTTGAGGCTCGTGCCTATGAACAGACAAGTGTCTTTGAGGCTGCTGTTCTGTTTGCACGTGCAGAGGGTACTTTGCCTGCTCCAGAGTCTTCTCATGCTATTCGTGCTGCTATTGATGAGGCATTGGAGTGTAAGAAGACAGGTGAAGCAAAGACTATTGTCTTCAATCTTTCAGGTACTGGTTATTTTGACCTCTATGCATACAAAGCATACAATGAGGGTTCAATGATGGATTATATTCCAACAGATGCTGAAATAGAGAAAGCGTTGTCAAAACTACCACAAATTTAAGTTTACTGGAAATCTGAAAAGCAGATATCCGGGGAACTGTGAATGATAGAAATAAGAACTATAACAACAAAGGCGGAAATCGGTAAATTTATCGATTTCCGTACTGAGTTATATCGTAATGACCCCTGTGCCTGTCCATATCTGTTCTCCGAAGAAATGGCAGATTTATATAAAGGGGCAAAGGATGCGCAGCCATATTGGGAATACTGTGAAGCAGAGTATTATATGGCGTATAAGGATGGCAAAACCGTAGGACGCATAGCAGCTATCATAAATCATCGAGCTAATGAGAAGTGGGGACGCAAGAACGTAAGATTCGGTTATTTCGATTTCATCGATGATTATGATGTTTCTGAGGCACTGATAAAGAAGGTTGAGGAATACGGTAAGTCAAAGGGTATGGATACTATAATTGGTCCTATGGGCTTTATAGATCTTGGCAGAGAGGGAATGCTCGTAGAAGGATTCGAGTATGAGCAAACAATGCATGCGAACCATAATTTCCCATACTATCGGGAACACATGGAGGCATTAGGCTTCACAAAAGATAATGATTGGGTACAGAATCTTGTAAAGGTGCCAAATGCTGTCCCTGAGAAGTTTGAAAAAATAGCCAACATAATTAGTACACGATATGGTTTGCATGCTAAAAAGATGACAAAGAGAGAGGCTTTATATCAAGGTCTTGGACGCCGTCTGTTTGAAGTTTTGAACAAGTGTTATAAAGACTTGTATGAGTTTTCGGAAATTGATGATGCTCTAATAGAACGGATGGTTCAGAGTTATATTTCCCTTGCAGACATGAATCTTGTTACATTGATATGTGATAAGAATAAGGGCGATGAAATCGTGGGATTTGGTGTTACATTTCCTTCGTTTACCAAGGCACTAAAGAAAACAGACAGAGGACGTCTGTTGCCCTTCGGATGGATAGGATTATTAAAGACATTATATACTAAATGGTTTCATTATTCGGAAACCGTAGATCTGCTTATTATAGGAGTTTTGCCAGAATATAGGTCAAAAGGAGCTAATGCCATTCTTTTCAATGATCTCATACCATGGTATCAGAAGTATCATTTTAAGCAGGCACTTACACTTGCCATGATGGAGACAAATGATGGAGTTTTGTCTGCATGGCAATATTTGGATGCTAAAACAGTAAAAAGATTGCGCAGTTACAAGAAGAAATTATTGTGATGGCAGAGGAATTAGAAACAGTAAGCTATAGTGAAGAAAATATCCGACACCTGTCGGACGTAGATCATATCCGTACTCGTCCAGGTATGTATATTGGCAGGATGGGTGACGGTTCACATGCAGAGGATGGTATATATGTATTGTTGAAGGAAGCCATAGACAACAGTATTGATGAGTTCCGCATGCATGAAGGAAATCGCATAGAGATAGATATTACAGACAACAAATCTATCACATTACGTGACTATGGACGTGGAATTCCCCAGGGAAAGATGATAGAGGCTGTCAGCCAACTTAATACTGGAGGTAAGTATGACTCAAAGGCTTTTAAAAAGTCTGTGGGTATGAATGGTGTCGGTATAAAAGCTGTCAACTTCCTTTCTTCCAAGTTCGAAGTGCGTTCGTATCGTGATGGAAACGTTCGTACTGCAAAGTTCGAGAAGGGTATCTTGGTAAGTGATAAAACAGAGAAATCATCCGATGAAAGGGGCACTTTTATCTCTTTTGAGCCAGATGATACCTTGTTTGTAAACTACTCTTTTCATGATGATATAGTCGAGACTATGCTGAGAAACTATACGTATCTCAACACAGGTCTTGCAATAATGTACAATGGACGTCGCATCATCTCCCGTCATGGTTTGTCAGACCTGTTGAAAGACCAGATGACAAGTGAGCCTCTTTATCCTATTGTCCACATGCAGGGAGAGGATATAGAGATAGCCTTTACCCATACCAACCAGAATGGTGAGGAATATGATTCTTTCGTCAATGGTCAGCATACTACACAGGGTGGTACACACCAATCTGCGTTTAAAGAGCATATAGCGCGTACCATAAAGGAATACTTTGGAAAATACGAATATGGAGATATTCGTAATGGACTTGTTGCTGCTATAGCAGTAAATGTAGAAGAGCCTGTCTTTGAGTCGCAGACAAAGATAAAGCTGGGTTCTGACAAGATGTCTCCAGATGGAGTTTCGGTAAATAAATATGTCGGTGATTTCGTAAAAAATGAGGTTGATAACTACCTTCACCGTAATCTTGACATCGCAGAAATAATAGAGGAAAAGGTAAAGGCTTCCGAGCGTGAGAGAAAGGCGATGGCAGGTGTTACAAAGCTTGCCCGTGAGCGTGCAAAGAAAGCCAACCTCCACAATAGAAAACTACGTGATTGCCGCATTCATTTCTCTGATGTCAAGAATGACAGGAAAGAGGAGTCCAGCATCTTTATTACCGAGGGTGATTCAGCTTCAGGATCAATTACAAAGAGTAGGGATGTAAATACCCAGGCAGTCTTTTCACTGCGTGGAAAGCCACTTAACTGCTATGGTTTGACCAAGAAGGTGGTATATGAAAATGAAGAGTTCAATCTTCTTCAGTCAGCCCTTGATATCGAAGACGGTCTTGACAACCTCAGGTATAACAAGGTTATTGTTGCTACCGATGCGGATGTTGATGGTATGCATATCCGTCTGCTTACTATTACCTTCTTCCTGCAGTTCTTCCCAGAGCTGATAAAGAAAGGTCATGTATATGTCCTTCAGACTCCTTTGTTCCGAGTTCGTAACAAGCGCAATAAGATAAAGAAGAAGGCTGTTATAGAAGCAGAAGATATAAAGTTAAAGGAGCGTGGCGAGAAACAAAAAGACTACATAACAAGATACTGTTATAGTGACGAAGAACGCCTAAAGGCTATTGAGGAATTAGGTCCAGATCCGGAGATAACACGCTTTAAGGGATTAGGAGAGATTTCACCCGATGAGTTCGCTGGTTTTATAGGTCCGGACATACGATTAGAGCAGGTTACGCTTCGTCAAAGTGACGAGGTTGAAAAGTTATTGGAGTATTACATGGGAAAGAATACGATGGATCGTCAGAACTTCATCATAGAAAACCTTGTAATAGAAGAAGACAGACCTGAAGAAGAGGAAGTTTACGAATGAAGATAGCCGATATAGACCTTGGTGAACGCCCTCTTCTGTTGGCACCGATGGAAGATGTTACCGATATAGGCTTTCGGCGTCTCTGTAAGCGTTTTGGTGCTGCTATGGTATATAGTGAATTTGTTGCTGCTGACGCGTTGATACGAAATATCAAAGCCACTTCCAGGAAGCTTACGATTAGTGCTGACGAACGTCCTGTCGGAATACAGATTTATGGAAGAACAATCGATTCTGTCGTTGAAGCGGCACGCATTGTAGAGGCTGAGGCAGGTCCTGATGTAATAGATTTGAATTTCGGTTGCCCTGTGAAAAAGGTAGCAGGTAAGGGAGCCGGCGCAGGCATGTTACAAAACATCCCCCTTATGCTTGAGATGACAACAGCAGTCGTAAATGCTGTAAAGACGCCTGTTACGGTAAAGACACGCTTAGGGTGGGACAGCAATAATCTCCTTATGCCTGAGTTGGCTGTGCAGTTATCCCAATGTGGAATAAAGGCTTTGACCATTCATGGCAGGACACGTGCCCAGATGTACACAGGAGAAGCCGATTGGACATTAATAGGAGAGGCAAAGAAGCGAATAGATATACCTTTGATAGGCAATGGAGACATCAAAAGCATAGACGATGCAGAAAAGGCTTTTGATAAGTATGGTGTTGATGGGGTGATGATAGGCAGGGCAACATTCGGACAGCCTTGGATTTTCTCTAAGCAGGCTGACTCCTTGTCCAACTCTGAAAAAATAGATATACTCCTTGAATTATTGCAGATAAACCTCGATTTTATCGGAGATGAGTATAAGGCAATCTTGCATACGCGCAGACATTTGGCAGCGACACCAGTCTTTAAGGGCATCCCTGATTTTCGCTCTACCCGTATAAAGATGCTGCGTGCTGACACGGTAAAAGAATTATTGGAAGTAATAAACGAAATAAAAGAAAAATGGATAAGCTAACAATCGTAAAGGTAGGCGGTGCTGTAGTAGAAGACCCTCAGCAACTACAGACACTATTGGATAATTTTTGTTCTATACCAGGAAAGAAACTATTAGTTCATGGTGGTGGCAGAAGAGCTACCAAGGTAGCAGGCAGCTTAGGTATCGAGAGCAAGATGGTCGGAGGACGCAGAATCACTGATGCTGCCATGCTGGAGGTTGTTACTATGGTATATGGAGGACTTGTCAACAAGTCTCTTGTGGCGCAACTGCAAGCTAAAGGTATAAATGCCTTGGGCGTCACAGGTGCCGATATGGACATTATCCGTTCTCACAAGCGTCCACCGGTAGAGATGAAGGATGATGAAACAGGTGAGGACAAAGTCGTTGATTTCGGTTTTGTAGGTGATGTGGACAAGGCTGACGGAGAACGTTTGGCAGCCCTTATCAATAGCGGTATAACACCTGTCGTGGCTCCTCTTACACACGATGGAATGGGAAATATTCTCAATACTAATGCAGATACGATGGCATCAACAGTTGCCAAGGCATTAGCCGATAAGTTTGAGGTAACCCTGATATTCTCTTTTGAGAAAAAAGGAGTTCTCAGCAATCCAGATGACGATGAAAGTGTCATACCCCTCATCACCCGTGAGATATACAAGATGTATGAGGAGAGCGGGGTAATATCTGGTGGCATGAAGCCAAAGGTGGAGAATGCCCTCAGTGCAGTCGAAAAAGGCGTCAGACGAGTGGTTATCACCTTGGCTGACAATATAGGAAAATCATCCGAAGGAACGGTGATACAATAATTCATAATTCTCGAAATTACCCTGGCTTTTGGTTGACCTTAAACGTGACATATTACCCCTAAAGAACATCCTTTATCGTCTTGCTTTGAGAATAACCCTCAACAGTCAAGAGGCAGAGGATGTGGTGCAGGATGTCATCATAAAGATGTGGAAGATGGGGGAGAGGTTGGATGATGTTGATAACCTTGAGTCGTTTGCCCTTCGCCTGACACGCAATCTTTCTATCGACAGGCAGCGCATGAAAGTCAATCAGGCAGAGTCTTTCGATGAATTGGATGAATTTCATGGGGGAATCTCAAATACCATAGAGTCACGATTAGAGCAGCAGGAACGTATAGACTCTATCCGAGATATCATGACCCAGATGCCAGAGAAGCAACGTTCCGTAATGCAGTTACGTGATTTTGAGGGTAAAAGCTATAAAGAGATAGCCCTTGCCCTCGAAATATCGGAAGATCAGGTAAAAGTAAACCTTTTCCGTGCCCG
>ODAI014025032.1_pt1 | contig 27906 bp, 13 predicted proteins | sample 1539321 | NCBI WGS metagenome assembly ODAI01 (sample SAMN02144231, study PRJEB22623) | gut metagenome | biome: sheep rumen | host: Ovis aries | place: New Zealand
AACGGGATGTATAAAAAAGCACTTATAAATAAAATGAAGGAATACATGACCTTTAAAGAGAAAGAAGTCGAGGAAAAAAGCATTGGCATAAAGAATATGACGTTTGTAAATCTCCGGGACTGTCTTATTGGTCTGGGGACGATTCTTGATGAAGACTTTGATTTGAAATCATATGTTGTTAGTATTCCTTCCGGATTTGCAGATATGAACAATGCCATTGTGGCTATCCAACTTCAGGAAAAAGAACTGTATATGTTAGGATATGCCCTGGAAGGACTTATTAAGCAACATACGGTAAAAAAGGCGATGGACAAAATTGAAAAACGAATTTCTGAGTACATTAGATAGAATGAACAGGAAAAGGTAAAAGAATGTGATTATGCATGAATATGGTAGTCACGTAGTAAAGCATATCAGGTTATAGGTATTGGAAGTATATCGATGAAAACTATTGCATATCTAGAGAGAGATAATCTTGACGAAGATATTGTTGTCATAAAGATAAACAGATTATATCAAGAAGGCATGTCCGAGGAAGCGCTTTATGAAGCTACTCGTGGTATATGGAAAAGAAGGATTGAAAGTTTAGAAGGGATAGATTATTGCTTATCTGTTTTTAAAGGTGAGGTGGTTGAAGTATATAAGATAGATGCTTGGCTGCCGGCAGGGACTATTCCGATGAAGACCAGGACTATTTTACCGGAACGAACTGTCGGACGTGTCGAATTCATAGGGAAGGTAGCTCCTGATGAAATTCGAAATAAGTATATAGGGAAGTCTGTTTCAAAGCTTTTTAAATATGGAGAAGCGAGCCCGATAAAAGTTTTTCGAAGAGAGTGATTCTTAGAGAATTGACCTGACATAGATGCGGAGGATATTGTGACAGATTTCGAAATATCCTCCACTAGCAGCGTATCTTAATGATATTTGTTTGGTGACGCTGAATAAGAATTTTGGAGTATGTTTAATGCGGCGAAAATGTAACAAGCAAGATACGTATGCGACTGAAATCATCCAGATTGGCGCCGCCTTGATGGATGAGTACAACGAAATTGTTGGCAAATTTTTTCATGTGAACTTCTGGGGGGATGACGTGGCCGATAATTTCGATAATTGTATCACGGAAATAAAGGGTTTAGATGTCAAAACGGCACAGCGGATAGATACTCTTGTTCGGGAGTCACTGTAGTGGATAGATTCAACTGATGATTGTTGTTATTCATGGAGCGATAGTGGCTTCTACCAACATAAAAGAGAATTGTGAAAAAAGGATTTGGATCAGAGGAGCTTGCGACTTTGTTGAAGCTGGAGGGACGGCTGCACGACGGCTTAGTTGATTCCCATAATATAGCGAGGATCATTGCTGAAATGGAGCGGAATCCGGAGAAAATGTTTCTGGAAGAGGCGGGGATATACTTTTAAGAATCAGTATAATAGTCTTATGCTCGGCCTTTTTAAATAGTGGAGGGATAGTATGGCTTACATCATTATAATCGCAATACTTATTGTTGTGATAGTTGTGCTAACGTTTGTAATAATGAACCAAAAAAAGAGTATCGCACAGATAATTGAACAGACGCAGATGGAGATAAATTCAGTCCAAGCTGATGCACAGGAGATAGTAAAGTCAGTTCAGAGTGCGTGTGAAAGAGAAAAAGATGAACTTAATGGTCAGCATAGAGAAGAGATAAATTTGATATTGCATAAGTGTGAAGCGGAAAAACAGCGTGTCAAAGATCAGGCTAAAGAAGAAATTGAAAGCAGAAGAAATGTACTGTCTCAAATGGATGATAAAGAAATGCTCACTAATATAATGATTGCACTAGATGGATACGGAACCCGACTGAATCGAATAGAGCAGTATTATACCGAAAACAAAATTATTGAACAAACAAACCACTTATTTCAGGATACTACAAATAGAATTGATGCGATAAAAAGAAGTTTGTTAGGACAATTAGATAATATGTATGACTCGGTAGAGAACTCTTTTAATGAATCTGGGTTTAAAAATAAAATGGAATATATATGTACATATATGCAAGAGCTTGACTCTGTCACCAATGATAGAATTACACAATATACGAATCAATTGTTTCAGGATCTTACAGGTAAAATTGATGGAATGACAGGGAGACTGACCAATCAGATAGATGATATGAATAGCTCTATAGAGCAGAGTCTTGGCGGTTCTGAAGTCAAGAATACAATAGACAGCATAGGAACTTATATTGTAGGAATAGGTAAAGACATAGATGAGATAAAGGAGAGTATCTGCGATGGGTATGGCACAAGTATTGCGGATGAAGTTGATGACATTAAAGAAGATGTTGAAACAATAAAAAATGAAATTAATTCGATTAAAGAATCAGTAGATGAAATCCATGAAGGTGTTTGTGAAGAATTTAGTTATAATTCTCTTGCATCGAAAGTAAAAGAAGTAAAAGAGGATATGGATTCGATTAAAGAATCAATAGATGAAATCCATGAAGGTGTTTGCGAAGAATATAGTTATAATTCTCTCGCATCGAAAATACAAGAGGTTAAGGATTCTGTATCTGAGACAAAAGATATAATAGAATCACGATTTGGATAATCAGCCATGGCTCCTTTTCGAGAGAGTAGACAGGAATGAATGCATTTCAATTCTTTGCTAATGACGTGCGTGAAGTGATCTTATACAAAAAAACTTTGACATAAAAAGTTCAGAGCAAAATTAGCGGACACGGACAATCAAGCAAATCAGAAAATGCCAATTCAACTGAGTCGAAACACTATTACCGCATGCCGTGAGGTTGTATTCGCAGGGCTTTCTGCCGAGCAGAATCGGAACAATACTTTCTTTCCTGTAATGCCGAACGACAGTTAAGGAAGAAACCTTGCTTAGGTGCCAGAGTCGGGATTTTCCCGACTTCTGGCGACCTAAATATATTTTTGGATAGATATATAGGTTGTTATGTCGCCCAAGACCGACAGCATCGGTTTGACGCAAATTATAGTTTATTATATAATGATAAAGACTCAAAAAAGCTGATAAGAATCAGGAGCTTATTGGAAAATGTATAATAACTAAGAATTTGCGACTTAATATCACGAAAATTAAAACGATAGTAGTGAATGGGATTTTTTAGGCGTTTAATTTACAAAAGATTATTTTGCGAGAAGATGTATCTTTTATAGTGGCATTATAATCATAGACTCCGGAATCACCCGGGGTCTTAATTACGTTTAAATTGTGATTCATACTTAAAAAGAATAGTCCTTGTAACTCATTATAAGTGATATGCATGATTGATTATATAACCTCGGAGGAATAGAAAAGCATGGGACCTAATAAATCAAAAGAAGAATCATTTTACAATTGGTTATCTGGGCGAGTTTCTTCCAAACAGTTGTCCGAGTGTTATGTGGCGTTAAAAATAGTGAACATGCATTATCAACAGCGTGGATTAATAGGCTCAAGTATTTTTGAAACAGAGGATCTTACGGTGCTAAAAAGCATACTTCGCGATATTTCTAAGGGGGAAACATTTAAGAGACGATACCCTAAGAAATATGTAATTTCTAGACTTGGGCTAACTTCCTATATACAGTTTATTGAAGAACAATTACAGAAGTATAGAAAAGTAGATGAAAATAAAACCGAAAGAGAAAAAGGTATAAAAGAAACGTCTAATTACGCGAGCTCAAATAAAATGAAATGCAGAGAAGATTTTTATAAGTGGTTACTTCAAAGCGAAACGTTACTTAGTGCCAACTATATCTTGAAAGATTTAGATCTAATTAACACATTGCTGAAAAAACATGGTGTTATTAAGAAATCTGTCTATGATATCAATAATGAATCAGAACTTAACTCTATCATTAATATTGTAAAAAGAAATGAAGTTATCCGTATCGGTATAAGTAAAAAACATAAAAATTATATATCTGCATTAGAGACATATCTTGAATATTTGGTTCAAAGTCAAGAGATACAGAATACTGATTCAGAGATAGATGATTTCGTTGGACTCTATAAAAAATCTGAGAAGAAGACAATAGCTGAGCAGTCTATAGAACCTATGGCTATAACCGAGAAAGCAATAGCCTTAATTAGAATTACTGATCATTATAAAGCCGAAAAAAAATGTTTTCAAGAATGGTTAAGGAAAGAAAAATATAAAGAAGGCACTATTAACAGCTATACTAACGCTCTTGAAAAAGGGAGCCAAAAGGCTTTGTTAACGGGTGTCATACGTGAAGAAATATTGTTAATGACTTCAGAAGAATTAACATCCGTATACTATAAGCTTTGTAATAGTAACCATCTGTCTTCTGTTACGACTTTTAAGGCGGCAATAAACGCTTTTTACCGCTATAAAAAAGCAAGTGTAAATATCAGAAATAAAGTAGAACATGATAAAAGTGCTATTAGTAAAACAGAAACTACAGTAATAACAAGCGATAAAAAAATAGATTCAAATAGACTTACAGAGCATTATAGAGAAGAAAAACAACACTTTCAGGAATGGCTGAGGCAAGAAAGGTATAAAGAAGGCACTATCAATATCTATACTAACGCTCTTGAAAAGGGAAGCCGACAGGCATTGTTAGATGGCGCTATACACGAAGAACTATTGTTAATGTCTTCGGATGGCTTAAGAGATGCATACCTTAAATTATATAATAACAAACAGTTATCACCTACTACGACTTTTAAAACGGTATTAGGTGTATATTGTCGTTATAAAAATGTTAATATCGTTGATAATAATAGAGGAGATATTAATAAAGGTAATAATGCTACGACGAAAAGCAGAGAGGTATTTTCCCATAATGATCAAGTAGAATCAAAGAGAATACCATTAAGGGAAAAGGCTGATGCTTATAACTCTACTGAGGATGGTATTACAGAACATTTGATTAAGGAAGGAATACCATTCATAGACAATAGACCTAAAGGTGGTGCTCTTTGGATAGGTCAAGATTCAAAATCTGCGGATTTTATAGAAGAGTATAGAATGCTTGGAATTGAATTTAAATACTCCTCTGTTAAGCATCAGTGGTGGACTCGTGATACATATTTTGAAAAGAATAACGTACAAGAGGATAATCTTCAAGCGAAGACAAAGACTGAGGGCACTATAATTGAAGAATTTCAAAGCAATACTACACTAAAAATGGAATCACAGTTATATGAATTGTTGAAAGAAGAGCAATATGCACTTCTTCGGAATGCATTAATAAAGCAGGGGGTATATTCATTACAATCTTTTGAAGACCTGAACTTGTGGGTTTTTATGAATCGGTATAGATTATATAGTAGAAATCAACGATACGCTATTTACGATCAACTTAAGAAACGAGTCGAGCAATTAAAACCATCAGTGAAAGGTTATCAATTAAAGACTTCTTCTGGTGTATATAGTGGTTCGTCTCCTGCTGAAGCGCTTCTTCATTATTGTGAGTATATTTCGCAGAAAGCTCCATTAAGTTTTCGTTCCCTTATTGATTCACAAGATAATGTGACAGGAAAGCGTGTTTTAAAGAAATATAGTAATGATTCGAATAGTCTTCAGTTAAACAACCCCAAAGCATATATCGATGGGAATCTTGATTCGGAGACTGCACTAAGGTATGCAAAATACATTTGTGCTGCTTGCAAAGACATCGATTTACCGGTAGCACTTTCAAAAAATCATGAGACTGCTAAGAGGATAGATACTGAATCGCCACATAATGTTGTTTCGGATGCAAAAAGGGAAGAGAGGCAAAAAGAAGATAAAACAAATGTAGAGGTGGGTGTTTCTCAATCAAGTTCACCAAAACAAGTAGTAGAGATACAGCATACAACAAAAACACAGAAAAAAGTAGAGCAATTAGTTTTAAATGCGGATATAGATGGATTGACATTGGAGCAATTACATAAAGAGATTCCTTCTGTGAGTATGATTGTATTAAAACAAATTTGTGAAAACTCACCTAAAATAGTGGATATGCAGAATAAATTGGTTCATGTAGATGCATTTATTGATTTCGAAGATGCAGCGGATGAGTTACATGAGCTAATAGAGAAGCTACTTAATAAAAATGATGGATATGTTTCAGCTTCTCAGCTGTATGAGTATGCACATTCTGAGATGCAAATGTTTTTGAATGATAACGATGTTGATGATGAGCGAAGTGTTTATTGCATTGCCAGACATTTGTTCAATAGGGTTAAATGGAATGGGTATCGCTATACATTTACAGCAGGTAATCATATTTCCAGATCAGGAAAAGATGCCTTGTACACTAATATGGATGTTATCCGTAAATATGCCCAAGATAATGGAGGATTTTTTGAATATGATGGCTTGGTTCATTATCTTGAAAAAGTCGGCATAAAAACTGGGAATCTTCGTAGCCAAATGCAGATAGGAATCGAACCATATTTTTTCTATTACTCATCTGATGACATAATTACATCTGAAAGTATGCATATAGATGGTAGTTGGCTTAACCAGTCTCAAAAAGCATTAACGCGTTTATTTGAGGATATGGGAGACCATGTGGTTCTTCGAAGTATTAATCCAATATGGTATGAACAACTCCCTGATCTCCCAGGACATCGCTCTTGGACTTCGTTATTATTGCAATATGTACTTAAGTTCTATGGTAAAAAAGTGGGTGCGCGAACGATAGGTGCTGAGTTGCCGCAAAGATATGATACGGTACACGCCATGCTGGTAAGCAGTCAAAGTGAGATACAGACATTTGGAGACACAGTAATAGCATATATTGTTGATAATGGAATTGAGCAACGTCATTTTGAAGCAGAACAACTTCGTCGAGTGTTAGTCCTAGGGGGGATGATTACTGGAGGTGAGTTGTTTTCGCACTTACCAAAAGCGATTGGCAATGATCCTCGTTTTGCATGGGATGTTGCTGGGAAGAATGTGAATATAAAGGTGTAATAATATGGCCATTTTCTATGAGATGAGGTCATTTCTGCATTGGTTTATAAATTGCTATGAAGTAGAGTCTTAATGCGCAATCTCCGGATATAATTGAACTGAGTGCACTGCTTAATAGATTGCCTATAATTGGGAGTCAATTAGAAGTACATAATTTTCCTGCAGGAGCATTACTTGGGAATATCCGCTATCACGTAGAAACTCGAGATAGTATAAAAAGTGTAGCAGGAACATGGTGTAATATTTGTAATTACGATACAAGAAAAACTTTCAGTAGAAGCACTAATTCTATGTCTATGTACTTGAACACTCCAATAACTGGATTTGATGGGAACAAGCGGCATAAAATAGATGACTTTATTACAGCATGTCCCAATTGCCACACTACATTGTATTTACATGTGGTTATTAAAGGGAAACTGTGAAAAATATCGGTTAGGAGGATAATTATTTGTATGGCTATGAATGGACGGATGAATATGGTATTTTCCGCCTTACTATAGATGCAAAAATTCAGAAAGAAGTTCGCCCAGTATTTCATGAAGAATTGGATTTTTTTGGGATGGATGCGTACTGGGATTATCCTAAAGATACGACTGCGCCTTTATTATGGGCAGAAGGTATTCGAAGATATATATTAAATGGTACATGTATCGCAGAGGCTCAAGGCGGAGGCTTTTATACAAAACCAATAATTAAGTGTTTGACAAAAGAGCGATTAGAATTAAAACCAATAGATATAAATCGTTTATATGAAGTAAACAAACCGTTATTGATTTCCCTTGAACAGAAAGCTATTTCTTTTATACAAGAGCAGCATAAGAAGTATAGCTCTAAAGGATTTTCGTTTATATGTGCATTTTCAGGTGGGAAGGATTCACTTGCATTATTAGACTTATGTGCTAAAGCATTAGCTCCAGAAGATTTCTATGTAGTATTTAGCAATACAGGTATGGAGCTTTCTGATACTTTGAAAGCAGTAGAGTCTGCCAAAAAGCATTGGCCACAGCTTAGGTTTAAAGAAGCAAAGTGTCACATGGATCCTGTTGAATCTTGGGAGAAATTTGGACCACCTGGAAGAAGAATGCGTTGGTGCTGTGCAGTTCATAAATCAGTTCCTACCTTGTTGAAACTCAGAGAAATAATCGGCAAATATAATGCAAAAGCTGTAGTTTACGATGGAGTTAGAGCGGAGGAAAGTGCAAGAAGAGCGAAATATGGTGATGTTAGTGAGGGCGCAAAAAATATTAGTCAAATAAATGCTAGCCCTATACATAAGTGGAATACAGCAGAGATTTACTGTTACCTTTTAAAATATGATTTGCTCTTTAATAATGCATATCGCTTAGGGCTATTTCGGGTAGGATGTATGGTCTGCCCGCTTTCATCTGATTGGTGGGATGGTATTGCAAACAGTTATTATAAAGACGAAATGAAGCCTTTGCTTGAGAAAGTGGAAGACTATGCCCAAAAAACAAAGCCATCAAAGGAAGTAAAAAAATATATTGAAGAAGGTGGCTGGAAGGCTCGGATGGGGGGACGTGGGCTCGTAAATGGAGGAAATCGAGTTTCAGAGCGGATACAAAAGGACACTATAACATTTGACATTGCATCTACACAGCAACACTGGTTAGATGTAGTACCTATTCTCGGAACTATCACAGAACAAGGTGATAGGGAAGGCGTGCAGAGGATTGATGGCATTAATTATGAATATAAGCTTACAGAAGATGAGAGTAAGATAAAAGTATCGTATAGACCATTCCGCTCAATGGATAGATTTACAATCAGTCATCTTCGAGGAATTGCATATAAAAGTGCTTACTGTCAAGGATGCAAAGCATGTATGGTACAGTGTCCAACGGGTGCATTCATAATACAACCTGATGGCAGTATACATATAAGACAGTCATTGTGTGTACATTGTTATAATTGCTTAAGCTTTTCTGAGAAGAGCTGTTTAATTGCAAAATCTCTTAGCGTGACAAATGGAGGAGGAAACGGTATGAACATGAAAGGGATGAATCCATATCAGCATTTTGGACTAAGACAGTCATGGCTAGAACATTTTATGAATGAAGGATTAGACTGTTTTGGACAAGGTGTGTTAGGCAATCGACAGTATGATGCTCTAAGAGTTTGGCTGAAAGAAAGCGGTATAATCGCGTCTAGTAAGGATAAATCCCTATACGTTACTAAATTAGGAGAAAAACTCATAGAATTTGGTCCATATAATCCATTTACTTGGTCGATAATTTGGGCAAATTTGGCTTATAACTCAGTTATTTCTAAGTGGTACTGCCTTAATGCAGAGATAGGTGCGACATATGAAAAAGGTGATTTGGTACTTATGATTGGCGAAGGGTATACCAAATCTTCACGCGAAAATGCAATAACAGCATTAACGGAAATGTTACGATTGTCACCAATAGGGGCTGCAATTCAGCAGGGGATACCGATTGAGTTAACAAAGAGCACGTATTCATATTTACGAGTCGGTTGGGAAATGCCACATGCTGTTGCGCTACTATATTCGTTATATTTATATGCAGAACATACTGGCCGAAAATCATTTACGTTCAGTGAATTAATTGAAAGTAAGAATAATCCTGACGCCACAGGAATGTCTCCTTCAGACATATATGGCATAGACGTTAAAGCTTTTCGGGAGCAAGTACAAGGGTTAGCAATAAGCTTTCCGAAATATATTCGTGTATCGTTTATTTCCAATCTTGATAATATTATTTTGGAGAATTTCAGTTCTCTTGATATCCTTGATTTAGCTGAAGAATAATATGGGGGGGAAGCTATGCCGGCAAAAAAATATTCAAATTATCTTGAAGTGAATCCTTTGTTTGAATCTGTCGTCGATATTGATGCTGATAATCGTAATCCAGATCTTTGGCATGAATACATTGTTGGTGATGACATGAAGAAGTTGGTCGAATACTTGTGTCAGTCATTGGGCAATGAGGCACCGGATTTAAGGCGATCTTTCTGGGTACATGGCTCTTATGGTACAGGTAAAAGCTACGCTGCAATTTTTGTTAAGCATCTTTTGGAAGAAAAGCCTGAGGTGATTGATGAGTTTATGGCGAATAGCCAGGAGCTTTCTGCATATCGTAAGAGATTTATGAAATGCCGAAAAAATGGTGATTACCTTGTGATTTGGAAAACAGGTTGTCTTGGCATACGCTCTGGAGACATGATGCTTTTAGAAGCAGAAAAGGCTGTTCGAGAAGCGCTGATAGATAAATATAAAGAGAAGGCAGATCTTGGCAATAAATCCCTTTTAAATGCTGTCATCGCAAAACTGAATGATAACATGATTAATTGGGAGAATGTGCTCGAAAGTACAACACTTGGTGATGACTATAGCTCTGTTGATGAACTTCGTAAAAAAGTAGCTGAGGGTGATTTAAAAGCTCTTCAACGCACCGCTACAATTATTCGGCAGAGAGGATGGGGACTTGTAGATAATCTGGAAACATTTAAATTATGGATTTCAGAAGTGATAGATGCCAATGGTCTTAATAAGAGCGGCATTTTCTTCATTTGGGACGAGTTTACTGAATATGTTAATCATTCAGATGATCATACTGTTATGCAGCAGATATCTGAATTTTGCAAGGTAAAGCCGTTCTTTATGCTTTATGTTGTTCATCGTTCGGATGAAATGGTGGATAGCATGGGTAAAGATCGATATCAGATGATTACCAACCGCTTTCATACGGCTGAATTTCATATTAGTGCGGATGCTTCTTATGATTTAATTGCTGGATCTTTTTGTCCTCGGGCAGGCATGGAGGAGTATTGGAAAGAGGAGAGAAGGGATGTAGTCAAAGCTATTAAACCTGCTCTGCCGGATATGTCAGGATTGGATGACAAAATTAGTGAGAAAATTGACAAATTGTGTCCAATGCATCCAATGACTATTAAACTTCTTTCTCGTGTTGCTGAGAGCTATGCCGCTGCACAACGAACATTATTTCGTTTCATGAAAGATCAATCTTTAGTCGATCAAGGATTTATCGGATATATTAATAAATATGGCCCTGAAGATCAGGCGTGTTGGCTGACGCCTGAATGGCTGTGGGATTATTTCTTTACTCGAGATAGTGATTTTAGTGATAAAGATACAAAAGCAGCAGAGTTTATACATCATTTTGAGGAGAGCCGTCATCTTGTGGAAGGTGATGAAAATACATTTCGTGTATTTAAAGTTGCCATGTTACTTCTTGCTGTGATGTCTTCGACCAAAGGGGTATATGGGGGAGTTCGCTCTCAGGGAGGAATTTCTGCGACAGTTGAATGCCTTGAAAGTTGTCTGACCGGGACAATGACTTCTAAAATGATACGAGATAAGCTTGTGATTTTGGAAGACGATAAACTGATTAACACAGATGAGCATGGAGGAGTAACACGTTTACAGTTGCCATTTAAATCAGGAAAGGGAGATGAATTTAATGCTCGCTTTGCTGCTAATGAAAAAAAATATACACGATATCAAATGTTTACAAAAGATGGAGCTTTTTCATCCGCATTTGAGAATCGCGTGTTAGATGAAAATGACCCAACTAGCAAGCGAATTAAAGCGGTTGTTTGCTGTGCTGAAACTTTATCAATTAAAAATCGTCTGGAGGAAATTAATAAAGAGCTTGATAAGGCACCCTACAAATTAGGCCTTTTGTTGGTGACCGTAAAAGACGATACACAGGCAATGTCTATACAAGGAGAATTAGAAAAATTAGCACAAGAGGGTGATGAACGTTTGGTTATTGCTCTTGTTAAGACACCTCTTTCTGATGAAAAGCGTAAAGAATGGCTGACACGAATGACAAAAGTAGAACTTGCTTCAGAAGCAGGACAGACGGCATCGGCCAATACTTTTAAGATAGAAATGCAACAAATTGTTGCGTCTTGGGTTACGCAGGCTGCATCCGGAAGTAAAATTACTGCTTGGCATAAGACAGAGGTTTTTAACAATCAGTATGGGGTTGCTCAATTAAGAAAAACAATAGTAACCAAAGTAATGCAGGTGCTTTTCCCATATGCTCCTGAGACTATTGTGGTTACCGGTACAGCATATAAGGGCTGTAATGACCCTGCACCGTTGGCTGGTATTTTACGTAAGACAAATAATTCTCAGCTAAAATCAGTACTTTCTGCAATGCAAACAGCTGGAATTATGGATGCAACATCGATTCATGAATTAACTAAGAAAGATGGCAGTAAAGGTGCAAAATCAATAGCGGCTCTTGCTAAAAAAATAGAAGAGCAAATGACATCAGGTCAGAGAGTTGTGTTGAGTGATTTGTGGGATGACTTGAAAAAGAAGCCGTTTGGCTATTATGATACAATTGCATGTGGCATAATTCTTGGCTTTGTTTTTTCATTCTATAAAGATAGTGTGTATAGCTGGACAGATAATGCTCAGAGTACACATGTTCTTGGTGAAAGTACACTTAAAACTATGGTGTATAACATCTGCAAGGGAAAGATGACAACAGATTATCTTTCTGCTGGCTCTGTTACATTTCAGAATTTCCGTGATTACGCAAAAGTTATTTTTAATCTTTCTGATGCACAGGTTGCAAATGAAACGGAATGCTGGCGTAACATTCGGGAAGCAATAACGATGAGTGGATCGCCGCTGTGGGCTCTTAAATATCTGGAAGAAAACGTATATATTAATTCTGTATATCGAGAAACATCAATGAAGGTTGTTGATGCGCTACAAGGTTTTGTTCTTCAGGAAAGTGATAGAGAATCGACAATGAGTACGGTTCTTAATCTCATGACAGGACGAGGAAAAGTTAGAGTTATATTGCAAAAGGCATTCCAGGATAAGTCTATTCTCGCTACCGCGTTTAGAAAGTTCCTTTTTAGTTCCTCTACAGAATTGGAAGAAATTGCCACAAAGCTTAATCTTCAGCCGGAACCGCTTAATGATAAATTGCATCAAGTAATGCAAGCGGCAATATATACATGGACCGAGGAACAGGTCAAAGAAAAGCTCGAAGGTGTTGTACAAGAGTACCGTTACCTTGATGTGCTCAATAATGTGATCGGAAAAGAGTATCATAGTATAGAAGAGGCTAAAAAAGAGCTTGTAAATGTGTTCCGCTTCTTCAGACTTTCCATGGAATCTATTGAAAAATTAAACTTACAATGGTTTGATGCCTTAAAGATTCTTTGCAATGTATCTGAAACAGGCATTGCACATGAAACTGCTGAAGAACAGATGAAGGATATTAGTCTTCTTCAGAAATATGGTAACTATGCCATGAGCGCGTTAAAAGATGCTAGGCCAGTGTTAAACTTGATCCTTGAGAGTAAGGCTATTGACTGTACTAAGGATGAACTTAATTCTGTTTATGCCGGATTAAAAGATATGTCTTATGATTCATCCATTGGTCAGTTTGAAAGTGCTTTAAAACAGCAAACAGACAAAATTCAACAAGCGCGAAATCGAGTGCTTCTTTTAAACAAGTGGGTATCTTTGACTGGAAAAGAAACTGTAAAGTGTTGGTGTGTTGACCATCAGGCACCTATTCTATGGATTGTTCCGAACGAATATATTAAAGCAATTGAAACGGTAATTGATACACAGAATAGTGTGCGAGTAATGGATTCGCAAATTGTAAATGCCATCCAAATGTTAGATCGCTTGGATGTTGGTCTAATGACAGATGATAAGAAAATAGAGACAGCGCTGATTGAAACGATAGGTTCAGAATATAAGGATATCTGGCAATCAGAACACGATGTACTTCTTTCGAAAGCAAGGCATAAAAACGGTGCAGATATGAGCATATGGGGAGTTAGGGAACTTATTTCTCTTCAGAAGATGCTCAAAGATGCACAGAAGGAAAAGGCTAAAATAGAGAAGCTATCTGCAACGAAGATGTCTGTTCAAAATATGGATGTATCTATGCTTCGTGACAAAGTCACAGTCTTTTTGGACGAACATCCGGAATTCTGTGATAGCTTTATTGAGTGAGGTGAGCTGGGATGACTATTCAGCAAGTCATTGCTATATTGCAAACAGAAAAGCAAAACCAAGTACCGGCAAGATTCCACTGTCGCGCAATTATGGTTCGTGACATCGCCCAGTATGTGGAGTTGCTTGAAGCACTAAAAAAAATTAATGACATTAAAATGCTTACGGCAGAAGAACTATTTTCTGGAGCTGATGTGATGCCGAACTACGAAAGCTTGACAGATAAGAAGTATCAAGATAAATGGATCATTTTGCCGGGAGTAAGTGAATATCTTCGCTTATTTCACACGAATGAAGAGTCTGCTCAAAGATTTGGCACTTTATGGCATTATCAATTTGATGCTAGTACCAAAGGGCGCATTTTGATCCCTTTATGGGGATGCGAAACGTTGTGGTACGATAGTGCGTTGCATTTGCATAATGACATACGTCAGAAAGATCACGTCTATAATTGCAGTGGATCAGAATATGAGCCTCAAAAGTTAAATGTACAAGTTTTGTCTGGTGATTTTGAGCAATATGTATACTTGCTTGAGACGAATCATGGCTCCATTTTTATCGGCCTTGAGGAATGGTATGATTTTTGGTGCCACCCAAAGCCTGATATGATAGATCATTTAATATTGACCAGGCGATACAAAAGCGTTAAGCCTACGAACGGTGACATAAATATACATGTTATTCAAGATACATTGAGCTTTATTCAAGAAAACCTTTCTAATGGTAATTTGCTTAATGTAAATAATTGTCCAAAAGAAGCCCAAGAGTGTTTATTTACATACGCTCTTAAAGGAAAAACAATTGATGAAGCCATCTTGTCTGCGTTGAATACGTATGTATTTCACCCATTTGACGTTATGGGAAAGTGGGGTACATTATCGTCCGGTCAAAGACAGCTTGTGCTTTTATGGTATGAATTGCATCCAGATAGTTCATATTTATGCCATTGTGTAAAAAAAGTATCGAATACAGATGAACTTCCGAAATGTATTTTGAACTCAATTTTTCCGGCGAGAGCAAGTCATCCGGAATGGGTATCGGAAAGTCAGACTCTTATAGCCTCTGTCCCAATTCAACGGAATGACGAGTATTATGAAAAACTTGATACCATTCCTATAAGGGAGGAAAGATTAGAGTATCTTACACCGAATTCTGTTCAAGAGCGTAAATATATTTTGCATTTAGCTGGAGAGTGGCTTAGAGATGATCAGATTGGCGCTCTTAACAATGATAAATTAAAGGCTATATATCCTGAACTTTCTGCTTATCTTAAAGATGATTATCCTGATGATGAGTTAAAAACATACTTTGGAAGGTATAAAGCCTTTAAATTGTCGAATACTTTGCCTCAGGATCAGGAATTATACTTCATGGGTATTGATACTGATACTTATGATAACCGTTATCCGATTTTATGTGAAAATATAAATGAAGACACGGTTGTTCTCTGGATTGATGCTTTGGGAATTGAATGGATGCCGTTATTGAAATGGGCAATAAAAATGAACTGTGACGGTGATTTGAAATCTGCGGCTGTTACTCAGGCTCAGCTTCCGACAGAAACCTGTTTTAATGAACAGTGGAAGAAGATGGATTTGCCGTATGAGAAATATGATAAGTTGGATAAGCTTGCACATAAAGGTGTCATAGACGATAAGGACTATTATGCATGTGTGGAAGAACAGTTTCGATTTATTGTTGAAATAGTAGATAAAGTAAATAAGCTATTAAAAACGTATTCGCGTGTAATAATTACGGGTGATCACGGTACTAGTCGACTTGCGGCTCGTTTTTTCCATAAGGTAAAGGGAATTCCGTCTCCATTACATAGCGAAGTTGGAAGCCATGGGAGATATTGTAAGGTTGACAATCAGTCACAACCAATGAATACTCACAAAGTTGTAAATGATAATATAGGCAACAAGTACTTTGTATTTTCAAATTACGATCATTTTACTAAACCCGGATTTGCTGCAGGGGCAGATGACGATATACCTATTTATGGTGAGATTCATGGAGGAGCCGCACCTGAAGAAATGCTGGTTCCTGTTTTAACCGTAGATAGTCGTTATGAAAGTCCGCTTACTGCAAAGTGGAGTGCTCCGGGAAATACAGTTAAGATATCTAATAAACGGGCCAGATGCCGTATACAGTTTTCTAAGATGGTATCTTCAGTTCAGGCAAAGATAGACGGTATTGACGCAGAATGTTCTTCAATCACAATACCATCAAAAGAGTGGACGATTACATTTAGTGGTTTGAAACTGAACAAAGAGAAAGAGTTTAATGTGTCTGTATTAGCTGATGGCATATTGGTAAATATTGATTCTATAAAAATAAAACCTGCACTTGGAGGCAGTGATCCATTTTGAAAATAATAAAAAAATGTATTGATTGTGAAAAGTCGCTGACAAAGGATGAAGTGGCGCTTTCAAGAAAACTAATAGATCCGAATACAGATGAATTATATTGTCTTTCTTGTATGGCGGAGAATTACGGCTGTACAGAGGATGATTTGAAAATTAAGATTCAGGAATTTAAGGAACAGGGATGCACCTTATTCTTGTAATGGAGGACTTATAATGGTCGAAGATAAAGTTCGTGATATATTTGCGGATATGGTCGTCCTAAAGGACCCGCAGAGGAGTGAATATTTTTCTAATCTTAGTATTCCTTCTTATATGAGAGATTGGATTGTTATGAAATTCTCTGATGATGAGGGAAGTATTGATTATGATAGTATTCGCAGATATATAAAGCGTTATATTCCGGGGCGGGATGATTTTGAACAATATAAGTTTCAAATGGTTAATGGTGAGATTGTTCAATTTCTTGCACGTGTTAGAGTCACCGTTGATGTTAAAACCGGTAAAACAGTTTTTGAATTGCCAGATTTTGGTGGATCGCGTGGGGGCGCCAGTGGTGTTGTGTCTCCTGATGTTGCGGAAGAGTGGCAGGCTACGCTTTTACATGAAAGCGAGAATTGGGGAATTATCAGCTTGATGTGGACAATGGAAGGAACAGCATCAAGACCAAAAGGCATTATTAGCATGATTGGCTATAAACCTTTCTGTCCTTATGAAATTGACCTTGATTTTTACCGAGACGCACGTCGTGAATTTGACATCCATGAATGGATTGATGTAATCATAAGTGCAGTTGACTACAATCCAGACGGCTACAGAGATGAAAATGGTGAAGTAAGTGAAGAAATGAAGCTTACTTTCTTGCGACGTTTACTTCCGTTTATTGAAAAAAGGGTCAATTTAATTGAATTAGCACCTAAGGGCACTGGAAAAAGCTATGTTTTTGAGAAAATCAGTAAGAGGGGATGGCTGATCAGCGGTGGTACTGTTTCGCGCGCATCACTTATTTATGACAATGCCAAGAAAACAGGAGGACTGTTGACCCGATTTGATTATGTGGGGTTTGACGAAGTACAGTCAATAACTTTTGAACAACCGGGTCAAATTCAGCAGGCATTAAAGCATTATATGGAGTTTGGTGAGATAAAAGGTTTTGACGCTGCATTAACGGCTGATGCTGGTGTAATTGTATTAGGTAATATTAATGCTGAACGGTTTGATATTAACAAAAATATGGTTGAGCATATTAGTGATGTGTTTGGTGAGTCAGCAACGTTAGACAGATTCCACGGCTTTATACCAGGGTGGAAAATTCCGCGTATGACAACCGGTTTAATTGCACGTGGGTGGGCGATTAATACAGAGTATTTTGCAGAAGTATTGCATGAGTTGCGTAGTGATCTGAGCTATGCAGCGATAGTTGATCAGCTTATAGAATATCCCTCTAATGCTGATAAACGACACATGACTGCTATTAAGCGGTTATGCACTGCTTTTATGAAATTGTTGTTCCCACATGTTCAGTCGCCAGAAGATATCTCAAAAGAGGAATTTGAAAAATATTGCTTACAACCGGCAATAGAAATGCGTGGCGTGATTTATAAGCAATTATGCATAATTGACCATAAGGAATATAATGTTCCATCAAAGCGTATCCCTGAAATTACGTGTAAAATTTAAAGGAGTAATATAACATATGATTTACGCCGACCATGCTGCTACTACAAAGCTGTCCGATAAAGCTTTTGATGCAATGCTTCCATGGTTAAAAGAAGAGTATGGAAATCCATCTCAGCCATATGCTTTTTCACGTAAACCTAAAAAAGCTGTTGCTGATGCAAGAGCCACAATTGCTTCTTGTATCCATGCAGATCCGGAAGAAATCTACTTCACTTCAGGTGGAACTGAAAGCGACAATTGGGCGATTAAAGGCACAGTCTTAATATGTGGCAGGTCAGGGCATCTCCTTACGTCTGCTTTTGAACATCATGCACTTTTGAGAACCAGTAATTTTGTTCAGTCACAAGGCTGGTCTGTTAACTATGTGTACCCGGATGCTAATGGCATTATTACGCCTGAAAATCTTATTAATAAAATGACAGAAGAAACTAAAGTGGTTTCTATAATGCTGGCAAATAATGAGATAGGAACAATACAACCAATACAGGAACTCTCAGAAATAGTGCGCCATTATGGCGCATTATTTCATACTGACGCAGTGCAGGCAGTTGGTCATATTCCGGTTGATGTTAATGAATTAGGGATAGATATGCTTTCTTCATCAGCACATAAATTTAATGGTCCAAAAGGTGTTGGGTTTCTCTATATACGTAAAGGTACACGTGTATTACCTCATGAGAACGGGGGTTCTCAGGAATACGGTTTACGTGCCGGTACAGAAAATGTTGCGGGAATTGTTGGTATGGCTGTAGCTTTACAAGAAAATGTCTCTGTGCTTGAACAGAATATTTATCATTTACAGAAATTGGAAACGCGATTTCTTAGCAGGTTAAGTGGAGTTGATTATATACAGCATTGTTCGAGTCAGGATCATTTACCTGGGTTAATAAGTATCTCTTTCCCCGGATATGATGGTGAGGCAATATTACATAGAATGGATTTAATGGGAATTAGTATTTCTACAGGTTCAGCATGTGATAGCAAGCGAACAGTTATTTCACATGTTTTACAAGCGATAAATCTGTCGACTGAAGATGCACGTGGAACTATACGAATTTCACTTGGTGCTGAGAACACTGACTCAGATATAGACGCTATTGCAGACGCATTGATAAAAATAGTTAAACGTAAGAAATAATTATATCAGTCAGAAAAGTGAATATATAACAGAAGTATTTAATAGACAGTTAAACGGATGGTTTTTTATATAAAGTTTTAGCAGGGGAAAAACTATGCGAATTTTAATGCTTGGAAATAGCTTTACATACTTTAATAATATGCCGAGTATGTTGTCGAAAATAACTGGTGCGGAGGTTGTTCAGCACACAAGGGGTGGAGCATATCTGGAAGAGCATATTAATCTTGATACAGAACTTGGGATGCTGACCACAGAAGCTCTTGAAAGCGAGTCTTGGGATTATGTAGTTCTTCAAGAAATGAGTAATGCACCAATCCTTAGTAAAAATTCTTTTTTGAAAAGCGTGAATTCTCTTTGTGAAGAAATACGTGAAATAGGTGCAACACCGATTCTCTACGCAACCTGGGCATATCGGGCTGGTGCTGCACAGTATGCTGAAGTTAACATGACTTATGAGGAGATGTATCGAGCTTTGTATTCTGCATATCATGAAGCTGCGGAGCAAAGCCATGCACTTATTGCTGACGTAGGCAAGAAGTTTTACGAGCTGGCAGATGAACAAGAATTATATGCTGATGATGGGAGCCATCCTAATGAAGCTGGTTCCCGGCTTGCTGCAGAGACAATTGCTGAAGTAATTAAAGCAGACCAGAAATCTAAACGTCCACTTGCTAACATTGCGATACCTAAGGTCAAACTGAATGACACCCGTTTGCGTATTCTTTACATGTATCGATTACTTTTGAAATATACAGATGCAGAACATCCGCTTACAACCAATCAGATACGTAGTCTTATGGAAAAAGAATATGGAATTACAATGCATCGGACAACTGTGGCGGGAGATATTGAGATTCTAAGACATGCCGGATTTGAGGTGATAGGACATCGTTATCGCCAGAATAAGTACTATCTTGAGAGTCGCCATTTTGAGATGGCGGAACTAAAAATATTGGTGGATGCAGTGGAATCGTCCAGATTTATTACTGAACGAAAAAGCCAGAGACTTGTGAAGAAGCTGATTTCACTGACAAGTGAGGCAAATGCAGGAAAGCTTAAAAGGAATTTGTATACATCCGGTCGAGTAAGGTCTGGTAATGAAAAAGGATATTATATCGTGGATTCTATCAATGAAGCGATAAATGCAGGCAAGAGGATTTCATTTTACTATACTGATTTTGATGGAAAGAAGAACCAGATTCTGCGGAATAATGGGAATCCTTATATTATCAGTCCGTTTACGTTGATTTGGAATGGGGACTTTTACTATCTTGTAGGGTATGACCATGTGAAAGAAGCTACAAGAACCTATCGTGTAGATAGAATTCTGAAGCAACCGGATATTTTGAAAGAGGATGCATTACCTGTACCGAAGGATTTTGATGTTGCAAGATATACAAAAGAAGTTTTCCGGATGTTTGAGAAACAGGAACCGATAGAAGTGACCCTTACATGCAGTAACGATATCATAAAGGGAGTCATAGACCAGTTTGGAATGGATATAAGGGTGAGAGTGGTAGATCAAGATCATTTTCGGATAACTGTAAAGGTTTGTACGTCTCCTACATTTTATGCGTGGGTGTTCCAGTGGTGCGGAAAGGTGAAGATTGAAGGACCGGAAGAGGTTGTGGAAGAGTATCGGCAGATGGGGAAGATTGCAGCTGAGTAAAGTCGGGAGGAAATTAAACATGGTAAGAATCTATATGCTTCCCGTGGGTGTTGGAGATTTTTTGTGGATTCGATTTGGAAAAGGAACTGTTCTTGACCACAATATATTGATTGATGGGGGACATGATCAATTTGCATGGTTATATAAACAAGTTATAGAAAAAATTGCTGAGTCGAATCAAAGAGCATTGATTGTTATGACACATATAGATGCTGACCATATTCAAGGGGCGGCGCAGGGATTGGCATCTTTGCCGGATGAGCTCTTGAACCGGGTTATAGATAGGATTGTTTTTAATACTGGTAGAGGTATTCAAAACGAATTCTGCAAAAGAGATGAAAAGTGTAAACTGCCAGATGTTTTGTCGGAGGGGGTATCGACGTATGCATCTGGTGGATCGTTCGGCATGCCTGAGGATGAGGTAATGGTTTATGACGACAGCTTGAATCACTCGGTACGGGATGCGGAGAAATTTCTGGATGTTATTGACAGAAAAGGGCTGAATTCTAAACTGGAAGAATATACAGTGTATGGAATGAATAAACAGTACGAGGGAGCACATATTCGCTACATAAGTCCTGGTGAAAAGGAGTTGGAAAGACTTGTGCATGTATGGGACGAGTATGATTCGGAACAGGGAATTCACTTTGCTTCTGCGGACATACCGCAAAACCGGGATATAGGGGATTTAATGGAAGAAAAGCTTGGAAATGATAACAGCCCCACAAACAGATCATCATTGGCTTTTCTTTTTGAGTATGAGGATGTAAGGGGAGCTTTTCTGGGAGATGCTGCCGCGCCTGTTATATGCAGAGGGTTAAAGGTAGCGGGCATAAAGAAGCCGTATCCGCTTGACTTTATAAAGTTGCCTCATCACGGAGGGAAACAAAATATGTCGGATAAGCTTATAAAGTTATTGCCGACGCGAAATTATCTGATTAGTACGGCAGGCAAACCTAAATCTAATGTTCCTAGCAAGGAACTAGTAGCGCACATAATAAAACACTGTGAGGGTGAAGCAAGATTTTATTGTAACTATGACTGGTGGGATGATGCATATGGAGGCAGGTTCTTTTCTGAAGCAGATAAGCGGGAGTATTTGCATAATGGGGTGTTTGAATTTATAGAATTGTCTGATACGCCTATTATGATAGGAGAAAACCTCGAAATCCAAACGGAGAATATGGGATTCTTTCTGTAGGCATAAAGAAAAATATCAGAGCATGTATGACTTTTGATTTTGCATATTATGCAGATTGCGGCGAATAGGAAACATAAATGATGGATTCATTAGAGAAACTTAGTAAGCAGATAGCCGTTCGGATAGCTGGAAATGGTGGAAAAGATCTTATTGGAAGCGGAGCTATTATGCCTTGCGAGCCATATAAGTATGCCCTGATTTTTACGGCGGCGCATGTTCTGGAGGATGCAAAAAAGTATAGCGTGGTTCATTTTTGTTTTGCGGACGGGAATAATGAGGAACAAAATTTGGAACTGACGTTGATAGATGGAAAATCTCGGGATGAATGTCCGGAAGGCAATATCGGATTTGTGTATGAGCATCCTGAATACATCCGCAGGGGCAAGGAGCCGCATCAAATAGATGTTGATGAGTTTCCACGGAATGATGCAGCAGTTATAATTATCCCCTTTTGCGAATGGATGAAGACTATACCGACATTTAACATCTGTAAATATGATGACGGGGAAGTCATACTGGTCGGATTCCCCACTATGGATGATAAGGTGGTTAAAGCGGAATCGGATGCAAGGTACATATCTCATAGAGGCAATATATATGCGGAGAGTGTGAAAGTAGAAGACTCGCATAAGGCGAATCTTGTTGTGAAGGGTGTTCAGAAAGATGTGATTAACAGATTAAAAGGGAATAATCGTGCCGTAGATGGATTATCCGGAGGGGGACTCTTTTCGTATGGCCAGCATGGCCTTTTATTCCATGGTGCGTTTGCATCTACAAAGAATAAAGGACAGGATAATTACTATGCGACAGCAGCCTCGGTCTTTTTGGAAATCATGGATGAATACAGGATAAAAGTTGAAGCGAGCCGTGATTTCTCTTTTTACAGATTGAAAGCGGCTGAACGATTTGATTCAATAGTTGATGCTGAAGCTAATGTCTGGTTTCGGAGGCATGTGGATTCATATGCTGAAAAGTATGGGAGAGATTATCTTTTTAAGGATACGATTTTTGGGTCAGAATTCCTTTCGTGTGAGAGTTACAGACCTTTGTGTCCTATTTACTATATCGAGAAATTAGTAGGGTTTGTTTTGTTGGATTTTGTTTACGAGATGGAAGGGAAAAATGCTGGAAAGTTGTCAATTTGTATTGGTGACTCGGAGCATCCTGTGCGTCTGGAATATATATGTTCCGAAAGCAAAAAGGAAATGATTATCAGTGAGATTGTAACAAAGGGTGCATTTTCTGAAAAAGGACCATTCATAAACGGTTCCGTATTTGTAGTGAGTGATAAACATGCGGAGAAACCGAATTTTATAATGAGCAGAAAACGCTGCCGCAGGATTATTGAAAGCATCGTTTATGATGATGATGCCCGTAGTGAAGATTTTTCAAGACGTGTAAAGAATCTTCTTAGAGTGGAACATAGAGAGGATAAGTATGTGGCGCATTCAACAATCAAAGGAGATCTGGTACAGGCTGATGTAGGATTCGTTGGCATCGGCAATTTTGAGGAGATTATGAGGGAGACGGAGTGCAGGGAGGATAAGCTTGTTTCCGATGTGAAGGAGCTGATGGAGAAGGTATGGAGGGCGTAGTGTATGGTTACGGGTAACGATATTAGAATTATTGAGACAAATATACCAGGTCTGCATTATTTCAGGAAGATGATGAAGACAGATTCGCCGGATGGCTATTTTTCCCATGTCTTTTTCACTGAACCGATGACATCTAAGAAACTACGCGAAAGGTGGATTGAAATAATATCTTTGATAGCTGTGCGATATCAGAGCGAGACGGAGAAACTGATTGAACGAAACAATTTCTATGTTTGTTTTTATATAAAAGGAGAGTTGGAAGAGAGTCTGCGCACAAAGATTGAAGGTGATGAATTTTGCGCAAGAAAATATGTTATGCAGGATTCATTTCCGGGGGAAGAACAGGCTATAGAGAATATTATAGATAAGCTGTTTGGATTTACAGGTGGAATTATCATGCCGGACGAACCTATCCATATGAATTCGATTCTGCTGAGAAATTTTAGAGTGTACGAGAAAGAACGTTTAATCGATTTTACATATTCTGAATTTGACAACGCAGATAGGGATCGGAAGGCAGCCTCGTTTGTTTTGATTTATGCCAAGAATGGGACCGGTAAAACCAGTGTTTTTGATGGCATTGAATATCTATTCAAAGGGGTCATTGATCGGATTGATGATTTGCAAAAAAAGAATGAAGGCGGGAACAGTCCGAATACTATGTACCATAACCTTAAACATTCGGAGGAAAAGTCTTATATTTCAGCAATCCTGTCTGATGGGGAGGAGCTGGAACGCCGAGTGGCACAAAATAAGAATAATGACATGAGGAGAAATACGCCAAGTAAAGGAAAGGATTTTATTGTCGGAAATGACAGGCAGAAAAAGTGGAAAGAAATAATTCTGCCGCATGAGAGCATAGATGGATTTATTATGGCCAAAAAACCGGAAGAGGTTTATAAGGAGTGGATAAAAAACTCTAATCTTCAGGAAGAGTCCGATGGATATCTTAAAAAAGTCCGAGAGAAGAAAACTATTGAAAATGAGATTGGTGAACTTAAGGAACAGCGGAATGCAATTTGGAAAAAACTTAGGAACTTAAATCAAAGCCGAAACAGTGCGGAAGAAATCATGCTACTTATTGAACAATTCAATGCCATAAAGAGTGCTTTACGCTTTCCGGAGGGAGAGGATTTAACACTATCTATAAAAGACGGAATCAGTGCCTACTATACGCTGATTGATAAAACGTTAGCTTATCTAAGAATATCAGAAAAGATGCTCACAGAGTCTGTTTTGCCGGAAAAAGAGAGGCTGGTTGATATCAGGGGAAAAGGAACTGATTACTATGTAGAAAAACACAGAGCCTTCGAGGAGACTGCAGAAAGTATAAGAAATCTAAAGGATAAGGCGGAGAGAAGAAGAAAATATGATGAGGCAGAGGCGGCAAGTAAGTCTTTAGCAGATAAACGCAATAAATATGAGAAAGAACTACATCTTATAGAAAATATATTGGCATTAGGTGGCGAGAGCGCGGTCAGAGATAAAATTTCCCGTATCGAGGAACTTAGGCGAATAGACACTTTGTATAGTGATAATATTGCAAAGGGAAGTGAGGAAATTAGTGTACTTGAAATAAGATGTGCTGAAATAAAAGCGGATATTGAAGCGGCTGAACAGATAGTTGAAGATAAGAGAAGATATCAAGATGCTGTAAGTGCAGCTGAACAATATGAAATCCTGCGGAATCTGTTGGAAGCCTCTGAACTTTATAAGGTGCATCTGGACGAGGATATTTTTAATCTCGAAGATAGCATTCGGAAAAATCAGAAGCTGGAAAATGATCTTGTAAGCATATGTTTTCCCAAAAGCATAGCTGACATGTCCGATGAGTATACTCAGGAGTGTTCAGAACTGGTGGGAAGAGAGCCTGTCAGAGGAATTTTATATTTGACCGGTGAGTATAAAAAAATACAGGCTGAACTTGAAGTCTTGAATCATCAGATGATGCTTTATGAAAGGGGAGAGGATGAGCTTGGCAGGGTTATTTCTATGGCGGGGGCTTATGTTGCCGCACATCCAGATAGTTGCGAGTGTCCTGTCTGCGGCAGGCAATTTAGCACAAACCAATTGTTGTACAGTGCAATTGAAAGCAATAGCGCAAGACAAAGCAGATATCTGGATGAACGTTTGAGCGTATGCAGGAATCGGATAGTTGCACTTGAAGATAAGTATACAGCGGAGGTTGAATCCGTCCGGAAAGAGATAAACGGAAAAATAGAAGAATTGCGTAAAAAGGCAGATGATGCAAACAATAGCCTGAATTCGAAAATGAAACAGAAGGAGATAGCAGGGAATCAGTTCATCGAGAATAAGAGAAAGAGAGATGAACTTGACATCTTATTGAAAAGATTCGGAGAGGACTATGCGGAGAACCCCGTTTGCGCTGTTGAACGATGGTATGAAGTCAAAAGAGAAGCACTGAAGGTGAAAAACGAACAGTCAAAGCAACTACTAGAGAGGCGGATAGAGGCAGAATTTGAATTAAAGGAGATTAACGCAAAACTAAAGGAGGTAAAGTCGGAATTAGAATCAATTGGAAATAATGCCAGTTTACAGAGAGTAATGGATTATATAAAGGTGAAAGAAGATGACTGGTCAGCACAAAAAGGAATTGATGAAATCAAAAGCAACTTAGAAGAGGTGGAAAGACAGTATCTTGCCCGAAAAGAAGAGAGTAAGGAATATGATGATGTAAAAGAATTGAATTTGGATTATTTTTCTCAACAGCTGAGGGTTAGAAATGAGGAGGCAAGTAATCTACTTAAGGAAGAACAGATTTATAATAAATATTATCTGGATGGAATGACTCAAAAGGTTCTGCAGAAAGAAGTAGAGCGTATTACACAAATGGAGGAGCAGATAAAAAGGGAATCAGATATTTTGGAAAGAATCAGGGAAGAAAAAGCGGCCCAGCAGTTTTATGCCGAGTATGCAGATGCTCACAAGAGGGCTGGTGAAATTACTGAGAGAATGTCTTCCGAAAAAAAGAAATTTGACAAGTGCGAAAAAGAATGTGAAGCGATGAAGAAAGAGCTAGAAGCGAAATTGAAAGAGCATTTTAATCAGACCTTCATGAATTGGATTTATAATAGGATTGACCCGCATCGGGAGATGAAGGATGTAAAATATACTATAGATTTTTCAGAGGATGGAAAGCCGTTGCTCTATATCACCGTTACAGATGGTGTGCATCCGATTCGTCCGGAGTGGTATTTTAGTACGGCACAGTTGAATACACTGGCATTTAGCTCGTTTTTCAGTAAAGCATTGACCTCAGACCTTCCTCTTAAAACAATATTTGTTGATGACCCTATAGCGCACTTCGATGACATGAATATTTTAGGATTTGCAGATCTTATGAGATGCCTGATAACAGAAACTTCATTCCAATTTGTTATGTCAACTCATGACCGGAAAATATATGACATAATGCGCAGGAAAATCTCCCCGAAGTATTACAGGGCTACCTACATCGAGTTGTAGGGGCAGATGCTTTCGGGCTATGTGTCTGTTGATTAAATAGTTTTTTATAATTGCGTGGCACGATTTATATAATGCCGGTAAGATATCTGCCTGTTTGTTGGAGTGCAATTGAGATTATGTCGAAAAATATAGTGACATCGGTGTTGTTTGAAGGAAAGATACATATAGTGGTCCGTTCTCATAGTGCTCATTTGGATCTTGATTATGCATCATGGATTCAGAATATAAAGAAGCGATTCCGCAACGCCAGGATTAAGGCTGCCGTAAAAGACGGTATCAACTTGATGCAAAATTATAGAACGAAATTGATTTGAGAGGTATGTGTATCACAGATATCTAAGAGGAGGCGCAAAAATGTCCACACCATCGCAACGAATAGACATATTTTGGGACACAATGAACTGGATCAAATCCAATCCGGATCTTTCGGCATCCATTCCCGTCGCAAAGAAGAACACGACGGTTTTTTATGAGAATGATTATCCGGCATTTGAGACTCCGGAGAGAGAAAAAACGATTGTCACTGTCTCCGGGGACAGGAGCTATCAGGCGGCCATGAGGCTTCACCGGGAAAAACCGGAAGCAAAGATTGCGGTCATGAATTTTGCAAATGCATTTCATGCCGGTGGCGGGGTTAAGAAGGGCAGCAGCGCACAGGAAGAAAGCCTGTGCCGGACCTCCACGCTTTATCCTCTGCTGTACCGAAGGACGCTGAGGGATACATTTTACAAGCATCATCATGATCTGGGAACAGCGAAGGCAACCGACTCGTTGGTGTATACTGAGGGCGTGATTATTTGCAAGACAGATGAAGACCTTCCGAAGAGGAT
>ODAI010131335.1_pt1 | contig 27898 bp, 26 predicted proteins | sample 1539321 | NCBI WGS metagenome assembly ODAI01 (sample SAMN02144231, study PRJEB22623) | gut metagenome | biome: sheep rumen | host: Ovis aries | place: New Zealand
AGCATCGAGGGCTTCTTCTCGCCGGCGAAAGGCTTGTGTTTCTCGAAGGTTTCTTTATCCATCGTTTTTCTTGTTTCTTGTCTCTTTCTTGTTTCTTGTCTCTTTCTTGTTTCTTTTTCCCTGTCTTTCTATGCTGCAACAGTGTTGCAGCAAAGTCCCACGTTGAAGCACTGCTGCGGTAGCCCGGCGTCGCCTTTCGCTTGTTTGTCGGCTGCAACCGGTCCTGCGGTCACTGCTTCACTCGGTCCGGCAGGTAGTAGCCCAAGTGGGGCGGCTGGTTGTAGGCCACGTTCTGCCACACGATGCTCAGACGGTAGATGTTGTCGTGCATCAGCGTCGGCACGGCGTACTCCGTGGGGATGTTGGTGGTAAAGATATTCAGGTGGCTGGCATCGCTCGAGTCCCAAAGTATAAGCTCTTCGCGCCAGTCGCCGAAGAGGTCGGCCTGTAGGCAGGGCGTGGCTTTCGTCCAGTTGTTGCTGGCGCTGTGCCCCATCTCGTACAGCTGTTTGCCATTGCTCAGCGGCAGTGGTACTGCCTGATGGCCGTCCCACTTCTCGATAAACGACGGGAAGTAGGGACGCTGGCCGCGGTTGGCTAACAGCTCGTCCTGCAGGTCGCCGTCCCAATAGATGCGGAAATTGATGCTGGGCAGCTGGTCGGAGATGACGTTGCCCTTGATGTCGCGCACGGCCCGGTTGAAGATGTGCCAGTACTCGAAGCCGCGCCGGCTGCCGTCTATGTCGGCAGCGACGCCGCGGCCAGTGTCGTCGCGGGCCGTCTCGTACCATAGACGCTCGCCGGTACGGGCGTCGCGAAGGTCGGCACCGTAGGGATGCGACTCGTGAACCATAAAGAACTCCAGACCAGGACGGTCGGGGTCGAGGTCGCTCAGATGGGTGGCATCGCCATGACCCAGTCCGGTGGAGTAGAGCAGCCTGCCGTCGTGGTCGATGGCTGCTGAGCCATAGGTTATCTCGTCGCAGCCGTCGCCGTCGACATCGCCCACGGCTAACGAGTGTGCGCCCTGTCCGAAGGCGGTGGCCACGAGTCCGCGCTGCCATTGCTGCTGACCATTAGCATCCTCGACGTAGTATGCTGAGCGTGACACCGAGGCGTGCAGCCACTTGGTACGCAGCTTGCTGCCGTCGAAGTCGACAGCCCATAGATATGAGGGGGTGTAGTAGCCACGACACATCACGACGCTTGGCCGCTGCTGCGGACCGCCCAGCCACGCCACGCAGGCCAGGAAACGCTCGCCGCGGTTGCCGGCTCCGCCACGGTCGCCCCATCCTTCTTTGTCGTAGTCGGCAGCCTGACCACCGCCGAAAGCACGGTTCGGGCGGTACCAGATGGTGTGTACGGCACGTCCTGTCTGCCCGTCAAACACGGTGAGATATTCCGGCCCGCTCAGTATGCGGCCACGCTCGTTGCGATAGTCGGCGGTATTGTCGGCCTGACGTATGGCAGGGTCGTCGGCAGCCTCGGTGACGTAGTGTCCCGTGCCGTCCTTCGAGCCGGGAGCCGTCTTGCACACCAGTTCGGCACGGCCGTCGCGGTCGAGGTCGTAGACCATGAACTGTGTGTAGTGGGCACCGGCGCGGATGTTCGGTCCCAAGTCGAGACGCCATAGCCGCTTGCTGTTTACCGAATTGCTATTTGCCTGTTTGCCGTCTGCCGACTGCCCTATGGGCAACGTGTAGCAGTCGATGATGACGCTGCCCGTGAAACCGTCGTGCGAGTTGTCGCGGCTGTTCGACGGGTCCCACTTCAGCATCAGTTCGTAGTGGCCGTCGCCGTCGACATCTCCCACTGAGCAGTCGTTCGGGCGGTAGTTGTAGCGGCGACCGTCGGGCGTCTCGCCTTCCTGCGGACGGTCGACAGCCATCGACAGGTAGAGGTCACTCCAAGGGCGTGTCTCATCTTCCCTCCCAAGGGTAGGGGCGGGCGTCGGGTTGCCGGGTAAGTTGCTCACTACGCTATACTTGCTCGTCGCCTTTCCCTTCGTGTCGGTATAGTTTGTCACCGTCAGTCCCTTTGCTATAGGCTTGCCGTCGCGCAGCAGGTCGAAGGTAGTGCCTGCCGGGTCGGAGCCAAGCAGTCGCCAACTGACGAAGTTGCCCTTCGTCTGTGCGGGAAGTGCCACAAGGCCACGCCCTAATCGCTCCATCTGCTCGGGATATGTCTTGTACTGAGCAGGTAGGGATATTGCAGTTAAAAGGTAAAGAAGTAAAATACCGATTACCTTATTATTATATAGTCTGTCTGTTTTCTGTGTCATCATATTTATTTTACTTTTTTACCTTTTCGCATTAATACCTTTTCACTTCTTCACCTTTTCGCCTTTTTACCCTTCAACAGGTATGCAGCCAGCGGGCTGTTGTTCTGGCGTAGTCCTTGGGCTATGCTCTGTGCGTTGGTCTTCGCACCGAGCAGCGACGTGTGCGTGTGGTCGTGGTTGAAATACTTCATGGCCTTCTCCTTCTTGCCGCACTTCTTGTCCAGGAAGTCGGCGGTGAGGTTGTGCAGGTCGACGAACTCGACGCCTGTCTCCTGAGCCACCTCACGGTACCACTTGCCGTAAGTGTCGTTGCGGCGCTCTATCTTGCCGTCCTGCCACTCGTTGCGCGGCGTCAGCGAGACGAGGATGGGCGTGGCGCCCTTCTCGCGAACGTCCTGGATAAACTTCTTCAGATACCAGCCAAACGAGTAGACTACCTCGTAGGAACCTACCTGTGTGTTGGTCTTCAGCTTCTGGTCAATGATGTTCTGCTTCGACTTGTCCTCCTTGGCGGCCTGCATGCGGTAGACGTGGCACGTGTCCTTTGCCGTGGGAATGGCTGCGCGGTATTTCGGCTTGTCTATGGCACCGATGTCGTTGTGGCCAAACTGTATCAGCACAAAGTCACCGGGCTGCAGCGAGTTGTAAACGCGATCCCAGCGTCCCTCGTTCAGGTACGACCGACAGCTGCGGCCTGCCATGGCGGCGTTGACGATGTCAATCTTCGACTCGTCGAAGACGGTGTTGGCCACGGCGCCCCATCCCCACATGCCGTCAGGGTCGTTGTCGCTGTTTTTCACGGTGCTGTCGCCGGTGATGAATACCACCGGCTTGCCTTTGGTGCGCTTCAGGTCGTAGGTCGGCGGCAGCACGTTGCGCATCATGGCCTTCAGCGGAGCCAGTGCGGGGTTGTGGCTGGCCATCAGCCCCTCGGCAGCCGAGCGGGCGTTCATCATGGCACCGAAGCGGCTGGTGTGTATCTTGTCGAGGAAGAAGTGGTAGTCCGTCTTCCACTTGCCGTAGCTGTCCAACTTGCGGCCCGAAATCTCGTTCAGGTCTACGAAGGGGACCCCCTCCTCGGCAGCCACCTGCATGAGCCACTGCGTGTGCTGCTTGCGCACCACCTTGCCCTGCTCGTCGTAGGCGTTGCGGGGCGTCAGCGACATCAGTATAGGGTTGCCGCCACGTGCACGTACGTCGTTGATATACTTACGCATATAGCCACCGTAGGTGTAGACGGTTTCCGGTTCGCCGGTTTCTTTGATGGTCACGTTCAGCGTGTCGTAGCCCACACCGGGTATGCTGGCACGAGCGCGCCCCGAGTCGTATGGGCCGTTGTCGTTATGGCCGATAGAGATAATGACCCAGTCGCCCGGTCGGATGGCGTCGCGCACGGGTGCCCACAGCTTGTTGTAAAAGGTACGGCTCGACATGCCGCCCAGCGCCTGGTTCTCGACGGTGATGCGCGTCGGGTCGAAGTATTCGTGGGCGTAGTAGCCCCATCCCCACTGTCCGTTGCTGCCGTTGCCCAGCGTGCCGGTGCGCATGGTGGAGTTGCCAATCAGGAAGAGCACCGGGTTTTGTCCCCTTCGGCTCGAACCGGGCACGGGGCGTGCCGTCATGGCTTTAGCTATACTGTCGGGCGTGTTGTCTACCACGCCGTTCACATCCTTCGGTGCTTCAGCCACCTGTGCCGTGGCTGTCAGCGCCCATACTGCCGTCAGGCAGCACATCAATCTTTTCTTCATGTTATGATAGTTTGTAAGTTTGCGTTTGTTTCAGACGGCAAAGTTACGAATAAGTGAGAACAATACAAAACAAAACAAGAATTTTTTTCGGCATAATGGCACAACAACATGTTTTTTCGACACACGTCCCTGTGTTCATGCTGTCTAAAAAAGGATATATGTCAGTATGTCAGAAGAAAAAGTTGCAGAAAAGTTTGGCTGTTCGCCAATTTCTTCGTACCTTTGCACCCGCTTTCGGCGTAATCGCTGGCAGGAAGACTCGTGTGGCCTGTTATGTTGCGCATGAAACGATACAGCAAACAAACAAAACAAGCATTAAAAAATGGATTTAATCAAAGTTGCTGAAGAAGCATTTGCAACCGGCAAACAGCACCCCAGCTTCAAGGCTGGTGACACTGTGACTGTCGCTTACAAAATTATCGAGGGTTCAAAGGAGCGTATCCAGCTCTATCGTGGTGTAGTGATCAAGATTTCAGGCCACGGAGACAAGAAGCGCTTCACTGTTCGTAAGATGTCAGGCACCGTTGGTGTAGAGCGTATCTTCCCAATCGAGTCTCCCAACATTCAGAGCATCGAGGTTAACAAGGTAGGTAAGGTTCGCCGCGCTAAGCTTTACTATCTGCGCAAGCTCACTGGTAAGGCTGCCCGTATTAAGGAGAAGCGCCACAACGTTGGTGAATAAGAAAAGCAACAAAGAGAGGTTCCACAACAGGAGCCTCTCTTTTTCATTTGTAGTTCTCATCGGCACTCGTTTCGCCATGAAGAGCCTCCTGAAACGACTCCCAATCCTGGAATCCCACCAAGAGCGACAGACGGTCTAACGTCTTCTTATCAGGCTTCTTCAGTATTTCCTTCTCTACCGCCTCAAGCAGTTTGCGAAGGGCCTTACGTTTCTTCTCCATATTTTTCTCTAAATTTTGGGGCAAAATTACGAAAAAAAGTTGTAATTTTGCAGCCAAATACAAAAATAATGCGATTAAGATGAAAGAATTAGCACTCAAGTACGGATGTAATCCGAATCAGAAGCCCTCACGCATCTTCATGACAGAGGGAGAATTACCCATCGAAGTGATCAACGGCCGTCCTGGCTACATCAATTTCCTCGACGCTTTCAATGCCTGGCAGCTGGTGAAGGAGCTGAAGGCCGCTACTGGTCTGGCTGCTGCCGCTTCGTTTAAACATGTAAGTCCTGCTGGCGCTGCCGTAGGCCTGCCTCTGAGCGATACGCTGAAGAAGATCTACTTCGTAGACGATGTGCAGGGTCTCGACGAGAGTCCCATCGCATGTGCCTATGCCAGAGCGCGCGGTGCAGACCGTATGTCGAGCTACGGTGACTTCGTAGCCCTGAGCGACACCTGCGACGTCACGACAGCCAAGCTGCTGAAGCGCGAGGTGAGCGACGGTGTGATAGCTCCCGACTTCACCCCAGAGGCCATTGAGATCCTGAAGGACAAGCGCAAGGGTACCTATAACGTCATCAAGATCGATCCCACCTACCAGCCTGAGCCCATCGAGCGCAAGCAGGTATTCGGCATCACCTTCGAGCAGGGACGTAACGAGATCAAACTCGACGACGATGCGCTCTTTGAGAACATGCCTACACAGAACAAGACCTTTACCCCTGAGGCCAAACGCGACCTGATCATCGCCCTCATCACACTGAAGTACACACAGAGTAACTCTGTCTGCTATGTGAAGGATGGACAGGCCATTGGTATCGGAGCAGGCCAGCAGAGCCGCATCCACTGTACCCGCCTGGCTGGTTCGAAGGCTGACATCTGGTGGCTGCGCCAACATCCGAAAGTGATGAATCTGCCCTTCGTAGACAATATCCGCCGCGCTGATCGTGACAACACTATAGACGTGTATATCTCTGAGGATCACGACGACGTGCTTCGCGACGGCACTTGGCAAATGTTCTTCAAGGAGAAGCCCGAAGTGCTGACAATGGCTGAGAAGAAAGAGTGGATAGCCAAGAACACGAAGGTGGCTCTGGGCTCTGACGCCTTCTTCCCCTTTGGCGACAATATCGAGCGCGCTCATAAGAGTGGTGTAGAGTTTATCGCTCAGGCTGGAGGCTCAGTACGCGATGACAACGTGATTGAGACTTGCGACAAGTATGGTATCGCGATGGCATTCACAGGCGTAAGACTTTTCCATCATTAATATGGACGATTTCCAGAATATCCTCGAGAACGGCATCAACTTCGGACGCGGAGGTGATAAGGCCAAGGACTCAGGCAAGGTGAAGACCAAAGCCAAGAAGAAACAGTATATCACTGGGGCTCACGGCAGCGGCAGCGCACGACAAAAGGCCAAGTACCGCGAGCAACGGGCTAACCGCCATAAGAAATAGGCAGGGTGATGACAAATCGAGCACCCGAAGCATGTATAACAAAAACGCTCAGCTACAATAATGAAACGAATCAGACTGTTCATGGCCACTGCCCTACTCTGCCTGACGACGGCCGTCCAGGCACAGAAATACGTGGGAGGCGACCTCTCCATGCTACTCAAGTACGAAGAGCAAAATGCCACTTATCTCGATAAGGACGGCAAAGAAATCGCCGATGTGCTCGCCTTCGTGAAGGAACAAGGCTGGAATACGATACGCGTAAGAATCTTCTGCAATCCCCATAAGGCCAGCAAAGATGTCATTCAAGACCAAGCTTACGTCATCAAACTCGGCAAGCGGATTAAGGAAGCAGGACTCAACTTTCTGCTCGATTTCCATTATTCGAACACGTGGGCAGACCCTAAACAGCAATTCATCCCCCAAGAATGGACGGAATGGACGAATGTTGAGGCATCTAATGGAGTAGCTGAGGACAATGCACAGATCGGCATAATGTTGGATGGTTATACGCAAATGACACTTGAAGCCCTTAAACAAGGAGGAGCAACGCCAGATCTTATCCAGATTGGCAACGAAATCAGCTTCGGTATGCTTTGGGGACCAGACAAAGATTGGGAGAAACAAGGCGCGCACCTCGAAGCCAATGCTGATTGGACTGACTATACAGACAAGCATTGGGATAATTTCGCCCAATATCTCAAGACCGCCTCGCGTATATGCCGTTACACCTGCCCAGAGGCGAAGATCATCATCCACACAGAGCAATGCGCCAATAATCCGACACTCGATGTGGCCTTCTTCAAGCGCATCAAGCAACACGAAATCGACTACGACATCATCGGCACATCGTATTATCCCTATTTCAAGGGCGAGATCTCGAAGCTGGACAATGGCCTCTCTGAGCTGGAGAAGAATTTCCCAGATAAGGCCATCCAAATAGTGGAGACAGGCTACCCATCGAAGTGGGAAGTGCAGGGCACGACGTTCGACTATACGAAGACCTACCCTTACTCGCACGAAGGACAGCGGAAATATACTGCCGACCTCATCACGATGCTCAAGAAACACAAGCAGGTGAACGGCCTCAACTGGTGGTATGCAGAAGCCAATGCCAAAGGCTGTACTGGCGACCTGAAAGAGGGCTGGTACAACGCCTCGCTCTTCGACAACGAGACTGGCAAGGCGCTGCCCGCGCTCTATGAGCTGAAGGAATTCAACGACGGCACAACGGCCATTTCGTCAGCCATCAGCCAAGAGGGAAAAGAGGCTTGGTACACCCTCGACGGCAGGAAGCTCGAAGGCAAGCCCAGCCACAAGGGACTCTATATCATGAACCAGAAAAAAGTCATTGTGAAATAAGCAACCCTTATTGAGAAATAAGCGACCCTTATCGCGCGATAAAGGCCGCTTATTTTTGAACAAGAACCGAGTATCAGAAATTCAGTTCCTTTCCGCGATAGAACTCCAGCAAGGCGCGCTGGTAAAGATGCTCATAACGCGCCTGAACCAAGTCGCTCTCAGACTTCATATAGGTATTCTTGGCCTCATTAAACTCTGTGATAGTGGCCTTGCCATTCTCGTATTTCGCCTGCGTCAGTTCAAAGGCATCCTTCGAGCTGACAACGGCCTGGCGCGAGCTGTTCTCTTTGGCCTGAGCATTCAGGGCATTATAGTACACCTGCTGGATCTCCTTATAGAGCGTCTTCTTCGCATTGTCGAGTGTCAGGCTCTGGTTCTCCCTGTCCACCTTGGCGCTGCGCACGCTGTTGCGTACTGAGAAACGGTCGAAGATGGGAATGGTGAGACTCAGGCCGATAAACTGGCTGAAGTTGTTCTTAATCTGCTCCCCGAAGCTGTTTGAAGGGAATCCGCTTGTGGTGTAATAGTTCGTACCCAGTCCTGCGTTGAAGTTCAATTTGGGGTAGTGACCAGCCTTGGCGATGTTGATACTATGCTCAGCACTCTTCAGGCGGAGTTCCTGTGCATGGATCTCGGGCTTTACGCTCAGCGCCTCGTTATACACCTGATCAGGCAGCGTCAGCGAGAGATCAGCAATCATATTCATCTCTTCGTCTGTGGGAGAGACAATCTGGAAACCCTCAGGCGACTTGAGCTCAAGCAGCTGTGTCAGCGTCAGGATAGCCAGGCGCGTATTGTTATCAGCCTGTGTAGCCGTCAGCTGACTGCTGGCCATCGTGGCCTTCTGCCGTGAGAGTTCTGCCTCACTCGCCTTTCCATTCTCCACGAAGGCTTTGAGACGGACCACCTGCAGAGAGTCGATACCTACCTGTCGATGGGCTACGGCAGAAATCTCCTGATCATAGAGTATCTGCACATAAGCCTTGGCCACCTCCATACGAATATCATTTTTGGCCTTCTCGAGATCAGCAGTCACAGCCTCAAGGTTCAGACGGTTCAGCTTGATATTCTCTGGAATCTGGAAACCTGTGAAGATGGGCACACTCGTCTGGAGCTGCAGCGAAGTGTTACTCGTATTGGTATTGGCGTAGATGTTGTCTTCCGTCAATCCGCGTCCGAAGGAGAAATTCTGATTAGCAGTACCGCTCAGGTTCGGCAAACGGCTGTTTCGCGCAGTAGAGAGCGTATACCCTTGCTTCTCAACTGCCTTCTCTTTCTGTTTCACGCTGATATTATTGGCTACGGCATAATCGCAGCAGTCGCGCAGGCTCCACTGGTTTTGCGCCCCTAAAGGCAAGAGGGAAAACAGGTAGAAAGGCAGAACCTTTACCCAACCTTGAACCTTCATCGCTTTTATCTTCTTCATACCCATATCCTTTTACTGTTTACCATTTTACTTCTTAGCTTTCTTTATCATCTGCTATCACCTCTGGACCACGCACCTTGTCCTTTGCCGTGATACCCTTCTTGATCTCGATGTTCACACCGTCGGAGAGTCCTGTGGTGACAGGCGTACGCTGGTACTCCTTCTGATCGCCCTCGCCCTTGATGACATAGACGAAGGTGGAGTCGCCACTAAACTCAATGGCACTTTCAGGCACACTCAGCACCTTCGCTGCCTCAGCCAGTACAATCTCAGCATTGGCGCTGTAGCCAGAGCGGATCTGACTGCCTTCTGCGAGTTTCACAGCAGCCTTAATCTCAAACTGATTGGCGCCATTGCTCTCAACAGCCTTTGGCGAGATATACTCGAGAGATGCGTCGAACTTCAGGTCCTGTAGGGCTCCGATGGTAATCTTCATGGGCATATTGTTAACCAACTGCCCCACCTCAGTCTCATCGATGTTGCCTCGGAAGATGAGATCGTTCATGTTGGCAACGGTAGCAATGGTTGTGCCATCGTTGAAGGTATTGGCAAGGATGACGGAGTTACCCACCTTCACAGGAATGTCGAGAATGATACCACTGATTGTACTTCGGATAAGTGTGGAAGAGGCAGAGGCATTAGCCTTCGACACACCGTCGCGCACCACCTGCAGCGCATCCTCGGCAGCCATCTTCTCCTCCTTGGCCTGATAGAGGGCCTGCTTGATCTTATCAAACTCATCGGCAGAGACAAGCTTCTGATTATAGAGGTTCTCCTCGCGATTGTAGTTCACCTGTGCCTGCTTCAGATTGATTTCAGACAGACGGACGCGCGCCTCAGCATTCGAGAGCTGTCCCATGTCGGGGATGACCTTCACCTTAGCAATCACCTCACCCTGCTGCACATACTGTCCCGGTTCCTTCAGCAGTTCTGCGATAATACCAGAGATCTGCGGTTTCACGTTCACCTCGTTGCGAGGTTCAATCTTGCCTGTGATGATTGTTGTCTTCTGGATGGTCTCCATTTTCGGAGTAAACTCGTTATAGACCACCTTCTTGGGCTGGCTCTTCTGCCAGAGGAACACGAATGTTCCGATGAAAATCAGCGCGACAATCGCTGCGATAATCAGTTTGCTGTACTTTTTCATAATTATATCATTTTTACATTATTTCATTACTTCAATTTCTCATTCTTTCACTCCTACTCATCGCGCATGGCATCGACAGGCTTAATGCTCATGGCACGTGCAGCGGGAGCCAGACCTGCCAGCACTCCAAGTGAACTGACGACTAAGGCCGCGAAGATGGCAGTCCAGAACCCTATCTGGAAGTGGGTCGTAACAACGCCGTCTTCAGTATTGCCTAATTCCAGCATCTGCAGTATCAGCACGCCAAACAATATTCCACTCATACCAGCAACAAGCGTCAGCACGATACTCTCGCTGATAATCTGAGAGAGAATCATCTTTGGCGTAGCGCCTATAGCCCTGCGGATACCAATCTCCGTAGTGCGCTCACGCACCGTCACCATCATAATATTCGACACGCCGATAGCACCAGCAAGCAAGGTTCCCAGACCTACCAGCCAAATGAGGAAATTCACGCCCTTAAACAGATTGTCGAGCAACTGGAAGAGCACCTCGGTATTAAACACCATCGCACCTTGTTCATCAGTAGGATCCACGTAGTGAGCCCTGGCCACCGTCTCGCGGATACGATCTGTAATATCCGACATCACCACGCCCTTTCTGGCTGTCACGGCTATGAGGTCAATCTGCTGCCCACGATTATAGGCCTGCTGCACCATCGTGAAAGGCAACGTCACCATCTCCTCGCTACTGCCGTTGATGGAGACACTGCTGGTATTATAGTCCACGCCTACCACTTGATAATAAGTGGAGTCGATACGGATAGACTTTCCGCAAGGATTACCTCCTCCCTTAAACAGATCCTTGTAGATCTTCTTCCCCAGCACACAGACTTTCCTGTGATGCTTGAGGTCCATATCGTTGATGTATCGGCCATAATACAACTTAGGTCCATTCACCAGTGCATATTCAGGAGTCACTCCCTGGACGTTAATCGACACCTTACGGTCTTCGTGGTAGGCGGTGCCTGATGCATTCCAAGGCATGAACACCACAGGGGCTATCACATCAAGCTCAGGAACACGCTGGCGCAGACGTTCGACATCCTTCAAATCCATCGACCACCAGCGGCCTTTTCGGAACCCCTTGTAGGCCTTACTGGTTTGCTGAGACCACACAAATGCAGAGTTAGTGGCAAAACCGTCAAAATTCTTGTTGAGCATCTCTTTCATGCCCTGCCCGCCTCCTATGAGTGACACCAGCATGAATACGCCCCAGAATACGCCAAAACCCGTTAGGAACGAGCGCGACTTATTACGCGTCAGCGTATCGAGGATCTCTCTGTATGTATCAACATCAAATCTCATATTCTTCTTCGTTGCTTTCTAATTATATCATCAATCAGCGCGAAGCGCCTCAATAGGTCGGATGCGGCTTGCCTTGAAGGCAGGGATCAGTCCTGCAAAGGTGCCGGCAATAATCATCACCATCGTAGCCTCTATACACACATCGAGTCCAACGGTAGGATCAACAAACATCGTGGCCTTGAAGAGTCCCGTGTCGATGGTGTCGTGTCCCAGTGTGGCATCCATATATTCGTTGGCAAAGATACCCAACAGCATGCCGATATAGCCAAAGAATGTCGTGATAATCACACTTTCGATAATAATCAGTTTCAAGATACTCCAGGGTTTGGCACCAATAGCCTTGCGGATACCAAACTCGTGGGTGCGCTCTTTGACGGTAATCAGCATAATGTTCGACACGCCGACAATACCAGAGAGTAACGTGAAGAGTCCAACCACCCAGAGCGCTGTTCGGATGATACCGATTCCCGTCTGCATCTGCAGGTTCTGTGTGAAACGGTTCCAAAGCCAGACGGCACTCTCATCTTCAGGATGTGCCTGATGGTTGGCATTCATCCGCTGGCGATATTCCTTTTCGAAAGCCTCGTTATCCGCCTCTGTGGGCAGTCCGTGAAAGGTAAACTCGATGCGTCCTGCATCATCAGTGTTAGCTCCATAGATGCGCTTGATAGCCGTGTAAGATGAGAAAGCGTCAGCTCTACCATTCTCATTCTCTTTGTAGATGCCCACCACCTTGAAGGCCAGACTCCCCACGTTCACGTATTGCCCAATGAGTCGTGAGATAGCCTGCTGTTTGTCGCTGTCTGCATTAAGGAGTTCTTTGGCCTGCTTGTTGCTCACGATAATGACCTTACGGCTTTCCTTGATGTCGTTATCGTTGATGAAACGCCCCAGGATCATGTCCACCTTGTCTATTTTGATGTGGTTGGGATAGACGCCGCAGAGCGAAGGAGTGATATATTGCTGCCCAAGACTGATGGTGGCTCCTGTACGATACTGGGCCCCCACTTCGTCGATGTTCTCCTTGAACTCTGAATCAGTAGTGCCAATATCGCGCGTCTGAAGCCTGATCCTGCGTCCCTCCTTCATACCTTGGAATGGTTTTGAAGTCTCACCGCCGAAAACCACCATCGACGACGACAGGAAACGGTCAGACTGTTTCAGCTGGGCATTGATGAGTCCGTTGCCTGCACCTAAGAGCACGATAATCATAAAGATGCCCCATGCCACAGCGAAGCCCGTGAGCGTCGTGCGGAGTTTATTCCTCCGCGCCGTACTCCATATTTCAGTTATTATATCTCGCATAATTATCTTGTTTTATCTAGGATCGCCTAGGCTACTTCATAATTCCTCCGCTTCCGAATGGACTGGCATTATGGTCGAGGTTTTCCTCAATCTTTCCTATAACACCATCCTTGATATGTACTATCTTGTTCGTCTCATTTGCCACACCGCTCTCGTGAGTCACCACAACGATCGTCATGCCTTCATCTTGATTCAGCTGCTTGAGCAACTGCATCACCTCCACAGAAGTCTTAGAGTCGAGTGCGCCAGTAGGCTCATCGGCCAGGATAATCTGCGGACGGGTGATGAGTGCTCTGGCTATTGCCACGCGCTGTTTCTGTCCTCCCGACAGTTCGTTGGGGTAATGCTCCGCCCAGTCTAGGAGACCTAGCCTTTCTAGATATTCTAGCGCCATCTGATGGCGCTTTTTCCTGGACACACCCTGATAGAATAATGGCAACTCAACGTTTTCCACGGCGGTCTTAAAAGAGATGAGATTAAACGACTGGAATATAAAGCCTATCATCTTGTTGCGATACTCAGCGGCTTTGGTCTCTGAAAGGTTCCAGATGGGAACACCAGCCAACTCATAGGTGCCTGAATCGTAGTTGTCGAGAATACCTAATATATTTAATAAGGTACTCTTGCCTGAGCCCGAGGCACCCATGATGGAGACGAACTCTCCTTCAGCGATGTCGAGCGAAATACCCTTCAACACGTGAAGAGGCTGTGCACCGTGATAGGTCTTGTTGATGTCTTGTAAATGTATCATATAATTGTCTTCTTACCTTAGTTTAACGTTATTGTGTTTGTTTGACGTTGCAAAAGTACGGAAAGTTGCGAACTCCACCAAATATTTGGGATATTTTGCAAACATTTGTGACGAATAGCTATTGCTTCTCCCATGCATTCACAATGTCGTCTATAGAAATATCGAGTAGTTGCATCTGCCTGAACAATTCCGGCAGTCGCTCTTTCATGAATTCCTTCTTACGAGCCTTGAGAATTTGCCTCTTCGCGCCTTTTGTCACAAAGTAGCCCAGTCCACGCTTGTTGTAGATAATCTCCTCACGCGCCAATTGCTCGTAGGCCTTCACAGCCGTATTCGTGTTCACCTCAAGGAGTACGGCATACTCACGGACTGACGGAATGCGGTCATCGTCTTTATACACTCCAGAGAGGATCTCGTCACACAAACGGTCTGCCATCTGGATGTAAATAGGCTTATCATTTGAGAATGTCATACGTTCAACCATTTATTGTTAATCACCTGCATCCTACAGAATATCTTGTATGAGAGCCAGTAGCACAAGGCTGTCAGCAGATAGCCGCCTATGCTCACAACATAGAACCACGCATTAGGAACTGACTTCCCTTTTTCGTCTAAGTCGAAAAGATTGGCATTATCTATCACAGGTGAGTGCCATGTGAACACCATTATATAACCTATGACAACAATAGCTATCGTCGTCAACACGAACTGTTGCTTACGGAACAACGTACCACCCAGGATATAAGCAGCATGGATCAGCAATATCTCAGAAAGGAAAGGCCCCAAAGCAACCACAGGATCGAGATTAAGCGTCTTTAAATCAAAGATCATCGGGATAGCCCAGACAACGATACGTCCGCTAAGCACATCGACCAGCACGCGCAGTGCATCGGCTATGATGATGCTAACGATGGTACCTATAGCAGCCAGCACCACGTTAAGGAAGAGTGATACGAGAAATTTCTCCAGATTGGATGCAGGCCACATCAAATAAGCAGAGCACCAAGGTTTCTTCTTGATATGATAGAAAAGGAAACTGCCACAGAAGAGCATGGCTATACCAAAGAATATGATGTCGAATACAGCAACGCCTTTGATGAGTATCGGATAGGCATTCTCCATGAAAGCTACCCCATGCTTCGCTACAGTTTCATGATAGTCCCCTCCATCAAAAGAAGCTGATCTGACAAAGAGATTATTCAAGAAAGTCAGTGCTACGATATATATACCGAACACGAGCATCCAATCCTTACGAGTGTTTATAAACTGACACTTCAAGGCCTGGCCGAATCGGATCATATTAAATGTACTCATTTTGACTGCGTTTTAAAGTTAAACAACAATTCGAGATTGATCAAAGTCTCCGTATCGCCTTCCTTTCGCTCGGCAATGACAGCGTTACCCTGAAGAGTTGGCTCTGCATAAAGCACCGTCTCATCCATCTCTTGCGGACTGCGGTATTCGAAGCTATACTTATCGGTAATCTCCTGTACAGAAGCATTCAACAGCATCTGTCGCTGATCAAGGATCAAAATATGATCGAGCATCTGCTCGACATCATGCACTTGGTGCGTAGAGATTATCACCGTGCGATCCTCTGTCATGTTCTGGGCTATCACCTTACGGAATTGTGACTTCGACGGAATATCAAGACCATTGGTAGGCTCGTCCATCAACAGATACTTCGTGTTGGTGGCCATAGCAAAAGCGATATAGGCCTTTTTCTTCTGCCCCATCGAAAGTTCACCGAGATGAATGTCCGTTGTCATCTCAAAGTCGCCCAAGCATTTCTCCAATACCTCCTGCGAGTAATTGGGATAGAAAGGTTTGTAGAGATCCACGTACTTTGAAAGACGCATCGAAGGCATATCAAACTCTTCTGTCACGAGGAAGATATCACTCAGCGTCTCCGGCTTTCTTTCACTTGGTGCAACACCATCATTTTTGATACTTCCCTTGGTTGGCGCCAATAGCCCTGATAGCAGATACAGCAAGGTTGACTTGCCTGTTCCGTTCTTCCCCAGCAAGCCATAGATCTTGTTTTCTTCCAGCTTCAGACTGAAGCCATCAAATACCTGATGTTTCCCTTTGGCGTAATTGAAACTGATGTTACTTACTTCTATCATAATTATACCCTGTTATAGTGTACCACATCAATAGTACACTGCAAAAGTAGGATAATTATCAATTCCCTCCAAACTTTTTGGAAGAAAACTTTCATTTCTTAACACAGTTTAAGGAATCTTCCTCGCGTGTACCTCGAATATAATATGACGGTTCATCTGACATCAACACCCCACATCATCTTCTCGCGCAGGGTATTGAAATAGCGCTGGTCGCTACGCTTAACCACTTTCACATCGTAAGGTGCACGGCGTAGGGTCAGCTTGGTGCCCTCCTTACATTTTTCAGAGCGACCATCAATAGCAATCAGGAAGTTATGGCTACGGCTCTCTACGGTAAGAGTAATCTCTGAAGAATCGGCGAGGACAATGGGACGGATATTCATCGAGTGAGGAGCTACTGCCGTCATCGAGAACACCTTCGTGCCAGGCACAATGATAGGGCCACCATTAGATAGAGAATAAGCCGTAGAACCTGTAGGCGAACTGATGACGAGGCCATCAGCCTGATAGGTCGTCAGATAATCGCCGTTGATGGAGGCTCTGATAGAAATCATCGAAGCCGTATCACGCTTCAGGATTGCCACATCATTGAGGGCGCAATTATAGCCTTCAAGAGGTTCACCATCAGTCGTCACCTGGATCAAAGCACGGTTTTCTATGGAGTAATCCTCCTCATAGATGGCATCAAGACATTTCTCTATATCATTGGGGCTGATGTCTGCAAGGAATCCCAGACGCCCCATATTGATACCCAGAATAGGAATCATCTTCTGCCTGACGCGACTCGCAGCTTTCAGGAACGTACCGTCGCCTCCCATGGAGATGACTATGTCTGCATCAAAATCATCATCAGCGAAAACCTTCTCAGCATTCACATCGAGCTTCTGATTCTCTGTCAGGAATTGATAATATTCCTGATCTACCAACACTTCTGCTCCACGCTTAGAAAGGCATGCGAGCACTTTCTGAATAGAAGCCGACTTCTTTGTCTGGAAAACATTGCCAAAAAGGGCAAATCTCAATCTCCGATGTTCCATATTCTTGTCTTTTGGGTGCAAAGTTACGAAAAAGAAGTGAAAAGTGAAAAGTGAAAAGTGAAAAATGTAGATTATATATTGTGAATTGTGAATTATTTCTTATCTTTGCAGTCAGAAACTCTAAAATACTATAGATTATGGCTAAAGTTTATGTATTTCTGGCTAACGGCTTCGAGGATGTTGAAGCCCTGATTCCCGTGGATGTACTGCGCCGTGGTGGTGTGGATGTGGTAACTGTCAGCACCAGCGACGACCTGGTTGTGGAGTCGGCTCATGGTGTGGGCATCTGCGCCGACATTCTGTTCGAGCAAGGCGACTTTACTGATGCTGACCTGTTGATGCTGCCTGGTGGCATGCCAGGTGCCAGCAACCTTTTTGAGCACGAAGGTGTATGTAAGGCCTTAAAGGCTCAGTTTGCTGCAGGCAAGAAGATCAGCGCCATCTGTGCTGCTCCTGCCGTCGTACTGGCTCAACTCGGCATCCTCGACGGCAAGCAGGCAACGTGCTATCCCGGTTTTGAGCAGATGCTGACAAAGGCTACCTATACAGCAGACCTCGTCACCGTAGATGGTCAGATCACTACTGCTGAAGGTCCTGCAGCTGCCTTCCCTTATGCCTATGAGCTACTCTCTCAGTTAGTTGACCAGCAGACTTCAGACCAGATTGCTGAGGGTATGCGCTTCAAGCACCTGATGGCTCGCTGATGGACTACGTAATCATCGTAGCAGGCGGCAAGGGGCTTCGAATGGGGAGTGATATTCCGAAGCAGTTCCTACCTATCGGAGGAAAACCTGTGCTGATGCGGACACTCGAGCGGTTCAGGGCATACGATACGGAACTGAAGATTATCCTTGTGTTACCTGAGGCACAGCAGGACTATTGGCACAGGCTCTGTGAACAATACCACTTTGACGTGAAGTATGAGTTGGCCAATGGTGGACAGACGCGTTTCCATTCCGTGCAGAATGGATTGGCGCTGATTCCCGATGATGCCGAGGGCGTAGTAGGCGTACACGACGGCGTGCGCCCCTTCCCCAGCATCGACGTGATCCGTAACTGCTATACGACTGCCCGCACAGCCAAGGCCGTCATACCCGTCATCCCTGTCGTAGAAACGGTCAGGAAACTCACGGGGACAGGTACAATGAGCGCTGCGCAGGACACTGGTACACCCGCACCTGTGAGCTCCGTAACTGTGCCACGAGACAAATATCGCTTGGTACAGACCCCACAGACTTTTGACATCCAACTGCTGAAGGCAGCCAACCGCCAACCCTATAACGACGGCTTTACTGACGATGCATCTGTGGTGGAGAGCTATGGTCATGACATCACCCTTGTCGAAGGCAACCGCGAGAACATCAAGATCACCACGCCTTACGACATGAGGATCGCAGAGGTCTTACTATAAGGAATGGACATTCTGAAGCAAGACATACAATACCTGCCTGGTGTCGGACCAAGCCGAAAGAAAATTCTGGGTGAGGAGCTCGGCATCTTCACTTACGGCGACTTACTCAATAATTTTCCTTACAAATACGTTGACCGTTCGAAGGTCTATACCGTCCACGAACTAAGAGGCGATATGCCTTTCGTTCAGATCGTCGGTAAGATTCTCAGTTTTGAGACTTTCGAGATGGGGCCGCGCAAAGAGCGCGTCATCGCCCACTTCAGCGATGGCACCGGCATCATGGACCTTGTATGGTTCCAAGGTGGAAAATATGCAAAACAGACTTACAAGATTGGGGTGGAGTATGTAGTCTTTGGCAAGCCTACAGTCTTCAACAACCGCATCAATGTCACCCACCCAGACATGGACAGGGCCGACACGCTGGAACTTTCGAGCATGGGCATGCAACCCTACTACTCCACAACGGAGAAGATGAAGAAGCGGGGACTGACCTCTCGCACCCTTGAGAAGCTGATTCGCAGCCTGCTCGAGAAGCTGCCACCACTGCCCGAGACTATCCCAGACTTCATTACAGGTCCGCGACACCTCATCTCACGCGACGAAGCCTTACGACTGATCCATTACCCCAAGACCGCCAAGGAGATGGAACAGGCACGCCTGCGCCTGAAGTTCGAGGAGCTCTTTTTCATCCAACTGAATATCCTGCGCTACGCCAGCGACCAGCGGCGCAAATACAGAGGTTACATCTTCTCACAGGTGGGCGAGGTGTTCAACACTTTCTACCACGACCATCTGCCGTTCCCATTGACAGAAGCACAGAAACGGGTCATCCGCGAAATCCGCAAGGACATGGGAAGCGGGCGTCAGATGAACCGACTGCTACAGGGCGACGTGGGCTCAGGCAAGACCCTTGTGGCACTCATGTCGATGCTCATTGCCATCGACAACGGCTATCAGGCATGCATCATGGCACCCACTGAGATCCTGGCAGAGCAGCACCTGCAGACCATGATGGGATTCCTGAAAGATATGGACCTTCGTGTAGCATTGCTGACGGGTATCGTCAAAGGCAAACGGCGCAAGGAGGTGCTGGAAGGACTTCTGGACGGCAGCATACAAATCCTTGTGGGCACTCATGCCGTCATCGAGGACACCGTACAGTTCGCCCGCCTCGGTTTCGTTGTCGTCGACGAGCAGCACCGTTTCGGTGTGGCTCAGCGCGCCAAGCTCTGGAGTAAGAGCATGAACCCGCCCCATGTGTTGGTGATGACAGCCACTCCCATCCCTCGTACCCTTGCTATGACACTTTATGGCGATCTCGACGTGAGCGTGATTGACGAGCTTCCTCCTGGTCGTAAGCCCGTCAGGACCAGCCATGTCTTCGATACCCGTATGACCACACTCTACGACGGTATCCGCCAACAGATCCACGAGGGGCGGCAGGTGTATTTTGTATTTCCACTCATCGAGGAAAGCGAGAAGAGCGACCTCAAGAATCTCGAAGACGGTTTCGAGGTGCTGAGACAGGCATTCCCCGAGTTCCGTCTCAGTAAGGTGCATGGACGAATGAAGCCTCAAGATAAGGAAGAGGAGATGCAGAAATTCGTGAAGGGCGAGACACAGATTCTCGTGGCAACAACGGTGATCGAGGTAGGTGTCAATGTACCAAATGCCTCTGTCATGGTCATCCTTGATGCCCAGCGTTTCGGCCTGGCCCAGCTCCATCAGCTCAGAGGGCGCGTAGGCCGTGGTGCCGATCAGAGCTTCTGTATCCTCGTCACCCCTTACAAGCTCAGTGACGAGACGCGCAAGCGTATTGATATCATGTGTGATACCAACGACGGATTCCGTATCGCAGAGGCCGATCTGAAGCTCCGTGGACCTGGCGACTTGGAGGGCACCCAACAGAGCGGCATGGCCTTTGATTTGAAAATCGCCGACATTGCGCGCGACGGACAGATCGTGCAGATGGCTCGTGATGAAGCCCAGAAAATTATCGACGACGACCCAGAGTGTACTTCGCCACGCTACACCATTTTATGGAACAGACTGAACGAATTAAAGAAAACAAATATTAATTGGGCCGCCATTTCTTAGAGAAAGTGTTAAAACAACTCAAAATTTTGTTAACGGGAACAGCTATTTGCATGTTTTTGAAATAAAATCTATAACTTTGCACCAGATTCATGCTCTAACAGACAAACCAAATTCATTATGATAATAGCAAAATCATTAAAGTCGGTAGCACTTTTGGTTATGACGGTCTTTGCATCTACGCCTTCACAGGCACAAGATCTTTTGGCTCGTCAGGCACCAGTAGATCGCAAGATGAAAGCTGTCGACTCTATAGTTCTCAACAGACTGATTGAACAGGAAATGTTTGAAAACCCTGCAGGCGACCTGTATGACGAGTGGGACAACAAGTTGACCCACTATTCAGGCGCAGTCCTCCCCGACGAAACGACTATCGACCTGCGTGGTTTCTGCATGCCTACCCCAAGCCGCGTCGTCACCTCTAACTTCGGTGCCCGCTGGGGACGTCAGCACAAAGGCCTCGACATCAAGGTGTATATCGGCGACACCATCCGCGCTGCATTCAGTGGCAAGGTGCGCATCGTGAAGTATGAGCCAAAAGGCTATGGGAAATACGTGGTGATTCGCCACTATAACGGACTCGAGACCTACTATGGCCACATGTCCAAGCAACTCGTAACGGAAAATCAGGAAGTAAATGCCGGCGATCCTATCGGACTCGGTGGCAATACAGGGCGCAGTACAGGATCTCATCTGCACTTCGAGACACGCCTTTGCGGAGTGGCTCTTAACCCAGCCCTCATGTTCGACTTCCGCAATCAGGATGTCACAGGCGACTTCTACACTTTCCACCGGAGCCGCTATGCAGCAGAATCGGCACGGGCCACCCGCCTGCGCGGTGCCAATGCCGAGAGTGGAAACGGGCGTTTCGACACAGACGAGGATGAGGATGATGAGCTGGCTATCGCAGCACCTTCGGTAACCTTCGCACCTGAGGTTCATTTCCACAAGGTAAAGAAGGGTGAGACCCTGCAAGCTATTGCTCGCAAGTGCCACACTACAGTCGACAACCTCTGCAAGTTGAATCGTATTGGAAGGAATATCCGCCTGATGCCAGGACAGATTCTGAAATATAATTAATAAGCTTTGTTCATAAAAGAAAAGTCCCGCCAACGTTGGATGGCGGGACTTTTTTCAAAAACTGAAACTATAGATCTTATGTACGACAAGGAAAGAGGGCTTTACATCGCCCATTGCGCAAACGGCGCACTCAGCATTACAGGTAAGATGGCCAACCGTCATGGACTCATTGCGGGAGCCACAGGTACAGGTAAGACCGTCACCCTGCAGGTGATGGCCGAAACATTCTGTCAGGCAGGCGTTCCCTGCTTCATGGCCGACATGAAGGGCGACCTCTCTGGCATCTCCCAAGTGGGCAAGATGAGCGGGTTCATCGAGAAGCGTATGCCTGAGTTTGGTATTGAGAACCCTGAGTTCCAGGCTTGTCCTGTGCGATTCTTCGATGTTTTTGGCGAGCAAGGCCATCCCATGCGTGCCACCATCTCGCAGATGGGACCCCAGCTGCTCAGCCGTCTGATGAGCCTCAACGAGACGCAGGATGGGGTGCTGAACATTGTGTTCCGCATCGCTGACGAGCGCGGACTGCTGCTGCTCGACATCAAGGATCTGCGCTCGATGCTCGACTGGGTATCAAAGAATGCCAAGGAGTACACGACAAAATACGGCAACATCTCTGTCCAGACCATCGGAGCCATCCAGCGCGCCCTGCTACAGCTGGAGAATCAGGGAGCCGACAAGTTCTTCGGCGAACCCTCGTTCGATATCTACGACCTCATGCAGACGGAGGGCGGCAAGGGCGTCATGAATGTGCTTGCTGCTGACAAACTGATGCTACAACCGAAGCTCTACTCCACTTTCCTGCTGTGGTTGCTCTCCGAGCTCTACTCCACCCTACCTGAGGTAGGCGACCTACCACTGCCGAAGCTCGTGTTCTTCTTCGACGAAGCACACATGCTCTTCAACGATACATCGAAAGCCCTACTTGACAAGATTGAGCAGGTCATCCGCCTCATCCGTTCGAAGGGTGTAGGTATCTACTTTATCACTCAGAGTCCGACCGATATTCCTGAGAACATCCTGGGCCAGTTGGGTAACCGTGTGCAGCATGCCCTGCGTGCCTATACGCCGAAAGACCAGAAGGCCGTGAAGACAGCTGCCGACACCTTCCGCGCCAATCCCACATTCAAGACAGATGAAGCCATCATGAACCTCGAGACAGGTGAAGCCCTCGTGAGCTTCCTCGACGAGAAGGGTGCCCCCAGCATGGTGGAGCGCGCAAAGATTCTGTTCCCACTGTCTCAGATCGGTGCCGTGTCTGAAGGACAACGACTCGACATCATCAAACAAAGCCGCATCTACGGCAAGTACGACACACCCATCGATCGTGAGAGTGCCTTTGAGGTGCTGATGGCCGATGCTGAGCGTCAGTTGGCAGAGCGAGAGCAACAAGAGAGCGAGATCGGCATCCCGAAGCCTGCAGAAGCGAAGGCTGAGAAGAAAAAACCTGGTATCATGAGTAAGGTGATGAAGGCCATCCTCACAGCTGTCACCTCCACACTTGCCACCATCCTCGGCACGTATATCAGCGACAAGGTAACAGGCAAGAAGACGAAATCTAAGACTTCTGCTACAGGTCGTGTGGTGAAGAATGCCACCAGTGCCGCCACACGTTCCGTCACCCGGGAACTGACGCGCGACATCCTCGGAAACCTGGTGAAGTGAAAAGCGAAAAGTGAATAGTTATTCGCAAACCGTATAGATATACCGCTGTCGATCGACAGTGGTATATTTATATGTATGCATATCAATCACCGATTTCATATCATTGCTGATGCCTGTGCCTATCAGTTTCATCGTAGCCTCTTTCATGGTCCACAGGCGGATAAAGGCCGAGGCAGGATGATCAGAGGATTCTATTTCCTGAACTTCTTCATCGTTCATCGTATAGCGTACCAGCGACTCCCTATATTCGCGGATACTCTCTACGTCGATGCCCACAGGCTTGTCGTTGAGGACACAGACGACTGCTTCTTTACAATGGCTGAGGTTAAACCAGATCTCAGGATGGCCCACGATGGAGGGTTTGCCGTGCTCATTGTATTCAAAGACAGGATTCTCCGTGATACCATATTCTTCCCTCAATCCCTGCTTCAGCAACTGGTAGGCAAGCACACACAGCCGCTGACCCAGTTCGAACTTGAACTTGAGTGCCTGCTCCCGCCGCTGCACCGAAATTTCCTTCAGAGCCGCCTCAAGGTCAAAGTCCCATATATCCTCGCTCACCAATACCCGCATCTTTACCTTTTTACCTTTCTACCTTTCTACCTTTCTACCTTTTTACCTTTCCCCTTTCCCCTTTACTCCAATCCCACCTCCGGCATGGGAATCTTACGGTTAGCATTCTCCTTCGCACCCAGATCAATGAGTTCACGACCTTTCTGAACGACACTCTGACGCCCAGTGACAAGTTTATTGTTCGTGTTGTCGTAGGCCTTCTGCACAGCCTCGATCTTCGCGCCCAGGTCGTTATAGCGCTGCACGAAATCCCCCAGACGGTCCAACAGCTGTTCAGCCAGTCCGAAAACCTTCTCCTGATTCTCGGCCTGCTGGTTCTGCACCCAGGCGATATGAATCATGTGGAGGATTCCCAACAAGTTCTGCTCACCCGTGACGAAAACCTTCTTCTCAAACGCCTCACGCCAGAGTGTAGGATCATTGGCGAGCGCCAGTTGGAGCGACGACTCGAAGGGCACGAACATAATCACAAAGTCCACCGTCTCGCGACCGTTCTTGATATACTTCGAATAGTCCTTACGCGCCAGTTCGTTCACATGGCTGCGCACACTCTTGATGTGCTCCTGCAGATAACGCTCCTTCTCCTCAGCCGATTCCGCATTCACATATCTCTCATAGGCCACGAGCGACACCTTCGAGTCGATGATGGCATCCTGTCCCTGAGGATAGTGCAGGATCACGTCGGGCTGCATCTCCCTGCCCGTCTCGTCATGCTTCAGCGGGCGCCCCATTTCGTCGCGCAGACGGGCCTGCACCTCGTAGTGGGTACCCTCCGTGAGTCCCTGACTTGCCAAGAGGTCGCCCAGGATAATCTCGCCCATGTTACCACTTACCTTATTGTCGCGCCTAAGCACGTTCGTCAGGCTCTCAGCCCGCTCGCCCAGCTGCTGAGTCTGCTGCATCATCTGCAGCATCTGCTCACGAAAGGAGGCCGAGTGGGCTGCACTCTCCTTCTGGTTCTCACTGATAGCCTTCTGCATATTCGTGATGGCATCCTTCAGGGGCTGCGTGATACCCGTCATCGTCTCTGTGTTCGACTCCTTCAGTTTCGATGCACTACGTTCGAGCACTTGCTGCGCCATGTTCATAAACTGGGCATCCCGTTTCTGTTGCTCCTCCTGCTTCTCCTCACGGATCTCGTCTATCTGCTGGCGCACCAGTTCCAGTTCACGTCCCTGGCTCTCTGCACGGGCATGCAACTGCTTGTTCTCAGCCTCCAGATGGTTCACCCTGCTGGTGGCAGCACTCAACTGCTCGGTTTTCATCGAGAGCTCTATATCCTTCTTGCCACCCTCAATACGGAGCACGTCCATACGGCGGTCCATCAGGAAATAAAGCACTGCTGCACCTACCGCTATACCTATTATAATATATAATACTATCATCATATTTGTTAATTTTGTTGCAAAATTACAAATTATTCTGCATTCTGCATGATTAATTATGAATTATTTTGTATATTTGCCCCAAGAATTATATTCACCATTAACTTCAAACTTTTATCATTATGGATTACAAGATTATCGACATCGAAGGTGTAGGCGACGTTTATGCAGAGAAACTCGTTGCCGCAGGTATCAACAAAGTAAGTGAGCTGCTCGAGAAGTGTGCCGCCCCCAAGGGACGCAAGGAGCTGGCAGAAGCCACAGGCATCAGCGACAAGCTGATTCTGCGCTGGACGAACCACGCCGATCTCTTCCGCATCAATGGCGTTGGTCCACAGTTTGCCGAGTTGCTTGAGAAGGCAGGCGTCGACACCGTTAAGGAGTTCCGTCACCGTGTAGCAGAGAACCTTCAGCCGAAGCTCGAGGAGGTCAATGCCGAGTTCCACATCTGTGGTCGCGTTCCCGCTGCAAGCGAGGTTCAGAAGATGATCGACCAAGCCAAGGAACTGGAGCCAAAGGTTACATACTAAACGGATATCCCCTCCGACCTATTCCAGTATCTCCCTTCCCCCTATGGAAGATACTCGCGTCGGTTGTGGAAGGCATCCCCGTGAGTGACGGATTTGACGGATTATTTATAAACTTCTCATGCGTACCGTATAGGCGTACGCGGTACGCGTGAGGATTCTTGCCAATCTTCATCTGGCGTTCTTTTGCTTTTACTTTCAATGCCATAATGCAATTTTTTTAATGAGTGAAACAATAAATTAACTATGCGGAGGAGATTTTCCTACAATTAATAGTAGAACTTTTTAGAATTAATAGTAAATAGTTCTGGAATTAAATCCCGTAAGCGCTCCCTCCGACAATGCAAAGGTACGACATTCAGGCTAATCATCGATATCGATACAGAACTTCTCGGCGATGAACTTCACGATCTTCGGCGGCAGAACCCGGTCCTTCGGTTTCAGCCCCATGGCCTCGAACTCTTTCCTGTACGGCTTGCACCAGTTCATCAGCACCTTCACACTTACCCCAGCCGCATCGGCCAGCTCACTCTTCGACATTGCTTTCATAATTTACTCAAGTTTCGCATTCGCTCAACTTCTTTGTAGTTAAGGAGTTAAGTAGTTATCGCTTCGCTCGTCCTTTCGGACAGTAGATAAGCCATTACTTTCTATCGGCTGCTTTCCGACACAAGACATTTGGCTTAACTCCTTAACTTCTGACTACTTAACTACTTCAGAAAGTTGAAATAAATATTACTACAGAGCTCTATTTAGTTAATAAAACACAAAAGTTACCTTTTGGTAAATTACCATTGGGTAACTTTTTGTATCTTTGCACATATCATAGGAATACTAAGAGATTATGAACATACCTTTTCAATATGGAACTTTAGCATCAAAAGAGAACTTCGTTGACAGAGTGGAAGATAGGGCACAACTTAAGAACTTCCTATCTTCTCATATCAATGTGATGCTGGTATCACCCAGAAGATGGGGCAAATCATCTTTGGTAAAAGCCGCCACCGAAGAGTTACAGCAAGAAAACAAACAAGTGAGGGTATGCTACATTGACGCATTCAGCATAGCCTCTGAAGCAGAATTCTACCGAACCTTTGCAAGTAAGGTAATTGCATGCAGTTCCTCTAAGATGGAGAAAAGAATGCAAGATGCGAAGAAATTTCTAACAGGAGTGATTCCTCAAATTGTCATCAAAGATGATGTGACGAACTTCATGGCTTTCGACATAAAGTTTATACCTCAGGAACGTGACAAGATGGATATTCTGCAGCTACCAGAGATAATTGCCAAAGAGAAGAATATTCACATTATAGTCTGTATTGATGAATTCCAGCAACTGGCTAATCTACCTGAATACAAAGACATGGAGGGAAAGATGCGTTCCGTATGGCAACATCAGGAACAAGTCACCTATTGCATGTATGGCAGCAAACGACACATGATGATGGATATTTTCAATAATTCAAATGCGCCATTCTATCGGTTTGGGCAGATCATCTTCATGCAAAAAATCCCAAAAGAGGAATGGATACCATTTATTATCAATACGTTTGAAAAAACCAACAAACGAATCTCCACGGAGTTTGCTAATCTTATATGTGATACGGTAGAATGCCATTCATGGTACTTACAGCAATTATGTTATTTCGTATGGAATATGACAAAAAAAGAGGTAACGGAGGATATATTCAAACAAGGTCTTAAACAACTCATTAGTACTAATTCCCCTATGTTTATGAGCGATACGGAACAGTTGTCTTCCAGCCAAATAGAGATGCTGCGTGCCATCAAGGATGGTGTACGACAACTCTCATCTGCCATCACCAAACAGACATATAATTTGGGGAATCCTAACACGATTACAAAGAACAAAAATTCACTTATCAAAAAAGACATTATTGAAATAAACAAGCAATCCCTACATTTCGTGGATCCTATCTACCGACTTTGGTTTGCTCAAGAATATTAAAAAATAATGCACATAACAAAGAGATGAAACAAATTGCCATCTATTGCGTAAACTACCATTCATACGACAGTCTGAGGAACTACCTGAACTCCATTGAAACTGCCGTTAGGCAAGTTATGGACCAGATACAACTTTCTGTGTTTGTGGCAGACAATAGCGTACCTGCCACCTCCTTTGACTATCCATCTCAGAAATTCACACTCCAGGTGTTACCAACAGGGCAGAATCTTGGGTATTTCGGGGCTATACGCCTCCTCATGCAGAAATATAGCCCAGAAGTCTTCGACTATACAATTATTAGTAATGTTGATGTATTGCTATATTCAGATTTCTTCAGGCAATTGCTGTCGTTAA
>ODAI012283357.1_pt1 | contig 27881 bp, 22 predicted proteins | sample 1539321 | NCBI WGS metagenome assembly ODAI01 (sample SAMN02144231, study PRJEB22623) | gut metagenome | biome: sheep rumen | host: Ovis aries | place: New Zealand
AGATCTGGTGTGGCTGCCCCAGCAGAAGCTTTAATTAAGGGTGCAGACGGTAAAAACGGAACCGATGGTAAAGACGGTAAAGATGGAACAAATGGTAAAGATGGTGTCACATATGAACCACTTTACGATGCCAATACCGGTTATGTAAAATTCAGAAAAGCTGGCACAACTAATGAATTCTATGGTGGTAATTCTACTGGATACTTAATCAAAGGCGCTGCTGGTAAAGACGGAACCAACGGAACTAATGGTAAAGACGGTAAAGATGGTGTAGACGGTGTTACATTTACGCCTTCATACAACGCATCCACAGGTAAATTAAGTTGGACATCCAGCAGATCCGGTGTAGCTGCCCCAGCAGAAGCTTTAATTAAGGGCGCAGACGGTAAAAACGGAACCGATGGTAAAGACGGTAAAGATGGTGTAGACGGTGTCACATTCACACCTTCATACAACGCATCCACAGGTAAATTAAGTTGGACATCCAGCAGATCTGGTGTGGCTGCTCCAGCAGAAGCTTTAATTAAGGGTGCCGACGGTAAAGATGGAACTAATGGTAAAGATGGAACTAACGGTAAAACATACGTTCCAAGTGTTGATGCGGACGGTAATTTGTCATGGACATTTAACTCTGATGGTTCAACTCCAAACGTCACTACACGCAATATCAAAGGTGCAGACGGAATAAATGGTAAAGACGGTAAAGATGGAACTAATGGTAAGACATACGTTCCAAGTGTTGATGCAAATGGTAATTTGTCGTGGACAACAAATTCAACTGGCAACGCACCAAGTGTTGGTACGGTAAACATCAAAGGTCCACAAGGTATCAAAGGTGATACCGGTGCCAAGGGTGCAGACGGAACAAACGGTAAAACATATGTTCCAAGCGTTGATGCAAATGGTAATTTATCATGGACAACAAATTCAACTGGCAACGCACCAAGTGTTGGTACGGTAAACATCAAAGGTCCACAAGGTGCCAAAGGTGATACCGGTGCCCCAGGTGCCAAAGGTGCAGATGGTAAAGTATTCCGTCCTGTGATGGATGATAATGGTAATATTACATTCTCGGAAAGTACAGATACATCCGCAACCAGCATGAACTTTTCTGATGGAATCCGTTCAATATTGATGGGCGGTGGTGATACAACAAAAGCAGCATACGGCACAGCAAACTTGGAAGATGCAATTCGCGCTATCGCAGCAGAGGTTGCTATGAACGTATCTACCGAGGTATCAAAACGTGTATCCAAAGATATTTCATCCCAGGTATCCGAAAAGGTTGCAAAACGTCAAGTTAATGCAGTTTCTAGCCAGTTTGTCACACCAACAAAATTAACCAATTTATTAACTAATGGTGTGTCAAGTGGTTCAGAAGGTACTTTGACTTTGAACCAAAATGTTGGCGGCACATGTACTGCAAACCCAGTGAACCCAAAACAACAAACGTGTTCCGGTGGTTACACAGATCCATCTGTAACAGCATTAAACGACTCTACAACATTGTTTAACGAGGATTATGCTGCAAGCGATTCTGCATTACAAAATTCTATCAATTCTGTTGCTATATCAAGCAATACTTTGAGTGATATAAATGCATTTGCTTTGGCAGGTGTAACAAAAACTACAAATGTATCTTGTGCAGCAGGTCAATACAACAAAAACGGTGTTTGCAAGACTTGTCCATCAGGTTCAACATCCAACGCTGGTTCAACCAGTTGCACATGTTCAAATGGATTTGTATGGTCATCATCTGAATCACAGTGTACATGTCCTGATACCAAATATATTAATGGCAGTGGCGCATGCGTCAATTTGCCTGCCAACTCAACCAAAACAACCGGTGGATTCTCGTGCAATGCAAATTACTATAAAAACTCAGCCGGTACAGCTTGCACATCATGCGGAACAGATGCATTTGCCCCAGCAGGCTCTACATCATCCAGTGCATGCTATTGTACAAATGGTGCCACATGGTCCAGCAATGGTTGTGTGTTGAGCCAGGCACAACAAAGAGAACTGTGTATTTCCCACGCAACAACGTATTGGAACGGCAGCAGTTGCCTCAATGTTCCTGAAAATGCAGTCAGAAACTCTGACGGTCTAGGATTTACTTGCAACAGCGGTTATCAAAAAGATGGCACAAAATGCATAACCAGCAAAACAATATGTGAATCAGCTGGACACTCATGGGTTAACAATCAATGCATAACCGATTCAAATATGTGTTATAAACAGGCAGGATATACATGGAACGGTTCACAATGCATTGTTGATTCTGGTGGTACCGCCCTCGTCGACGATCAAACAGAATGTACCTCTAGCGGCGGACAATGGATAGAAAACACCTGTGTCAATGAACAAAAAGACTGTGAAGCATTGAAAGACAAAGGTTATACATGGGATGAAGAAAAACAACAATGTGTCCAGGGTGGTACAGATTATAAAGATAAAGAAAGTTGCACAAAATCTGGATACTCATGGATTGACGACCAATGCATAACCGACAAAGAAACTTGTGATAACTTGGGTTATGTATGGAACGAAAAAACAAACCAATGTACACAAGCATCTGGCGAGGGCGAAACATATAATGATAAAGAAAGTTGCACCAAAGCCGGCTATGAATGGAGTGACGAATATGAGGTCTGTATTGTATACCAAGAACAAGATGCTTGCAAAAATGCTGGATACCAATGGCATGAAGAAAAGAGTGTTTGTATAACAACCGAAAACATGTGTGAAAAGTTGAAAGGAACCTGGAATTCAGAAGAAAATAAATGTGACATATAACAAACAACGACCAGAAAATACCCCGGATTTTTCCGGGGTGTTTTTTTATATAAAAACACGTATGATTATACTTGCACGAATCGTTGAAAATATACAATATAGCCTTGTTATAAGAATTTCATAACAAGGGAGAAAAACGTGATTATCGGAATTGGTATTGATTTGGTCGAATGCAACAGATTCTTGGATTGGTCCGCATTCAAAAAACAACGCATATTCACAAAAAACGAATTAGAATACGCAGATAACGATAATGCAAATGCCGAAAAACATTTGGCTAATTTTTGGGCTGCACGCGAAGCCTGCCTCAAAGCATTACATACCGGATTTGGCGAAAACATCAGTTTTTCAGATGTATCTATTGTTCATAATGCAAATACTGGCGCACCTGAATTATTATTAAATGGCGGTGCAAAAAGTTTATTAAAAGAAATTGCAAATGGTCAAGATGTGAAATTACATTTATCAATTACTGACCAATCTGATTATTCAGCAGCAATCGTGGTTATTGAAACGGTTGAAAAATAATACTGAAACAAGAAATAAAAAACCGTCTAATCGACGGTTTTTTTATGATTTTTATCTTGCGATTCCACGTTGCTGTTGCATAATTTGCATTTTTACTATATCAGATTTTAATGTGTTGCCACCTGATAATCCCAAAATAAAATTTTTTTGTGCATTTGGCAATTCATTAAATTTCGTCTCAGAAATTCTATATACACATGTGCGCCAACCTTGCGATAACAAATCCCGACGATTTTCAAACCCGATTGTCGAAAAATGCAATTCCGCAGGAATATTTTGTCTGCTAAAATATTTATCTAATTCATCAGTATTATAAAAACGTTCCTGTTTACCATCAATTGTTCTGACAAACTCACGCTGTTTCACACCATCAGGCGTGGAAAACATTTTACCATTTACATATACTTCGCCGACTGGAACAATATAGTTCCGAACCGCACCGAAAAAGGCGCTGTTAAAATAAATGTAAATACCGTTATCCCCAGATAATGCCGCATACACAGACAGCGATTCTGTTATATCATCATCGGTCAAACCTGTTTTTGCCGGTGTTTCGTTTTTTTGTACCACCGGTTTTTGTTTCCTTAAACCCAATTTTTCCAATATTCCACTCATATAAGCCCCCATTGTTTTCAAGCGTATATAATACATAGCACAAAATTATACATTGTCAAGTTTTTTTATAATAAAACCATACACAATATCATAATTATACGATATTAAATAATTCACATACCACTATATCACATTAAAACAATGGGGGAAAACAATCGCCACCACCATCAGGACAACACACCATCTGATTATCAACCGAAGAATATGTTTCCCCAGGGCAACAACCATTTGCATCAGGTGCCACATTACCTTCGCATAAATCGTTTTCCATTAAACCTGTTTCTTTGTTAACGAAAACATTTTCGTGTGAAACTTTATATTCTGGTTTATCAACGGTTGCAGCACTGTTTGTATCAGGTGTCACATCATCCCCAGATACACCTGAATTATCATCAGTATTTGATTCCGTATTTGTTGTATCATTTGATGTTGATGCCATATCAATATCGGCAGCATTTGCGATTTTATCCAAAGATTCTGCAACAACATCTTGGACGGTTGATACACCTGTGGTTGCCTCTGTATCACCATCTGCAACAAACGGACTTTCATCTTCATCAACCTCTGCCTCAGCCGTATCATTTACAACAACATCATCCTGTTTTGTTTCAACAACTGTCACAGGCGAATTATCTGAAATCAATTCAGGTATCGTCCCCGCAGGAGCATTTGAACGTTGATACATCCACAGTGTAAATACAGACAACCCAATCAATACCAACAACAGCACATAATACAATAAATTTGGTCTGCGTTGTGTATTCGCCCCAGACTGAACATTTGTCACAATCGGGGTTTTATTTATTGGGGACACTGGACGTGCAACATTTGTCGATGGCACAGGTTTGATTGCCGACACAATATCATTATCATCAGGGCGGGGCGCATCATTATTCACATTCACCAACCCAGAAACATCCGGTTGTGCTGGGGCAACAATTTCATTATCGCGATTGACTGTTTCCAACACAGGAACAGTATCCGCGTCGTCCGGTTCTGTCAACGGTTCTTCTTGTTTATCTGTATCGTTTTGTAATTTTTCAACATTTTTCAAAGAATCCAGCATTGGTGTTGCATCTGTGGTTATATCCGGTGCATCATATTTAACATCATCATTTATAGATTCAGAAAACACACCATCCAATTTTACATCCGCATCTGATTCATATTCGTCAGGCACACGTACAACATCCATTATTGGTTTTGGCGGTTCAAACGATACCACTGGTTGTGCATCTGTATCTTTGTCATCGGCAACCACTGGTTCAACAGGCTCGTCAACAGGTGTTTCATCAAAAGAAATAGGTTTGAAAGCGATATTTTCATCCAATATATTTGGGTCTTTATCAAACAAAGGTTTTACTTCGTTATCAGCAGATTTTTCGTCGCCATCACCTGCATCATCGTCATTTTCGTCATCATCTGTCCATGTATCTGCATCATCTTCAAAATCTGCATCGTATTCTTCTTCGTAATTTTCGTCGTCTGTATCATCTTCTTCCGATGTATCTTGTTTTACGACAGGCGCAACCTTGGTTTTTGTTTCAACAGTTTTGAATTTGACATCTGTATCAACATCATCCAATAAATCCAAAACACTTTGCGCCGCCGCCACATCTTCTTCAGCAGCAACCAACCGTTTATTAGCATTTTCCAAACGTTTTTTTGCGCGTTCCAATTTACCGGTCAACACATCCATTTGCGCCTCGGCCTTTAATATTTTGGCAGCCGATTGTTTTGTTGGCTCGCGTCCAATACCACGACGTAAATTCGCCAATTTTGTCCGTAATGCCTTTATTTTAGATTGTAATTCAATGATGGTATCATTTGTTCTTTCAATCGTTTCACGTGCATTTTCAGCAATTGCATTGGCGACATCCTTGCGTTCTGATGCCGAACGATATGCCGCCGCCGCACGAAATTCGTCTAAATCACGCAAGGCTTTTTTTACATTACCATCATCGGTATATGCGCGAATTAAATTATCATATACAACCAAACCGTCATATTCGACATCTAACTTTTGATATTTATTGTCTTTTTTGGGGCGCACAGTTTCCAAATCCACCGCATAATCATTAGACAACACATCGTCCCATTTACGATCACCGTACGACGACATAACCAACAACACATTTGGTTTTATATCACTGGTGGTATAATCCAAAACAAAGACCAATTTGTCATGCTTGTCATAAAAAGCACGCAAAACATTGCCATTGATTTTGTATTCAGACGATTTTAACACAGTTTTTTCTTTCTCGCTTGGCATTTGTATCCCCCAACGGTTTTAATTATTTCTTTTTTGGCGCGGTAAACTGATACGCCTGTTTGCAATGTTCATAACAATATGGTTTTCCAACGAACACTGTTTCACCACAGAAATGGAAATTTTCAGAATCCGGATCACCAATTGGCCAACGGCACTGATTTGGCTTCAACGCAGACAATTCCAACGAGTGTTGAATAATGCGTTGATGCATAGCCAATGTTGTATTGCCTTTTTTTGTATCACCCGACGCTGCACGTGGCAAACGTTTAACAACAGGTTTTTCTTCAACAACCTTGGTAGCAGCAACTTTTGTTTTTGCAGTTTCCTGCTTTTTCTTTTTATCAGCCTTGACGACAGTTTTTGTTGCCTTGGGCATAACGACCGGTTTAACTGGGGCAATTTTTTTTGCCACAGGCAATTTTGATTTTTTCGCCGCAGTTGTTTTTTTGTCAGCCACCTTGGTCGCAGATGTTTTGTGTGCACTGCCAGTTGTGGCCTTCATATTCCAACCCAAACGGTTTAATTTACCGACAACGGCGTTTTTACTCATTTCCAAACGTTTACCAATTTCAGCCGTTGACAAACCCTTGCCAACCAAAGTTTTTAACTTTTTTAATTTGTTTGAATCCCAACCAGTACTCATATTGCAAAAATCCTTGTTTTATATACTAATATAAGTGTATCATACAAACGAATCGAAAGGCAAGGGAGAATTCATGTTTTTTTACACTTTTTTTGCTTTGTTATTATTGGGGGCTGTATTTTGTGCGTGGCGTATATCTGTGGCTGATTTCCGGCGCAGAATCATCCCTGACGCATATTTATTTCCTTTGTTTTTGATTGGATTGGTTATTGTTCATTTTTTCCCATGGATTTGCACCAGTGCCGAATCGGTCATCGGCGCGGTAATTGGATATGCATTGGCGGCTGTTGTGGGGGTAATTTTTGAAAAATACAGTCACGACAAAATTAACACACCAATTGGCATGGGTGATATCAAATTATTGGCGGTTGGTGGATTATGGCTGGGCACCACAGGATTGGCAATTGCATTGGTTTTTTCGTGTATTTTTGGAATGATTTGGGGATATAACAAAAAACAAAAATTTATCCCATTTGCACCATTTTTTATTCTTGGTGGATTTTTGTCTTTTATTACAATTTTGTTTTTGTTATAATGAATCTATAAAAGGGTACAGGGAATGTTTGCAAATTACAGATTTGCACTGGTTTTTACCGGTTTTGCATATTTGGTGTATTCACCATTGGTGGCACAGGCTGCACCTTTTTCACAATACGGAATGATTCAAAATGTGCAAAATTATTCCAGCAATCCATTTTATAATTCCAAAACGGGTACTATCACCACACCCAAAATCGTATCTGATACCGGTCCCGCATTAAAGGCATCTGATTGCGACAGGGCGGTATCATCAATAATCACCAGTGTTTGTTCACAAAAAAATAATTGCAAAGGGACAACATTGGCTGAAATTCGCCCATCTGTAATGGTTCAATTATCATTATTGCCTGGATATAATTACGCATCCAGTTGCGTTGGATACATCGATTCTGCGTATGAAAAATATACAAATCCAAACGCAATAACGACAAATATTGATGCAACATACAAAAATATTGCAAATGTAAACGCAGGTCAATATACCACTGGCATTGCATCTGCGCCGACCCAGCAAAATTCCAATATTCCAAAATGGCAACAGGAATATAACGAACGCGCCGCGGAATTAAAGGCATTACAATCTGAAACAAATAATTTTCAATCAGATGTAATCAAAACAGATTTTCCCAAAACATTTGACGATTTGTCATTTGCTGAAAAAAACGCAATAAAACAGCAAGATTATGAAAAATACAAGGATGCCCAGGTTTATGTTCCATTAAACATACAAAAAACAGAAAAAAGTAAATCCACATCATCAACCGATGATACGGCACAACAAATTGCAAATTGTATCAAGGGTTATGACGCCGCCCAAATACAGGTCGAACAATCGGCAATAAAGGCCTGGGAACAACATAAAAAATCCCCAGACGATGAAAAATTAAAAAAATCAATGGAAAAACTCAGTAATGCATATAAACAATCATGTCTATCACCATGTCTTTGCACCAAAGGTTTACAAAAACAAAAAATATATCTGGATGCCATGGGTGTTAAATGCGACCAGGATTTTACCGACCAATGCACCGACACAGCAACGGAATTATCAAACGAATTTTGGGACAGTTTATAAGGAAAATATTTAAATGAAAAAGTTATTTATGATTTTTTTATTATTCCAAATCACGATTATATATAATGCGTGGTCTGCACCCATTTTAACTAATACAATCGACGATTCCAATGTCAGCGATGCCGGATATTATCATAAAGGCAAATGTATAACTGAAAGAAACATTGAATCAAATGACGACTGGCTGTTATTATACGAAATGGGACAACTGCACTCTGCATTGACTTTGGGATACAAGTGTGACGGAAGAAAATGTTCCGATATCGGCAACAGCAAAGATGTTATTTGTGTTGCCGGCTATTCCAGCACCGTCTCCAACGGGGACAGAAAAAATACTTGTTATGCGGCCAGCCGTGGGTGGGGCGGCAGTATTCTTCCTGGAAATGACACATGGAAATTGGATTCACAAACTCCATTACCAGATTGTCCAATTTCCAGCACAAATTGGACAAAAGAAGGACCAAATAAAATTGGTGTTTTTGTCACCACAGACGGCAAAATCATCACAACAACAACAGGCAGACCCGTTCGTTCAATCAACACACAAAATATTCGGTCTGAATATAAAGTAAAATGTGTTGCATATGTTTGTGTTGACATAGACAACAATATAACATACGGAAACGATGATGGCAGTTGCGATAACACAGAATCACAAATTCCAATACCACCACAACCATCACCTAAAAAAAATACCGACGATGCATCACGCGGTGCCAAACACATTGACATTGTCACACCATATTTGAATGGTCTGAAACAAAAATTCAACAACATACAAATATGATAAAAAAATTATTATTATTTTTTGCTTTATGTATTCCAACCTTTGCTTTTGCCGAGGATACTTATTCCATAGATGAATTGTTGGAACGGCAATCCGACGCAACACCATGTGCGCGCGCCGTATTTGAACAGGCTTTGGCAAACAACGTCAATATGATTGAATCGCCCGATGATGCCAGCACCACAGAAATAGACACCTGGTCACACAGTGTCTTTTCTATGCCTGATGTATTAAACGCTGTATTAAATTGTCCCGAGGTATCCCAATTAAACGACGATGACACAATTATTTTTGAAACCATATCATATCGTTTCGCGCCAACTGAACAATTTCCCGAAGGTCGATTGATTCAAATCAACTATGAAACACAAAAACATGTTTTGAAACAAAAATTATTATTGGCAAACAAACCACAATTATCCGCAGGCGAAATAAATCCTGATATTACCGCCGACATCCAGGCTGGGAACGTTTGGACGAACGTGGACCCTGCATGGTATGCAATTTTAGTTGCTGAACATGGCACATTGGATGATTTTGTCGCGCCCGGAAAAACAAATGTTCTGGCATTACGTTATATCGAAGATAACATAACAACACTTTATCCAAAAGACCACAACACATGGCCGGTCAAGGCTAATTGTACATCAAAAACCGCATGGACCGAAGATTCTGATATGATAAATCGCGCAACTGCGACAACCGTTGGTGGTGTTCCATCACACGCAGCCCGAACCGATGCCGAAAAAGAAGCCGCAAAACAGGCACACAAAAACGATTACTATGTTATGGGTGATGGCGATTTACGATTTGTTATGTGGGTTGAAATTGCGACCGATGTTGTATTAACCGTTATCACATGGGGCGGATACACCGCAATCAAGGGCATTTTAACCGCGGCACGCGGCACGCGTTCTTTTTTGAAGGCTGAAAAAGCATTAAAGGCATTAAAAACATCGCGCGATATTTCTAAATGGATAAAAACATCTAACCGCGCCAAAGACATTGAACACATTGTAAAAATTGCTGACAAAACCGAAGATTCTTATAATGCCATAACAAAATTGGAACGCACTGCCAAACAAACTGTTAAAAATTTAACTCATGAACGCGATTTATTAAAGGCGCGCAAGGCATCACCAAAAGAAATTCGACAAATTGAACAAGAATTAGAAATTGCCACAAAACATGCAAATTCTGTTGAAAACGCAACCAAGACCAGCAAAAGAATGCATGACATTGAAAACACATTAAAAAATGGCAAATCACTCAGTCCTGAAAAACAAAAACAGTTAGACACATACACACGTAATTTGGAACGCGCACAACAGAGAAAGCAAGAATTATCTAATTTGAAACCCGGTCAAAAACTTAACCGTAATGCATTAGAGCAGGCCGAACGCAATATAAAAACCAGTCAACAAAACATCAATCGCCTGCGCAAAGAACAAACTTTATCGCCCGATGAAATCAAAGATTTAGAAAATGAATTATCATCATTAAAAGGAAACTATTCAACACAAGTAAACGAATTAAAAACATTAAACGCGTCTGAATTATCAAAATTGGAAAACGCAACAGATGTTCAAAAATACAAAGAATTATCCCAGGCGCGTCGCGATGCCGCACACACATTATACTTACTCCGCCAAAGCAAAATCGCATTTCGTGCAAATCGCGGTTTATTACCTGTGCGTGCATTCAAGGCCGCAAAAAGTCTGCGCAAAGGATTAAAAAGTGCCAAAGGACTGGACAAAGCCGCCAAAATCGTTCGTGCCAATACCAGTGGCGTTTCAGCAAAAATCAACGATTGGTTATTCCACAGCACAATGAAAAACCTGGCTGCCATCAGCAAAGTTCCTGCCCAACTCAGCACACTGACATTTATCGTCAAAGCCGCCGGTGATATGTACGACAGAACCGAGGTTTCATCCGGTGATTTCACAAACAATATTGATATGAAACCATATTTGTTATTGGGCGCTGATGATTTGGAAGGCTATGAAGACATTATAAACGAAGGTATGTGGTTATTCTGGGCAGGCAGTTCAACATCCGCCGCCGATGACGATGCTGCATTTTTACAAGCAATGAGTTTTGCTGAAAAATTCCACCAAGATTTAGTCGAAATCCAAGACGAATACGACAATGCCGCATGCGATGTTGATATTTATGTCGTGCGTCCTATTATCAGAAATCCTGGCACCGATTCCCAAGAATTATATTATCTGTTCATGAACGATATACCATGGACAACTCACGATTTTAATAATATCAGTCCAGATACCGTCACCCGAACAACCGATGAAAACGGAAATGATGTATTTACATTACAAACCGCATCTGGCGCGGCACGCACACAAATATATAATTCAAATTCTGTAAATAATTCTGGTGCAACAACAACAAACAACACCGCTGTCACCAATTCCAATAATGCAACATCACAACTGGCACTAAACGGGGCACAATCGGGTATTGCCGGCAATATCAGATATTATGAACCGGCATACGATGGCACAAAAATAGGTGGCCCATGCACAAATCCATCAACATCAGCAAATGATTTTACAAATCAAATTTTAACAACAGGGCGATATGCACAAAAAAGTCCTGCATTTGAAAAGGCCATGATTACAAAATTTAGAACCGAAGGCGACTGTGGTGAACATCCTGCTGACCGGGGCGGATATACATGCTATGGCGTGTCCTCTGTATTTTTCCCCCAGGCTAAACGACCTGGATTTTCACGCGCAGATGCCGAAGACATCGCATGGAATTCATTTTTCAAAAAATATCACTTGGATTTATTACCAGACGCAATCAGTGGCGACGTATTTATGGCATTGTGGGGAACCGGGAGTAAAAAATACTCTATCGGCATTTTACAAAAAATATTAGGATTAGAACCAACCGGTATTGTCGACGAAGAAACCATCAATGCGGCAAAAAATTATTCAGGAAATTTACGAACTCAATTTTTGGATGCGCGCGAAAAGCAATTCAAACGCGGTCAATCAGAATTTCGCACAGGATGGTTAAACGCATTGGATGTTTATCGTGCAAATGGCTGTCATACTATCGCTGAATAAAACAATACCTATTGATTTTATATCGCATTTTGATTTATAATATATATTGAAACAGGTGCAAATACATGAAAAAAATAACTTTATTTGTCTTGGCAATTTTTGTAATAACGCCCCATGCGTTTGGATACCAAAAAATATCATCAAACGAATTAGGGGTGGGTGATGCCAGAAATCAAAACATTGTGGTTAAATGCACAACCCCAACCGGTGAAATTTCAAATCAAACATGTTCATTACGCAGATATGCAAATTGCGATTCAAATAACCGCTGTAATGGATGGAATCCTTGGCGTGATTTACGCAACACAACCGACACATACGGCGATTGGCAATCTGCCGCCGATGCGTGTTGTCGCAAAAAGGGATTGAGATAAAATAAAAAACGGACCTGTACAGGTCCGTTTATATTTTTGGTGGATGAGATTGGACTCGAACCAACGACCTCTTCGATGTGAACGAAGCGCTCTAACCAACTGAGCTACACATCCAAATAACTTTCTTCCATAACAAGGTGGTGGGGATAGTGGGACTTGAACCCACACGATCGCAATGATCAAAGGATTTTAAGTCCTCAGCGTCTACCATTCCGCCATATCCCCGAGAACTTTCTTTGGTGGAGCTGATGGGACTCAAACCCACGACCTCTACGATGCGAACGTAGCGCTCTATCAACTGAGCTACAACCCCGTATGCGCCAAATTATATATAAAACAGTCAAGAAAGTAAAGTAATTTTTTTACCTTTTGTACAAACCCAATTTATGCTATAATTACAGCAAGAAAAAGGATATTTTTATGCCAAAATCAAAAACAAATCTACACCTAACTCACGCTGCAAACAAAATAAAAGTCTTAACATTGGCTGGATTATTAGCCGCATCATCATTAAAAACAAATGCCGCAGAACCAAAAACCAAAGCTAAAACAGAGGTATCTACACAGAAAAAAACAGCAAAAGATAAAATATCAACTCCAATAACAATAAACACCCAAAAAGATATCGAACAATTATTCGATTATTCATTGCCTATTATTTTTGCAGAATTGTGTCTTGAAGAAGTCCCGATGACACGCGCATACGATGACGGCGGTCGTTACAGAGGCAGTTTAAACACCATTTGTATGGGTTCCACTTACGCCCCAGCAAAAATATCGGATTATAAAAATTCTAATGCGATATGGTACAGTATTCACCTGAATCCAAAAACATTTTGGCGTCGTTCATATTCTTATGAAGAAATGCTGCAATTAATCATTGGATGGGCGAAATACAGAACAAAAACACAAAATGCAGAAACTGGAAAAATAGAAACCACACGAACCGTATTATCACGCATGTTTACACAATTAAAGTGCGCATCATTAACACCAAACGAATTTGCCGCGGTATTTTGTGCTATCTATAATGCAGAAGGCAATATTACAACCTTACTTCCGAAAATTCGGCAAAATTATACAAACAAAGTCCAATGCGCAAATGATATACGCACATGGTACCAAACAACATCTCATAATAAAGGACACAAATCCAGATGTTTATTCGAAGCACTGGTGTTTTTAAACAAAGCTAATTTCTGCTCGGCAATGTTAAACATGAAAACAAAACCATCCGCCAGGGCATCTTGTTTACAAGTGGAAACCGCCACCACATATTGTAACACAAAGCTTACAAACACCAATTGTAAAACAGTTTCAAACGCCTGTAAAACCGCATATCTAGGCACTGTTTACAAACGTGGTGCTGTTTCGCCCTCTAAAACAATGACAGGATTGAATAAATATTTTGTAGTAAAATTAACACCAATAGCTGATCCAACCAGTGAAGCATTACAATCAGATTATAACAAAGCAATAAAATTGTACGAAGCAGGAAAATATCAACAAGCACTTGCTGCATTTCTTGATTTACAAAAACGTGGTGCCAATGGTCCAGATTTGTTAAACGATATTGCTATTACTCAATTTAATTTACAACAATATAGCAAGTGTATCGCCACATGTAACCAGATTTTAAAAACAGACGTCACGCAAGAATATGCCAAGGCATGCTTTAACGCTGGTAAATCATACGAAGCATTAGGTAATTATCAAAAAGCATTAGATAATTATCAGGCCGCTTTGAGACATTACAAAAAATACGGCATTGCCGATAAAGACCCAGACATAGATTACGCAGGAACATATCGCGCATCAATAAATCGTGTAAAAAAACAAATTTCCCAGTCAAAAAAAATGCCACAACCGCAAAAACAAGCATCCAAAAAGGGCGGAAAGGCAAAAAAATCTACGATATTCTTTTTGGCGACAATGGCGGTTGCAAACAAAAATCGAAAAAAACACGATAAACGCACTGATATAATAAAACGAACACGAACAAAATAAAAAAATCGGGATTGAATCCCGATTTTAATTTTGGTGGGCATAAGAAGACTCGAACTTCCAAGGTATTGCTACCACTAGTACCTGAAACTAGCGCGTCTACCAATTCCGCCATATGCCCGACAACCAATGTAATGTGGTGTTATAATAATCCAAATATATATCAATCGCAACAGTTTTTTTTCAAAAAATCTGTATAAAAAACAATAATATAAACACATTATTTACTTGCCCAATAAAAACTAAATTTGCTAACATTTATATCAGAAATGAAAAGGATTGGATTTATCTTGGTTTTATGCACGTTGTTAACGGCCAACGGCTTGGCTGTGTCGCGCGGCACAACACCTGTATCCAAAACCAGCCTACGCAACGGCACAACAACACAACAAACACGAACCAACGCGTCAACACCCCGAAAAACCGCCCGATCTGTGATTTCACAAAACACAATCACCCCCAGGACACAGCAACAAATATCAAAATCTGTTTCGGCACGCGTCACGAAAACACCAGCAACAAACAATCGCGCGACCACACGAAATAATAATATCAATAATGTTGTTGCACGTGCCGCCACAACTGAAACACAAACTGGCGCAGAATACGAAAATTGCAAAACCACATATTTTGCGTGCATGGACCAATTTTGCCAATTAAAGAACGATGAATATCGCCGTTGTTCATGCAGTGACCGTATTCAATCCTTACAAAACGCGCGCAATAATCTGCAACAGGCCAGCGAACAATTAACCGCATTCAATGAAAATTTGGAAATTGTTGGAAAAACCGCCGCCCAGGCTGCTGCCATGAATACCGCGTCTGATGGTGAAATGGCACTGACCAAGGATAATTCCGCATCCAAGGCATTATTAACCGCAATTATGAATTCTATTCGTGGCACAGATTCACGTGTCGAAAACAGCAAATTGTCCAATTTGAACAGCATTGATTTATCTTTTGATGCCGCAAATTCATTTGGCACCAGTGATATTGGACAAATCATTGCATCATATAATGGTGTTGCGTTATATTCTGCGGTATATCCACAATGTCGTGATGCGGTCAAATCGACATGCAACACTGCATCATTACAACGTGCGGTTAATGCATATTTAATGGCAATTGAACAAGATTGCAACACTGTTCAAACCGCAATTACAAACAAACAAAAGGCTACACACGCGGCAATACGCGAAAGTAGTTCTATGTTGGATATGGCGCGCGCGGAAAATCATAAAAGTCATAATTCTGATGATATTGCAACATGTTTGGCAAATGTTGAATCTGCAATCCTCAGTGAAGAAGTTTGTGGTTCTAATTATCACAAATGCCTGGACAATGGTGAATACATTGATGTATCCACAGGCGCACCGATTGCCGGGGTTGTTGATTTCTATAAATTGGGACAATTGTTAACATTTGCATCCGGGCGCAGTAATGCCGATCAAAAATTGGCACAAAATCCAAATAACAAAGCTTTTGTCAGTGCATTTGAAAAACGTGTTAAACAATTTGCCGAACCCGCATTGGATAAATGTTATGACGATGCAGACGATGTATGGACGGATTATTTGAACAAGGCTTTGCTGGATATTTATTACGCACAACAATCCAAAGTCGAAGAAATAAAGCAGGGCTGTTTTGATTTTGTATCGGCATGTTATATGAACGGGTCGACCGCCATGACAAACGCTATGCAGGGATTAGTTGCCGCACAAACAACCGTATTAAACCCAAATATTTTGGTATTAAATAAATCATTATGCTCTGATTATATATCATCATGCAACAACATGTTTGATGGACAAATTGTCGCCAATTATATTGAAAACCGCCATGACACAGATTCTTTGACTGCTTGTCGCGCTGTGGTCAAACAATGTTTTGACAATTATGGCGGACAAAACTACGAAAACTTTTACAATCCATCCAGCGGTCTATTTGCATCTGGCGAGGCACCAAATTGGTTCGCATTATATGAATGTGACAATGATAATTGCACCAATAAAACATATAAATCTGAATGTGCAAAACAATTGGCGGCAATCGACGCATGCAGCAATTTGGTTGAACAGGCATTTGGCGGATTTAACTATTATCCAAATCATAGCGACATATACACAAAATATGAAATTGATGGCGAAAGTCGTTTAACACGCGCATCCGGTATTGCCACAGAAATATACAACCAAATAATTGATACTCTGCAAACAAATTGCACCAATTTGGACGGAAAATTTGTCACAATACAAAACCTGAAATTAACCAACAACGATTATAGCAAATCTAACTTCTGCGAGGCTACATTTCATACCGATAATAGCAGATATAAATCTTTATACACATCGTACAGCATAGGCAAATCTTACAACAAATATTCATTTACAGACATTACATTATCTCCACGACCTGGTATGAGTGGTGGTGATTTTATTGACGATCGTCCGTATAATTATAATACAACGGTTATCTACGAAAACATGTGTCCACGCGACTATAACCAAAACACAGACGTTTCATCGTGGGGCGCATGTCTATGTTGGGAAAACGGTGGTCGTCGCAGTAATAACGGAACCAGCACACGTTGTGTTGCATCTTTCCCTGTTAAACCATTGGTGGCATATGAATATGAAATCACCGAAGCAACAACTTCTTTACAACAACAAACAGTACATGGATTAAACAACAGTTGCAACGCTGCATTCAAAACAGATACCGAATATTCAGATAAAAAAACTGGACACATGGTATTATGGCCATACTTTATTGGTTCAAAAGCATCAAATGTTCCAACTGATCAAGATTGGTGTACCGCCGCAGTTGATATACATAATAAAATTTGCCCATTTGGCCATAATGTTAAAAGCGACGGCGAATGCAACGAATGTGAATACGATATGCAAATAACAACACTTAATGATAATTCAACCACAACAACAAAATGTTGTCCTAAGGATTATACCCTTAAAAAGAAAAATAATAGTACTACATATTATTGTTGTCCTAAATATTATGATAATTTTGACAGCGACTCAAACAAATGCTTTATGAATAATGCATCCGACACATCAGCAGATCCAGTCAAAGCTACAGCTCCAACAGAAATGAGCGGAATAATGGATAAAATTCCATCAGGTAATCAATAGAATTATTTATTAATATTTTTCATAAATATAAAAAATTATTTACAAATTAAATCCGCAATACGTTCGCCGACCATTTTGGAATCTGGCCGCCACAATTTATCCGCAGATTTCAAATCACGAATCATTTTCTGCCTAACACCCGTATCATCGGCAATATTATAAAAATGCGTCAATATATTTTTCGCGGTTGCATCACCCCCCAGTAATTCTGGATAAACAGATTTTTGCAACAATATATTAACCAAAGACACCCATCGTACATTTACCAACATTTGCCCAATAATTGATGTCAACCAATTCATACGATAAACAATTATCGCCGGCACATGCACCATTGCCAATTCTGCGGAAACAGTTCCACTGGCTGCGATTGCAATAAATGTTTTCTCGTACAATTCATATCGTTTATTTGCGGATATTATTTCAGGCTGCACCGCCCAATTTTTAATCGCACCACGCACAAATTCATCTGTGGTTTCAACCGTTGGAATAACAAATTTATATTCATTTGGTAATTGTTCGACAACACTTTGGAATACCGGCATTAACTTTTTAACCTCGTTTTTACGACTGCCCGGCATTAACGCAATTATTTTATCTTTATTTTTTCTGGACTTATATTTACCGATAATATTGTCTGCGATTGGATGACCGACCGCAACTGTTTCCAAACCATACTTTGTAAAATAGGGGATTTCAAAATCAAAAAACGCATATAATTTATCAAAAGTTCTGGCATATTTTTTTGCGCGCCCCGGTCGCCATGCCCAAACCTGGGGTGCAACCACATGATGAAAACGTAATCCATGGGCAATCAAATCACGCCCCACATCAGATTTACGAACCCCCGCAATCACAGCACGTGCAAATCCAGGCGAATCTATTGTTAACACCAAATCAGGCTTTTGTTTCAAAATTTCATTAACTGTTTGTTTTATGCGTTTTTTTAATGTTTTTGCATGTGCCAAAACCTCTATAATTCCCATTACCGCCAAATCAGACATTGGAAATATAGATTTTAATCCGGCATCACGCATATTTTGCCCACCGATACCGACAAATTTACATCTGTGTCCCACAGAACGCATAATATTCGCGCCCAACACATCACCTGACACCTCGCCAGCGATAATAAAAATTTTTTTACTCGGCATTTTTTACAGTACCAATTCCACGTTTTGAACGATTTTCGATAAAATCTATTGCATCCATTGCGTATTTATTATTTTTTACTTCCTTGCGAATACGATTTAATCTATCCTCGACAGTTCCGTCTGTTTCACGAAATACCGCAGAATACACAGAATGAATTGCATGTATATCTTCGTTTGTAAATCCATGACGCATCAATCCAACGCGATTTATTGTTCGATATACTGCGCGTCCACCGGTTCCCTCGTAAATAGCGTATGGCAACACATCATTACCGACACCCGACATACCTGCGATAAACGCATTTCGGCCAATACGCACAAATTGTAATACCATCGAACCACCAGACAATATTGCGAAATCCTCAACCTCGACATGACCTGCAACCTGAACCAAATTAGACATAACGACACTGTTTCCAATTTTGCAATCATGCCCAACATGTGCATTAACCATAATTTGACAATCATCGCCAATTTCTGTGCCATCAGATGCCGGTGTTCCTGAATGAATTGTCACATATTCGCGGATTTTACATCTTTTACCAATACGCAAACCTGTCATTGTTGATTCATCTTGCCATTTCAAATCCTGACTCATCACACCCAGCACCGCAAATGGATAAACAATAGAATCATCACCAATACTGGTTTTACCATCTATTACGACATTGGAAACCAATTCAACTCTGTCGCCCAATACAACATCAGCCCCCACAATACAATATGGGCCGATTTTACAATCTGCACCAATCACAGCACCCGGTTTTATAATTGCTGTTGGATGAATATCACTCATGACAAAACCCTTTATACAAATTATTTCTGCATGAATGATACACTAAATAATACTGAATTGGTATTCAATAAATATAACAAATTATAACAAGAATCTAATATCTTGAACGGTATTGCCCCTTGGCAAGCACACAAATTCCAAAATTGCCAAACAAGATATCACAGGCATAATTGTTAAAATTCCAAAAGAAAAAATACCGAACAAAAACAATTTTTCCGCCAAATATTCAGGTATTGCATTTGCATGAACAACCTTTAACCAAATCAATCCCCCAACCAACGCACACGTTCCAATAAATACAGGCACAGATTCCGTCATAACAAACAACACACCCGCCAAAGCAACCAAACAACGCATCAGCCATTTTAATTTAACAAATGCACTGTGATATATTTTATTTGCAGGTTTTGTATTACGCAAAACAGTCGCCCCAACCACAGGCGCGCCCACGCATAATAAACCAAACAAATGCAGCCATGTCAAATTTCCTAATTGACCAAATCTAAAAAATTCAGGTTGCATCAAAATCATAATTACAAACAACGATATAAACACCGACACATACGTAATAGGGCGAATTTTATAACGCATTTTACGTCCAACAAAAAATCCTGCAACGAACGCCACAATCTGTAAAATTGGTCCCCACCATTTATGCGTATCTGTCAAACCAACAACAGCCAACACCAACCCAGAAAATAATATTATTTTTAATTTGCTTCCGCGTGACATTTTTTTCCAATCCAACAGCGCGACATTTCGGGTCATATCACCAACGAACACAGTTCCCATAAACACAATCAATGCAGTAATAAAAGGCAACACAGTTTCTGCATCACGCAAAACAACATAATTTCCACCAAACAACAAAATCCATAACAAAGACAGACAAATCGTCCATTTAATCACAGAAATTTGAATCATATCCCGATTAAAACCAATAATATCCATCAACTTGTTGCCGTATTTATATGCAACAAAAAACAATGGGCACATCAACAAACCCACCCAAAAAAACTCTGGCGTTCCCAAAGCCGCATTATTAAAAGCACTCACAGCACTTTGTACAACCAATGATTCATCCAACATAAACTTGCCTTTTTTGTTTTTGATATTATGATATAGGTATGACCGAAAAACAAGAACAATTTACTTTATTGAACGGAAAAATTAAAATGTACCGTTCAAAATACAATCCTACATCTGATGCGGTGTGGCTGGCGGCGATGCCCGACAAAACACCAAAAACCATATTGGATGTCGGTATTGGCACAGGCGGGGTGTCTTTGTGCCTGCAATATCATTTTCCGTCTGCAAAAATTACAGGCATTGATATATCGAACGAAATGTTGGAAACATGTGTCAAAAATGCCGCATTAAATGACTATGAATTTGATTTAATAAACCAAGACATTATGACATGGTCAACCCAACAAACTTTTGATTTGGTTGTTTCTAATCCACCTTATTTTACAGGGACTGCGTCAAAACAACACCCAAACGCACATCATAATGCCGATTTAACAAAATGGATTAGTCGCTGTATCGCGCGTGTCCGTCCACATGGATATTTTTGCACGATATTGGATTCTGCGCGCCTGGGCGAAGCGATGGGTGTAATAGGGCAAAAATGTGCATCCATAACAATTATTCCTTTGTTTGGGGCAAAAACAACCGCAGAACGCGTATTAATCAGTTGCCGCATCGGCACCCATGGCACCAGCATTATTCATCAAGGTTTTCCCATGAATTACGAGCCGATTTTGCGTGATGGCTTGACTATTCATAAAATTTTGTCTAACATAGGGGCATAATGTTAAACTTTATTGCGCGATATTTTTCTTCTGTGTGGTCATTTATAACATGGCCGTTTCGTGCATTTTGGAAAATAATCGCCCGAATATTTCCACCGCGCGAATTTACTGTAATGGATACACCGCGCGGCAATGTTTACAGTTTTAACCAAAGTACATTTTGGCGTTTTACAAAATTTGTGGGCAAGGTTGGTTTATTTATGTGGGCTTTATGGTCCACTTATGTTTTTATGTACCACAGACCAATGTTGCAAAAACGCACCATGCAATTACAGCAAGAACGCGAACACCATGACCGCCAGGTTATTGATTTACAGGCATACCTTGGTAAATTTAACGATTTAATACGCGAATTAAATGTAATTGACGACAAAATGAATTCTAAAAAATTATCTGACACCGAACGCGAAACATTGACCAGTTCTCGCGTAAAAATTTGGGGTGAATTAGACTTTTTGAAAACACGTGTTGCCGAAATACTTGCTGATCGTGATTACGACCCTGAACACTTAAAAATTGCTGAATTATCTGTGGCATACGATATGGTTCGTGCCGAAAATAAAACAATCCAACAACAAAACAAACAAATATTGGAAACAATGAACGCTATTTCTGATGCAGATACAGAAATCGTCAATACTGTCACAAAATTAACAGCAGAAAAAACCAAAGAATTACGCCAAAACCTGAACAGAATAAATTCAACATTGTTATCATTGGGAATCAAAGAACAACAATTAATAGAAAAGGCTAATAAATACACAAATCCTTTGATAAACAATGTTTTTACTCCTATAACATTTAACACAGATGTTGATGCAAAATATAAAAAAATCGCTACCGATTTAGAAATGTGGTCTGGACTGGCTAAATTAACCCAGGTTTTACCATTGGGTGCACCTGTGAAAAATACACATGTGACATCGGGTTTTGGAATACGCAACGACCCATTTACAAACACCCCTAAAAAACACAAAGGTATCGATTTCGCTGGTAAAATTGGCACAGAATTATCTGCTGTCGCCCCAGGACGCGTTATATCTGTTGGCGAACGCAGTGGATATGGGTTAACTGTTGAAATTGACCATGGACTCGGGTTTTCAACATTATACGCCCACCTGTCCAAAACATTGGTATCACGCGGTGATTGGGTCAGGCCAGGGACAATCGTGGGATTGGGCGGTTCTTCGGGTCGTTCAACCGGCGCACACCTGCATTACGAAATAAAATACAAAGGGAATCAATTTAACCCGGCAAAGTTTGTAAAAGAATAAAAATATTCAAGGAAGAAAGGAAACACACAATGCTAGCATTCACAAACGCAGACGAAAAACAATCACCAACCGTAATCGGTGCAGGCTGTCATATTCATGGCAACATAAATTCCGATATAACCGTTCAAATTCATGGGACGATTCATGGTGACGTGACTGCATCGATTGTTGTTATTGGACGTGGCGGTCATGTCATAGGAAACATCTTTTCTGACACATTATTTTTACATGGTGATTTGCAGGGTTCTGCAACAGTAAACACCGCAAACATTTTCAGCAATGCACGCATGGATGGCACACTGACATACAGAACATTAAATATAACCAGCAATACCGAATTAGAATGTAAATTGGAAAAACGCAAAGACAAAGGACAAAAAAATGACTAAACAAATATCAAAAGTATTTTTGGGTGCCGACCATCGTGGTGTTGGGGTAAAATTATATTTAATTGAAATGCTGAATGCTGCCGGTTTTACAACTGTGGATTTGGGAACAAACGACCCTGCGACCCCTGTGGATTTTCCAGATATTGTTGAAAAAATGGCAAACGAAATGCAAAACACGACCGACACACGTGGCATTTTAATTTGTGGCACAGGCGCAGGCATGGAAATCGCTGCAAATCGCTATCGCCATTTACGCGCATCACGTTGCGAAAGACCTGAACAAGCCCGCGACGACCGTTTTCATGATGATATAAACGTTTTAACATTGGCTGCCGATGATATTGATATCGAGGTTGCATACCTTTGCGCCCAGGCATTTTTGGAAAGTCCATTTGACGACATCGAACGTCGCCGCCGCAGATTAGAAAAAATATCATAACAAAGCAATATCTATGCCCCACACAATAACATTATCACGGCCATTATACAGTTCAATCCAAGAACTGAATTATGCCTGTTATAAAAACAAATATTACGCATTTCGGTTTGACAAAGTGCGGGTCAGATACGATTTTTTGCTTTCTAATAACCTTCTCAGCCACGAACAATATACCCCGTCATTTATGATAAATTGTATTGATTTGCTTAATTCTAATTGGTGTATGAAACATTTTCTGGATATCCTTGGCGAAGATAAAATCCCAGAATATATTAAAATTTATGCCGCCCAAAAAGATTATGACGGAAATATTTTATCATACTTAAAAAATCCGTCAGCCCAGGTTATAACCACCGCACTGACAACCGCAGGACAAAATTTAATTCATTTATCAAACCCAACCACAAAACAAATATTATTGGGGCTGTCACACGAAACAGAGACACCGTGGCTGATAACAAAAATAAAACACCCAACGCGTCAAATGCAAATTGCCGCGGTGACACACGACTTTTATGCATTGAAGTATATTAAAAACCCTTGTGAATCTGTAAAATTGGCTGCAGCCCAGGCACATGGCATTGAAATATTGCGATATATTAAAAGCCCCAGCGAACAAGTATTATTAACCGCAATCCGTCACACACTTGACATAACAGGGGAAATTTTTTTCTATTTTTTACCACACCCAAACCACAAAATTTATCACGCAATTAAACAACAAATAAATTCAAGCAAACACTTAATCACCACAAAACCACAGGAACAAATTTCCACAAAAACACCACAATTTAATTCATGGCAAAATGCAGATGTTAAACATTGTCCAAAATTGGCAAAAATAAAACAAGAAATGACAAATTTTTCTGCGGATATGTTTTTGACATCAACGCGATAAAATTTATTTTGTGTATAAATCTTGCAATTTTTTTGTCACCGCCGGATTATATTTGAAATACTTTGCCGTTCCCGGAATAACATAGTCCGTCAATTTTTCACCCGCCGCCAATTCATCTTCGCTGACTGTATTTTCAAAATCGATATCAGGACGCACTAATTTATTTGGCGCAACAAACTTTTTAACATACGGACAAAAACCCGGCACCACATAATCATGGTGCAGGGTATCAAAATTCACCGGGCTGCCGTTGCTTTTGAAACAACTGTCGCAATCTTCATCATTGCGCGCCGAAAAATCCATATTATAACAATCACACAAACGATTTTTACCCAAATGACGACAACGCACACGTGTCAAGCATATACGCCCGTATTCATCCGGGGTTTTCAGCAAACAACACAACCCACATTGTTCACAAATGCGTTCCCATGCATCAGTTCCTGGTAAAATTTGATTTTCTTTCTTCATACTATGAATATAGTATAAAAATATTTTTTGTCAAGTGTCGTCACAACAAAATACCGCCCAATTGGGTCAGGGCGGATTGTACTTGTCGCGGCTACGCTTTGCGCAGACGGATTATTTTGTGCGACCCCAAATACGTTTTTTTGCCGCATCAATTTTCTTATTCAAATCGAATAATTCGTTCTGTAATTTCTCTTGTATAAAATGGTTTTGGTTTGCTTGATAGTGCATACAATCACACTTTGTACATGGTGTATCTTTATTAAAATTAGGGCAATAAAATTCATAAGAATAACCCGACCAATCACCACTAAGTGCAGCAAGCCAAAAATCATTTTCATTCCCCTGTTGAATCACCATACATGGCCACAAAGCACTTTCCCAACTGGGCAAAGCTATCCTGAACGGGAACATCATATTCGGTCTAATATCCGCTATGCCGGATTTTCCATACAACTGATAGTTTTCCTCATATTTGATATTATATTCTTTTCTTAAACGTTTCAGTTCTTGAACCTGAGCAATCTTTTCTTTCAACCAAAACATACTTTTTCCTTTTTACTTTTTCACAACGAAATTCACTAACTTTTTTGGAACAACGATTGTTTTAATTATTGTTGCGCCATCCAATTGTTTGGCTGCATTTTGTTTGGCTTGTTTCACCAATTCATCTTCGGCGATATCCACACGCACAATAAAATCACGCACGCGTTTGCCGTTCACAGACACAACAATTGTCATGTCATTATCCACCAATTTTGATGTATCCGCCACCGGCCAAGGTTCAAACACCAACATATCGGTATGACCTAATTTTTCCCAACATTCTTCTGTCAAATGCGGTGCAAACGGATTCAACAATTGAATCAAAACAGAATAGGCCGCACGTGGCATTTTACCCCCTGGAAAAGTATTGATAAATTCCATCATACCCGAAATTGCGGTATTGAAATTCATATTTTCGATTCTGTCGGTCACATCTGCAATCAAACGATTTACCAATTTTTCTTGGGATTCTGTTAACGCATCGTCTGTCAAATTATCAGCAAAAGCCTCAACACGTTTTAAAAATCTTTGCACACCTGACAGGGCGCCTTCGGACCAAATTGTATTATTTTTCCATGGTCCCAACGACAATATTGCTAAACGCGACGCATCGGCACCAACGCGGTTCAACAACTCTGCAACCTGGAACCCATTGCCGCGTGATTTAGACATTTTATAACCGTCACTGCCCAACACCAAACCTTGTGCAGTTCGTTTTTTATATGGTTCTGGGGTATTTACCAAACCCAAATCGAACAAGGCATGATGCCAGAACCGCGAATAAATCAAATGACGCGTATTATGTTCATGACCGCCATTATAATGTGTCACCGGCATCCATTTTTCCATTTGTTCTTTGCTACAAAACTCTTGGTCATTATGCGCATCCAGATAACGCAAATAATACCACGAAGACCCAGCCCAACCCGGCATAGTATCTGTTTCACGTGTTGCCGGTGCACCACATTTTGGACACGTTGTATTCACCCAATCGGTTGCACGCGCAAGCGGACTTTCACCATCATCGGTTGGTTTATAATCCGTCATATACGGTTGCATCACAGGTAATTGTTCATCAGGCACCGGCACCCAACCACAATTATCACAATAAACCAATGGAATAGGTTCGCCCCAATACATTTGACGCGAAAATCCCCAATCTTTTAATTTATATTTTGTTGTTCCGCGTGCGAAACCATGTTCGGTTCCATATTTAATTGCGGCATCGATTGCGTCTTGTTTGTCCATACCATCCAAAAAACCCGAATTTATATGTTTACCATCGCCTTCATAAACCGCATCTGGTTCGCCACCCGCCAACACAGGAATAATTTCCAGTCCAAACTTTTTGGCAAAATCCCAGTCGCGTGAATCATGCGCCGGCACCGCCATAATTGTTCCATAGGCATAATCAACCAACACATAATCAGATGTAAATATTGGAATTTCACGTTTTGTATATGGATTTATTGCGGCAATACCTTCCAGTTTAACACCAGTTTTTTCTTTACTGGCATCTGTTCTTTCGATTTCACTTTTTGCCGATGATTGTTTAATATAATCTTCGACCGCCGCCGCATTTTTGATACGTCCCGCATCCAACCATTTACGCAACAATTTATGTTCAGGCGCAATCACGCAAAAAGTCACACCGAATATAGTATCAACACGCGTGGTATAAACCGTCATAATATCATCACCAACGCGGAAATCGACATCGGCACCATGAGATTTTCCAATCAGGTTTATTTCGTCTTTTTTAACACGTTCATCAAAATCCAAATCACGCAGACCGTCCAACAATTTATCGGCGTATTTTGACAAAGCCAAATTCCATTGTAATTTAATTTTCTTTTGAACCACACCATGACAGCGATCGCAACAACCATCTTCTAACTCTTCATTGGTCAGGCTGGTTCGACAATTTGGACACCAATTCATAGGCAATTCAGATTTATATGCCAATCCGGCCTTGAAAAATTGGATAAACATCCATTGGGTCCATTTGATATATTCTGGGTCAGACGTTGCCACACGAGTTTCCGGATTTACCGACCAACCCGCCTGGTCAATAACCGCCGCATAAGATTTTTTTAATTCAGTGGCAATATCAGCAGGGTGCCGACCGATTTTCGTAGCATAATGTTCGGCGGTAATCCCCATTGCATCAAATCCCATAGGAAACAAAACATCATAACCCAAATGTCTGCGAAAACGCGACATAACAT
>ODAI013973077.1_pt1 | contig 27844 bp, 20 predicted proteins | sample 1539321 | NCBI WGS metagenome assembly ODAI01 (sample SAMN02144231, study PRJEB22623) | gut metagenome | biome: sheep rumen | host: Ovis aries | place: New Zealand
CACCTTTTCTCGCCAAGGCAGCATTTTAAGCGAAGTTCATGCTGTTCATCTGGCTTGCCGAAAACGTTCATTAACATGCACCTTTTCTCGCCATGGCAGCATTTAAAGCAAGCTTTATGCTGCTCATCTGGCTTAACGAAAACGTTCATTAACCTGCACCTTTTCTCGCCATGGCAGCATTTAAAGCAAGCTTTATGCTGCTCATCTGGCTTAACGAAAACGTTTATTGACCTGCACCTTTTCTCGCCATGGCAGCGTCTGAAATAACCATGGACGACTTGTTCGCTGTGTGAAGAATGATATGTGTCGGACCCGACAAGAGCACATGATCAAGAACTATCACCTAACCGGATTCTGGGAATCTCGCGTGCGCGAACCTAATTATAATATCACTTCGTCATTATAATATCACTTCGCCTTAGTCGGACGTATTTTGAGGAGGGTCGTGTGCCAAATAGCGAGGTACTTAAAGATGAATAGATCTCCAGTCGTTCGTTAGGTGTTGAAAAGCTCTCTTTTTGCTCATATCGCTACATTGCCGTCCTTCCATTTTGTGTTTATCAACACTTTTTAAACAGAATTTTATAAAAATTGAGGTCTTCCGACCAAAAAAGTTGCAAAAACTTTGGGCGGTATGAAAAAACTCGCTATATTTGCCCCCGATTCTCTTAGTCTTGTGTCGTATCAGGCATCGCAGACGTGTTCTCAAAGCCTTTTCGCCGAGACAGCTCGCGCCGAGCCTGAAGAAGTGATGCCTCATAGGCTTAATGGATGCAGGCGGGCATTGGGTGGGACAGAGAGTCGCGACATACAAAAGGCGTTTACCAGCGCTTTGTTCCTGACGGATTGAAACTTCGCAAACTTCACGTGTCCAGGGCTTAGCAACAGTAGATGTCCTCGGGATGTGTTTCTACGCATCCCATTTGTCGATAATGGGCTATCTGTTATCTTCAACTGGGAGCTAAAACATATCGGCGTGGGCTACATGTTGTTTGTTCGATGACACAAGGTAATGCGAAGACCTCAATCCGTGGGACAGCAGCAAAGTTCCACGCTTTTTTTGTGTGCTCGAATTTGAGATAAAAACAAAAAAGATTTCACTATTAAATTAATTTAAAATTCTGTATTACTATGAGATGTAAGAATTGTGGGTGGCCTAACAGACCCGGCGAAAAGTTTTGTGTAAAATGCAATACTCCCCTTGAAGCTGAGGAGAGTAGTAGTGGCGGCATGAAAGCAACCGTTTTAGAAGGTTCCACTTTTGACGGAAATGCTGAAGAAACCGAGGAGCGGCTTTGTCCCAAGTGCGGTAATGTCCTTCCGAGCAATGTAGACCATTGTCCGAATTGCAACTATGCAGTTGTCCCTCTCTATCAAGAACCCGCTTCATATTCTCATCAGCCTTCCCATCCAACACGTATGGATAATCCAGCAGTTGACAAAACGAAAGTTGTCGGTACGATTAATCCCTATATGATAGGTGAAGCTCCCGATCCTACCATTATTCTCAAACCTCAGAAACGTATCAACGAAAGGAAGGAACTTCCCGCATTGGAATACGAAGGTAAAAGCATTATTTTGAATCGCAGCAACACGGAGGCTGAAAACGATTCTATTACATCTCAGACTCAGGCTGTCATTACTAATGTTGACGGACACTGGTTTATTGAAGATAAGAGTGAACTGGGTACCACTTTCGTTCGTGCTTCAAAGAAGTTGGAATTGTCTGAGGGCGATGTTATTTTATTGGGAAATAGATTGTTCGAGTTTCATATTTCTAACGAATAAAAAGTAGGCCTTTTACTATGCAAGACCTTGCACAGCGCTGCAGTTATAGCGAAGGTGACATTATCGACGGAAGATTTCAAGTCGAACGTGTCTTAGGTGAAGGAACTTTTGGAATAGTATATTCTGTGAAGGACCATCACGGAGATGTTTATGCCCTTAAGTTGTTAAGACTTTGGGAAATACATCCCGACCTTCGGAAAGGCTTGGTCAAACGGTTCCGTATGGAGTTTGAGACGGGGCTTATACAAAGTGAATATTTGGTTCATTCTTACAGCTATGGTTTTGCTTATGGTAATCCATATATTGTAATGGAGTTTTGTCCAGGTGGTGACCTGGTGGAAGCTTCCAAACATAAGCATGTAGATTATGTTACCATCGCAGTCTGTGTTTTAAACGGCTTACGAGCTTTGCATAGTAATGGGAAAGTCCATAGAGACCTGAAACCAGAAAATGTATTGGTGAATAGCCGAGGTGACTTCGCCCTGACAGATTTCGGAATCGCGGGTGACCGCAATAAGCGAATGACTGAAAGGAATATCCTAGGCAAACCTAAGCAACTCTTTGGCACCTATGCATATATGCCCCCAGAACAAGTGAGGCCGACTCATAAAGAAGCAACTGTTCTTCCCACGACAGATATCTTCTCTTTTGGAGTGATGATGTACCAGATTATCACAGGCTTACTTCCTTTTGGCGAACTTAATGATGAAGGCGATCTTCCATCATACTTGAGGAATGCTAGAGAAGGCAAGTGGAATCGTTCCAAGTTAAGTCATGCTGGCGCTGAAGAATGGATACCTCTCATTGAGGGTTGCTTGGCACCTAATTTTGTAAATCGGTTGCAAGATACTTCAGAAGCTATAAAACTTGTGCCAGGCTATGACAAACCTGTAAGTGGTATTAAGCCGTTTGTGGGTTTCAATACAAGAATTATAAATGGAGTACTATTGCGTGTCATGCAAGGTGAGGATTATGGTAGACTCATTTATTTGGACGACATCGTTGATGGATACTCTCCAATTTTGCGTTTAGGTAGAAAAGACTATGGAATTTCCAATGATATAGAACTCACTGAAACGGAAAGCTGCTATATTTCACGTTATCATTGTACTTTGGAGTTGGACTACAATTCAGGCAATTGGGTTCTACGAGATGGACAACTAAGACGGGATTCTGGACATGTATGGAAACGTTCGACGAATGGAACGTATATAAACTCTTCCGAAGTTCCCGAAAGTGGTATGGCGATATTTCCTGGTGATATTATATCTCTTGGAGAAGTAAAGTTACGTGTTGAAGCTTATTAATCTTTAATAAATATTATAATATGGCAATACAAACAATTAAAGCCCAGGGAAATACCTTTGCTGGTTCAATAGGTGCAGGCATGGGCTCGATTTTCAATCCTAGTGGTCGAAAATATTATATCTTGGAACATAAAGTTTCGAGTAAGTATCACAAACAAGGCGAATCACAGGAGATTATTGTTGACACGATAGAAATTGGTCGAGATTCTCATTGTCAGGTTCGTTTTGACGAGAGTTTCTCCACAGTTTCCCGTCGACATGCTGCTATTATCAAAGATGGAGACAATTGGAAATTAGTTCAGCTATCAAAAACCAACTCCACTTTCTTAAATGGCCGCGCCATAAAGACCGAGTGGTATCTCCAAAATGGTGACGAGATTCAACTATCAGTTAATGGCCCAAAGTTAGGCTTTATCATTCCTACTGGCAGCAAGGCTACTGTTGGGTCTATTGGCTTAACAAGACGCCTTAGCTTATTCCGCCAGCAGGCTATGAGACCGTATAAGAATGCAATTAAGGCTTTAGTAGCTTTACTTATTCTTACTATTGGTGGTTTTGGCTCTTGGGGCTATTGGGAACACAAGGCAAGAATCGAAGATAAAATGGTGGCTGAGGCAAGGGCTGATAGCGTTGCGAAGAGCTTGTTGAAGATGGACACAGCTATAGTTGTTAGCAGGGCTTATACTGATAGTGTTAGAAATGCGGGTGAGAAAAATAATAGTAATCTTGCGAGAAGCCATGTGCAATTGAAGAGTGCTTTAGGTAAGATTCAAGCTATTTCAGGTATTGCTAATGATGAAGCCTTGCAAACTGCTCTTAATTCTACTTATTATGTAAGGACAGAGAGGATAGATATCACTTACCCTGATGGTACATCGTTGGTGCTTAAACGTGAGGATTCAGCAGCATCTGGTTTGTTTGGTTCAGGAACAGGTTTTATGCTCAATGATGGACGTTTCATCACTGCACGTCATGTTGTAGATCCCTTGAGATTTATTAACTCATTAACAGAGGTGAATAAGGTAAAACTTAATAATGTCGAAAATTTGGGGGGGACTGTTACCTTTACATATGGCGCTTATTCCCCTGCTCATTCGTTTTCTTTTACGAGTAAGAATTTCACGATGGATCACTCAACGGATGAAGTACGTGTATTTGGCGTAGATTATGATGGAGATGGTGAGGATGAGCCCTATATTCTTACATTGACTGATGCAGGTCCAACCGACTGGGCTTGTATGCGCACTAATTATAAAGGTACTCTAAAGTTGAATCAGCAAGTTTCTAAATCTTTGAAGGGACAAACGAAACTTATTGTTTTGGGTTACCCAAGTGGCTATTTCGCTGAAGGAGTGAAGGCTATTCAGGGAAGCTGTATGGTTGCTGCAGATGGTCTTCATCGAGGAGTAATTGTTATTACTGAACGTAATTTTGAACACGGGAACTCCGGTGGCCCAGTTCTTAGAGTTCTTGAAGATGGTAGTGTGGAAGTTGTAGGTATCATTTCTTCGGGCTACGGAGATACCGTCGGCTTTATTGTTCCAATTGCTAATATTAGATAATTATGAAAAAGTTTTTGCTTATACTTTTATCATTGTTTGTATCCTTCTCTTGTACTTATGCACAAATTGGGGATAAACCTTCATGGTGGAAAACAGGTGAATTACGCTCGGATTCAACAACAAAGAAAAGCGTGAAAGTGATAGGAACGTCTATGACTAAGTTGGATTCAACTTTGCAATTATTTGTGAAAGAATCCCTTTTTATCCTTCGCCAAGACTATAGCCTTTATGATAAACGGAAAAAGAAGTTCTATGGCTTTAACGATCAGGAACAATTTGGAACGACATATTCGTTAGGTATAAAATGTAAGCAGTTTAATGTTATTTTAGACGAGGCTGTCAGGCCTTGGAGATATGATGAAAATTATCTGCAGTTCAAGTCTGACAAACTCATGCCGGTGATTACAGCCTCCAAATATTTACTCTTAAATGATTCAATCACGGCACTATACAACAATTTAGATTCTATTGTTTTGCCGCGACAGACTATTAAAGAGAATGCCTTTTATGCAAGCAAACCATTCACAAATTCACAAGGGGGAATTGAGATAAACATTGCCGATACGTGTTCTTGTGGATACCTTGTGTGGATTCTTAAAGAAGATGGACGCTTTGAAAAAGGTAATGTTAGGATCAGCTTAAAAACAGTTAAGACAAACATTGATATGGTAGGTAACATAACCCTTACTCCTCCAACTCAATCGTCTGAAATATTGGGCGCCCTTTTTCTTACCTCCAATGATGATAGTCCAGCCAAGTTTTATCTTGGTGGAATTGCGACAAAGGAAGTTGATGAATGGATTCTTCATTTCCCTTTCAAGGGTTTTGAACTCCGTACGGGCAAGCAAGGTCCTAAAGCTTCCAAGGGGCGCCTAACTGAAATCAAGAAAAGTTCTAAAAAATAAGGAATATCAATTGATAAAGTCGTACAAATGAGCAATATTAAATTCAAGATTGCAGCCAAGACAGATGTTGGCCGTGTTAGAACAAACAATGAAGACAACTTGCAGGCTGCAAGTGATTTAAGTAGTGCTCCTATGAAGTGGGTTAACGATTTGGAGTGCGACCTTGGTGACAAGGGCGCGCTCCTCGTTGTTGCCGACGGTATGGGAGGGATGAATGCTGGAGAAGTGGCATCTGAGATAGCGATAAACACTGTCAGGGAATTTTTCTCTCCTAATAAGATTACGTCCGAGGTAATAGGTAATAAACTGGGTATAGAAACCTTCATGAAAAAAGCCATCCAGGAGGCAGATGCCAATATCAAACGTGCTGCTCGTGAACATCCCGAGCATAAAGGCATGGGCACCACTATAGTCATAGCATGGCTTTTGGAAGGTAAACTATATGTTGCTTGGTGTGGAGATAGTAGAGCTTATATATTCAACACAAAAAATGGTATTCGTCAAATCTCCAAAGATCACTCCTATGTACAGACCCTGGTGGATAAGGGTAAAATATCCCATGAGGATGCGTTTGATTATCCTGATAGTAACATCATCACTCGTTGTTTAAGTGACTCTTCTCAGAAAGCTCGTCCTGACACAATCCCTAATCCCATCGATGTTTGTAATGGCGATATCATTTTGCTCTGTACGGATGGGCTTAGCGGAATGATTCGGGACCATGAGATTGAACAGATACTTGTAGAACAAGGGGACAACCTGACGGAATGTTCCAATAAACTGATTGAGGCCGCCTGTGATGCAGCAGGTGAAGACAATGTTACAGTTGCTCTTTGCAAAATACTCTCTGGAGCTGCAGAACCAAAGAGAGCTATCCGCAAGAATAAATTGTCAAACACCATTTCCTTCTCTAAGAAAGAAGGACTTAAGATACCTCGAGGATTGTTAATTAAAGGGTTGATAGCTCTCCTTCTCTTAGGGGTGGCTTTCTTTGGAGGATTCTATAAAGGCAAACGACAAAGAAATGTTGACACTTCCGTCACTGACTCTATACACTCTGATTCTTCCTATGTCTCAATATCGGTCGATAGTCTTCAGGTGTACAAGAGCCATGCCCAGGAACTTCAGAACTTACGAAATGAAATCTTATCTAAGAATGATACTATTCATACGTTGAGTGACAAAGTAAAGGAACTGCAAAAAGACACAACAAATTATAGGTCGAAGATAGCAGAATATCAGCGGAATTCGAAGTCCCCAACAGATAGCTTAACTGGTGGAGGTAAGAAGTAGGTAAGAAATTACAGTAAGAGGATAAAGATTCCAATAAAAAGACAGTTCAAAAATAAATCATCGAAATATGGCAGACAGAATAACAATTGGGCGTAATCCAGTTAGCGATTGCTGCATACCCCAGAATTTTGACAAGGTGAGTAATAACCATGCCGAAATAGAGGCGCATAATGGACGCCTAGTATTTGTCGATCATAGTAGCAATGGTACTATAATCAACGGGCGAAGAGTTCATCATGCTCAAGTCGAGATTTCATATGGAGATGATATAAGACTGGCAAATACCTATCAATTGTCATGGAACGTCATTAGGGAGTTCTTCCCTGGGGGATACTTCGCTACTCGCCCGATAGACCCAGAACCTCATGGTCGAGCAACCCAGATTCATAGTACTCCTGTAGAACCAATTATTAGATCTAGTGGAGGCGTGGAAGAACCTGGTGATAGTATCCGTGACAGGGAAAGAGCCCGGAACAGTTGGAACTGGGGAGCTTTCCTGCTTGGTTGGATTTGGGCTATCGGACATAGCATAGTTTGGCCGTTGTTTGTGGTTATTGGACTTACAATCATTCTTGTTGTCCTTCCAATGGTAGTCCCTCCTTCATTGATAATAACGTTGTGGATTTTTAATCTATTAACTTTTGCCTTAGACATTTATTTGGGTGTGAAAGGCAACTCCATGGCTTGGGATAACGGATGTTTTGATAATGTTGCCCATTTCCATGAAAGAGAGCGTAAATGGACAATCGCAGCCCTTATCATTTGGGGACTCTTTATATTGGCCATTATTACACTTTATATTATGGGCTTTAGTACTCTTCTTTACTTATTAGATTAACTCTGTTTTTCATATGGAAAAAGGAAATATATTTGACAAGAGATATGAGTTGGAACGTCGTCTCGGAGGAGGCGGCTATTCAGAGGTGTGGTTGGCCAAGGATATTAAAACTGATGTGGAGGTCGCATTGAAGATCTTTGCACCTTCCTCAGATTTTGATAACGATGGTCTTGATATGTTTGCACGAGAATTTGCCCTCGTTGCAGATATTAATGACCCTAATATTTTAAAACCTTTGTATTTCGAGTCGGAACGAAAACCTTACCTGGTGTTGCAATATTGTAAACAGGGTAGTTTGAAAGGATATGAGGGCAAAATTCACGAGGAAGAAGCTTGGAAAATTATACATGATGTAGCCAAGGGGTTGAAGGCTTTGCATTCTCATACTCCAAATCCAATCATCCATCAAGATATTAAGCCGGAAAATATCCTAATCTCGGATGATGGGCGATATATGATTACTGATTTTGGCGTCAGTGTTCATCTCTTGTCAACCATACGTAAAACGATTCAGAAAACAATGAGTATCGAGCTGGCTGACGCTGGAACTTGTGCTTACATGGCTCCTGAGCGTATGGGAAAAGGAAGATTTACTCCGATTATGCCAAGTGATGTGTGGTCTCTGGGAGCAATGGTCTTTGAACTATTGGTTGGAGAAGTTCCGTTTGGTGAGAAGGGGGGGATGGCGCAGAAAAGTGGCTATGATATTCCGGAAATCCCCGGTGACTATTCAGATGACCTAAAGAATGTTATTGAGAGATGTTTGGCAGAGAAACCTGCAAATCGTCCATTCGTTGAGGAGTTGGAAGAGATTGCTAATTCACATATTTACTCCCCAAAGACTCCGACCCCTAAACCTACTCCTCAACAGTCCAATCGGCATAATGCTTTACGCCTTTGGATTTTGGCTGCAGCCATTTGTGGGGCTTTATCGGGAATCCTCTTGGCTCTGTTTTTTTAATCATTGAATGATCGTTCAAATATGGATATGAAAAAGTGTTTCATGGTTCTTTTGCAATGCCTCTTAATAATGGGGAAATTGTCTGCTCAGGAGTGGAATTTGCTATCTGACTCTTTGATGAATGTCAGCTATAACAAGGCTGACATAACTAAGGATGAGAATGATAGTGTCTTTATACATATGCCGGCAGGTGAAGAGGCAACTGCAACATTCTATCTAAATCTTCAAGGAGATGATGAGAATGTCCCAGATAGTTGCTACTATCGAATTGATCGAGATGAAATAGAGGGAGAAATCGATTCGGTTGCGATTGAAGTACACGGCGACTCGATGCTCGTATGTATAGCACTCCCAAACACAAGTGGAATATACTCTTTTTCTTTTGGCCTGAGTGCAGAAAGCTTGAGGCTGGCTAATGGTAAACTCCACATTTGGGCCGTACCCAATATTAAACCGGCAACTGGTGTCGTTGCTGACACATCCCTCTATGAGAATAGTGCTATACGTCTTGGAGTTTATAGCCAAGAAGAAGGTGTAAAGTATGAATGGTATCAGAACGATCAATTGTTAGAGGCTATTAACGATTCCGTTTATGAAGGGGTTGTTCTGATTAATGATGGTGATGAGTGGAAGCAAAAAGTTACGGAAGATACTTACAGAGTTCGTTGTATGTTCGGTCACGGCGATTCCGTTTGGGCAACAGTTGATTCCATCTTTCATGTTAAAATATATCCCTTGCCTTTTTATGAAAGTAATGTAGAAATAAATGAGAGTCCTTCGGATGTGGTAAACCTTCTTCCTGGTGATGCAGTTTCTATCTCTGCGAAACCTTCACAGAGTGCGGGAGTAGTTTCGTATCAGTGGAAGGGTAGTGGAAGAGTTGAAAATAGGTATGACTTTGTTGCAGAGAATGATACAGACGAACCTCTCAATGTTGCAGATACCTTGCTCGTGTCGGATTCTATTCCTAATATTGTGGGTTCAAGAATTGATACGATATTTATATATTCTTTTAGGATATATCCGAAACCAGTTGCTTCATATCAAGGCCAACCAGCTTTTACCATGTATAGTCCCACAGAAGGCGCTAATGGGCCTACAATGACTTTTGAAGATCGTTGTGAGAGTCCCGATGCAGAATGGCATTACGAGTGGACAGTTAAGGGTGAAGTGGATAAGGAGGCTATGTCCAAAAGTTACACAATACCTTTTGAGAAACTACAAACTGACAAAACTCCAGAGATTATCACTTGTTCAGTAAAAGCCACCTGTAAGGGCTCCAAAAAGGATTATAATGAAGGAAAAGTCTATGGAACTGCTGAGGGCGTTACGCGTATTACAGTTTTTAAGCGGCCATCTTATGATAATCCTGTGCCACAAGGACCATGTGGTGATGTGACATACAAAGGAAGAAATATCAAGTATTTTGTAGACTATAGCGGTGGCGATCCTGGCAGATGGACATTTGATTTGGAAGCGAATACCGTAGAACTCGTGAATCAGAACAATAAGACTTTTGAGATTTCTTTCGATAAGGTAGATAAGGTTGAGAATACAATTACCCTTAAAGCAACGAATTCGTTAAATGCAGAAGAAATAGATATATTTGGTGAGTCTCAAATCCACTTGGATATACCCATTCATGCAACAGTCTATGAAGCTCCTGAATCCGGATGGGAAACGGAACCGTCAACTGACTATTTCTATGGAACCAAGCTTAATTGCAGTGTGAAAAAGATGGGTGGATTCCCCGGGAATGCCTCAGATGCGAATGGTGATGGATGGTACGAGACTTGGACACTTGATGGCGAACCTTTTGACCCAAATAATGATGTAATACCTTCATCTGAAGTGAATTCTAGAGCTCATGAGCTGAAAGTTACAGTTGCAAACTCATATAAAGGTGAGAAATGGTATTCTTTCTCGGACTCGAAGACTTTTACGGCTTGGAAGAATGGCACCGTGAGTGATTTCGATGTTGTTTATGATGATGGATTGAATATCTATGAAGGAACGCGATTCCAACTCGTTGCACATATTAACGGAGGATTTACAAATGGCTGGGAGTATCGTTGGAGCCGCAAGGACGATAAATCTTCTGTAGGCAATACTAAGGAAATCACTGTTACAGCAACACGCCTCTCAGACAATGCCTCGGAGGAACAAACTTACGTGCTTGATGCGACTAATCGCATTGGGGCAAGAAATGGAGTCGCTATACCTCCCGTGGAAAAGACGATTACGGTCTGGAGAAAGGCAGAAATCCCTACAGATTTCTCTATCACGGACAAAAATACAGGTGGCTCTGCTGAAAAAGGTGTACGTGAAGGCAATCAAATTAATTTCTATGCCTCGCCAGCTCATTATGGTTATCAAAATAATTGGTACTACTTATGGAATAATGAGGGGCGAACGGAGAAAACTAAAAACAATACTCTTTCTAGTGCAGTAGTTCCTGCAATCAGTCAAAATGATGAGCTGAAATCTACTTCAAATGCGACATATAGATTGCAGTTGGTAAATCTGGGTCCAAATGGAACCCCGTGGGAGGAGCATGTTATACAAAAGAATGTCACAGTTTATCGGAAGCCTAAGACTCCTTCAAACCTTGTGCGTAAAGGAGATGGGTCGAGCTACATGATGATCGCTTTTTCTGATTTGAATGATTCTCGTCTCCAGAGTGCTGAATATCGCTTTGTCTTTGGCTATACGGATGCATCAGGTGTGATGCATCGACTGAATGAAACCGCTAATCGCTATTATCGATTTGACAATAGCCAAGAATACCTCCAGCAAAACAGCTATTGGGTATATGCCGTTTGGCATTATACGGACGGAGCTGTTGTGACAAGTGGGCTCCGCTATCTTGAAGGTGAGGCGGACGAAACTTTTGACGCCTCTGATTTCAGCACTATAACTCGTGGAGTCGTAGATGATGTAGAGTGTTTGGAAGAAAATGATATTATCATTGAAGGAGGGCGCGTAAAAGGTCGTTTCGCTGGAGCTCAAGATGGTGCCATCACAATCTTCACCCAGGCAGGACTAGTAGTAGCACAGAAAAAATATCAAAGTGTTCGAACCGTGAGTGAGGACTTATCAATAAAAGACTTTCCATCGGGACTCTATATCGTTCACTGCCAGTTCGGTAATATTGTTGTAACGAAAAAAATTATTGTGAAATAAATGAAACAAACTCCAATGAAAGCCAAGATAACATTTCTACTACAACTCTGTCTTGTAGCTTCACTCAGCAATGTTACGGCACAGAATATATTAGAACCGCGATTAGAGCGCCAGTTCAATTTGGCAGTATATCGTATGTTGGACAGCTATGAGCGTTGTTCCTCAGTTGACTCTCGTGAAGATAGACAGGAGTTCATAAATTTATTCACTTCGCCAGAGTTGCCGATCTTCAATGACTTGATGGGGCTATATTATGGCTCTGATATCAGTGTCAAAGAATATGCCGATCTCTTCCAGAAACAGGCTATAGCAAAGAAAATTGTAATCAAAAACGTACGTCATAGTGAAATCGTTGACGGAGGTGAAACGTTTGACATGGCTATTGATTTTGATAAGTTTATGGAGTATAGCAGTACTTGTGGAGTATATCTTTCTCCGACAAGTTACTATGGAAAAGATTTGTCGCTACATGCTGTTTTCAGCATGAATAAGGAGTCGGGCATCGTGAAGATTAGCCAGCTGACAGGTGAGCTGCCTTCTTCTGTTCCGGTGTTCCCGGAGAGGTACGAAGTGCTTCAAAAAACTGCAGAGACTGCAATGTTCGACGACCAACTCACTCTAGATGGAAATAAAATCCGTTATAATAGTTTTGACCAGGCGTATTTGCCCGTCAATAGTACTCTTGATTTTCGTGATGTGGATGTGACAATGCGTCTTCTACGGGAGGGCGATTGTGGACTGATGCGAACCAAGTATACACAACGTCGGTGGCGCATAAAGCCGAATGTGGAGTTCGCATTGGGAGATTTTTATACCCTGTCTAATGCGCCTGGTGACATTAATGCAAAGGGCTCTGCTACTCAGTTCGGAGTAGATTTTGGGTATGCTTTTCCATCTAAAGGTAATGTCAAGTTAGCTCTTTTCATAGGCGCAGCACTATCATCCAGCAAGATTAAATTCTCCATGGATAGATATAACTACCAATACTCAGCTTCGGGTCTGGCAGATGTGGACAACGATGCTTATCTGCGTTGTTATGAGTTGGTAGATTTGAAGCAAGAACTGAAGTCCTCTGATTTGGTCATACCTCTTTATTTAGAATCAGAGTTCCGATTGCACAAGTATTTTTCCCTGTTCCTGCAGGCTGGTGCAAAAGGGTACGTCCCGATTACAAACTCGGCATCGTCATCGGCAGAAGCACACATTTATGGTATTTATCCTCAGTATCAGGATCTGCGGCTTGAAGAGAGTTGGCTGAATGGCTTTGGAATGCATTCTTTGAATAGTGAATACCTAGCTAATTCCACATTGAATACTAAGTTCGTGGTGGACGGTTTCGTTGGGGCTGGTGCGCGTATTCTTCTTTATGGACCTATCTCTTTAGATTTAGGACTGCGATATCAGGCAAGTTTCATGAACTACATAGAGAATCATAATAGTTTAGTTTACATGTCTTCTATGCCCAATCCGGACAATTCATTCTCTTCATATACTGTGTTAGGAGGTGAGAAAGTGCGCAACCTTTTGGAAACAATTTCGTCTACGAAGCACAGCTCGTTACAGTTTAATGTTGGATTAACGTTTAAATTCTGATTAATAAATGAAAAAATTCAAGTGTCTCAATTGTGGCAAAACCTTTGAAGCGGAGGAAAATTCCTATGTTTCTTGCCCGTCGTGTCAATCAGATAATGTGAAGCCCGTTGGGCGTTCCTGGGTCACTCCCATCCTTCTCACCTTGGCGTTTTTAGTTGCTGGTGGTATCGGATACGAAGTTACAACTTTATTGCAACCGAGTAATATTGGCGAAAAAGATTCTTTATCCATCCAACAGAATGAACCGTATTCGGAACTGAATGATTCAGTTTCGGATCCAAATCCTCCTGGCCCAATTGTTGCATTGATAATCAAGAATACAGCACCAGTGTTGGATAAAAGTAAGAAATCCTATTCATTCAATGTCGAAGTGCAAAACGTTCCAGAGGGTTCCACGCCGCTCTTTGTCTTGACTGAACCTTTCGACTCAGCTAAGGTTGTGGCTCAAAACAACGATGGGCATTTTAAACAAATCAAGCCGCAGGGGAGCAATGGAGCTTATCAGTTGTATGTCTCTGCCAAAGGTGCTGAAACGATTACTCAAACCATTACGGGGTTTGATGAAATTAAGCCAGTTGTAAAGAGGATGTCTGCAGCAGAACTTGAATCCTTACTGCTAAACAACCCTTATTCCGTAATGGAGCATCCTCAAATTAACAATAAATGTTCAATTAAGTGCAGTAACCTGAAAAGCGGTGATCCACGCCCCGAATCCTTAACGGCGATTACGCAAAGAATTTCCATGGGAACTTGGGTGGGGCTCTCTGTTACAGGTGTTGGGTATGATGACACAGGGCGTATAAACTCTGTCAGTATTGTGGCGAATTATTCTGAAGAATAACCATTAACATCCTATTTTGTTATGTACATCAGGTTTTTGATATTACTTCCAATGTTTCTCCTTGCCTCTCCTCTGTTTGCACAGAATACAGATGACGATGATGAAGATGTGATGTCTATTCTGCGGCGAAGACTGGCTGAGAGCGATACGTTGGTTGGTAAACCAGGAGGAATCCGTTGGGCTGACCCTGAGGAGATTCACACCAATCGAGATAAGAGTGATAAGCAATTTAATTTTGTATACATAGCCCACGATGTGACCACTCCTGTTGCCCATTTGGTGAGTCGTTTACGTGAGGTGTATCGAGATGCCATACAATTTAACAATGAAGTTGTGTTTTATCTTGCTAACGGATTAGAACCCGTGGTGGTACGTGTCAACATGCCAGGTGATAACCGCAATGACTTCGATAATGTGCTTATTGCAGAACTTCAGATTCGGAACTCTCATGAAACCTTTGCAGACTTGGATATTGACAATATAATGAAGGTGCTCTATGAGGATGATTTCGTGGACTCTCAGAACGAGTTACTTTATACTTCATGTTTCTTTGACTTTTATGTAGGCAATAGTTTCTGGAAACTAGGGAATAATAAAAGTGTAATTGCGGCGATGTATTTCACGCTTGGTGCTCAAAAGTTTGAGCGTCAGCAAAAGGAGTTTTTCTTTAATGTCTTCTACCCCAGCAACGAAACAATCGAATACGATGAAGGAGAACCTTTTGGAGGATGGAATATAGACAATATGAATAAGAAAGTTCTACTAAAACCCTATTAAATTATACATGTTATGAAAATGAAAAGATATTCGTTATTAAGCTTGATCTTTTGTCTTCCTGTGGTGCTGCAGGCACAGACCACATTGCCGTCTCGCGTGGAGGCAGCTATGCCTGAAGTACTACTTCAAGATGTTATCAAAGAATCTGATTTGCCTCAGGTTTCATCCGCAACCAAATGGGGGCAAAACAAGAAGAGTGACAAATTTTGGGTCGTGTATAGTGATCGCGAAAACAACACTACTTATGAATCGCCTAACGGCGGCAAGTTTGGCGAACTGACATTCAACGAAACGGTACGAATTGCTAAGATTAGTGGCGATTATGCATTGGTGTACGAAGAGCCCAAGAGCGGGACTTCTTTTCCTGGAATCTCTGATGTGGCCAAATCAAAGGGATGGATACCGATGGATCATCTCTTGCTTTGGAACAACTGTCCTGCAGATGAAAAAGGAATATATCATAAAGCTCTAATAGCGGTGAATATGGATGAGACTCAGGGTAAACAATATCTTGGGAGGCTGTACAAAAATCCCGACACGAAGGCAAGCCCAGGGCGCCTGCAATCGGATATGAATTTCTACTTTATTATGAAAAGACAGGGAAATTTGGCTCTGCTGGCAAAGCAGTGCAAAATGACAGGCTCAAGCGATCAGGTGCTTTATGGGTGGGTTAGTGTGACCTCATACACTCCGTGGAATCAGCGTTCTTGTCTGGAACCTAATTGGGATCCGGAAACAGTGGAGCAGTTGCGCGGACAGAATGTTTATGTCTATGAAGACAAGGAGTTGAGTACGCAGAGAGCACATTATACCTATGGAAAGAAAAATGGTGACCCAGACCCCTTTTCTGAATATCGAATGAAGGCTTTAGCCTTACGCTATCCAATTCTTGACAACGATTCTCATAGTAAGTATCTCTACAAATGCACTACTTTTGGTAATGGCGGAAACCTGCAAGATGCGATTGAACTGAATGATAGCCGTCAAAGGTTGCAGAATGTGGCAGCTCAAGGAATCGGACAAATAAATATGGTGGTTGTGATAGATGGAACATCATCCATGCAACCTTATTTTAAGTCCGTGAAGGATGCTATTAAACGAGGAATTGAGTATTTCGACAAAGACCAGTACAATGTACGTGTTGGAGTGGTGATATTCCGTGATTATTCAGATGGCGAATTTGTAACTGAGTACCTGCCGTTATCGAAACCAAATGATGCACGATTGATTTCTTTTCTCGATTCTGGCGGAAAATATGGAATAAGGAGTAACCCAAAGGATCATACATACGAGGAGGCCTTGTTTAAGGGAATTGAGGTTGGTGCGACGGCTAAAAATATGGGCTTTAACAAGTCGCACAGCAACTTGATGCTGATAGTGGGGGACTGTGGAAACGATATTAATGATAAGATATCAAAAAGTAGCGGTGAGTTGATAACTCTTCTGAACAAATATCGCTTTCATTTGATGTCTTTCCAGGTAATGAAGCAGAATTCAAAGCCTTGGCATCTATTTGCTCAGCAAATGACAGACATGGTCAAGGGAAATATGGATAAGCTATATGGAGAATTAGCCAGAATCGCTCAAAGAGGCCCAGTAAAGTCTAAATTTATGCAGGTTCCTGATGGGTTCGATTTAAAGACTGATACTCAACATGAGTTTTACGTCGGTAATGTGAGGGAGACTCAGATTGGTATTCAAATGGATCCGAATAAGTTGTCGACGCTCATACAAAGTAGTATTGGATTATTTGCCAAAGCAATAGAGCAGCAGATAAATGTCGTCGTCAACCCATTCGAAGCCAATACAAGTGCCACACAGTTGGATGCTGCTATAGACTCTGCTTTTATAATTCAACGTGTGGGGGCGGAATACTATCGTTACATCAAGCAGTCAAATAGTATGGTAGCATTCAATGGTTACGTTCGTAAAGATGATGGGAATGGGCATAATTATTGGAAACCTATTGTTTACATATCCTCCAATGAGTTGAAGGATTTACTACTACGGTTGGCGCCTGTGAATGAAGCTGCAATACAACGTGATTATAACAATCGGGAACCGTATGTTAATGCGATGAAGGCACTTACGCGTGCGATGGTTCCAGATATTACGGAGGAAGAAATAAATGCAATGGGGACTGAAAAGGTGATGGCATTGATAAGTGGTTTGAATGAAAGTGCTCAGGCTTTGAAAGGTCCGTCGTTGGCTCAGATAAACGATCCCAATGCAGTTCCTAATACCCAGTACATGACAATGGTGAATGACTTCGTCCGTAAATATAATAACCTTCAAAAAATACAGCAACACGGGTATAAGTATACTTTAATAGTTAACAACACTACTTATTATTGGTTGCCGATAGAATTGCTCCCATAATTAATTTTCTTCTGTCGAAATGAATCTCTTTGAAATAGAACATCTTAGATGCTCATATGATAAGCACTACTGTGAGGGGCGGTCTAAAGTGGTCCTGGAAATAGATCACATACAGATACCTCAAGGAAAGCGTGTATTTATCGTTGGTGAATCTGGTATTGGTAAAAGCACCATTCTGGAAACTCTGGGTATGATGAATAACACGATTGTACCAGATGAGGACACCCGTTTCTTATTTACTGATGAGACGGGGATGCAAACAGACTTGAAAGCTTTGTGGAAAAAAGGTAGTGATGGCACTCTTTCGAATTTCCGCCGTGGTCACTATAGCTTTATTTTTCAAAGCACCAATCTCATGCGTAATTTCACGGCATTTGAGAATATTGCATTTACTCGAATGCTTCAGGGTTTTACACAATTCTCCTGCTTTCAACGGGCAAGAAAGATTTTGGAAGAACTTGGACTTGAACATGTGGATGAACGACGTTTCGCTCAAGAACTATCTGGAGGCCAACAACAGCGATTAGCGTTTGCCCGTGCGATTATTCCTGAATTTACTGTGCTGTTTGGAGATGAGCCTACTGGCAATCTGGATGCCGAGAATGCGCATCGTGTGATGTCCATTTTATCGGATAGACTGCTAGCGAGCTCTACAGCTTCGGCCATTATTGTCAGTCACGATATGCATTTGGCAGTCCAGTTCGCAGATGTCATCATTAAAATACGCAAGTGCATCCGTCCCAAGAAACATGAAGACGATGAGGACATCACTTATGGACGAATAGATGAAGCTTGTGTATACACTCCAGATTCTCAATCGGGCGTTTGGACAAATGGAACGGATTGCTATGAGGCCTCAGCCTTTGAGGATTTCCTCAGAAAAAAATAACCCGACCAATTATTATTTTCATTGAGATATGATTCTAAAAGAACATCTTCTACTTCTGATGCAACGCGAAGGCAGGGTCGTTCTCGGACGCCATGCAATCAATCTCTGGTTGCTTACTCTTGTGCTTATTGCCACCTTTGTAGCCGTGGCATTCAGCAATGGCTCGCTCATATTCCTCTCGGATAAGATGAACGACCCCTTTACGAATTGGGTCAACATTACCAACGAATTCGGTTCGGGTAGGGTTGATGAATTACGTGAGGATCTTGCTCGCCCAGAAATCCAAACTCATTATCTGTTCTCTGATGTTCAGGCTGATAACTATGGCTATATGAACATGATTGGTCGTAAAGGAATTCAACAATTCAAATGCCGATTCTTTGGGAGTATGCAAACTGGATTGGTAAGCATGGTCCTTGACGAACAAAACGTGGTAAGCCACGGCCAGATTAATCCTCAAAATATCAGAGATAGGTCATTAGGATTTATTATTACGAGCAAAGCTCTTGAAAACATGGGATATTCCACAGATTCTATCCCTCCATATATAGGATATGCAGCCTATAGTTCAGGAGCAGACTCTCTTGGACTTAAAATGATAGAAGACTTCGTCTGTGCCCCAGTTCCGGTCCTGGCGGTGGTCAAGCGTCTGCCTATGAATATGGATATGATAGCTTCCCGCTACTTCTATGAGCAACAGACCAATGACATGACTCACCCCTTCAATATGGCGAAAGAGAGCAGTCAACAGAAACTCTGTTTCTTTGTTAAAAAAGGGGTAGCTAACTTCGAGGAAGTGGCAAGCCAGGTCGCTGATCGCGTTTTGCCTGACTCCTTGAACAAAAACATTGAATTCTATACTACAGAGGAAGAGTTGCAGTCTATGTTGTTAAGTTGGATGCCAGGTGAGGTGAAGACGGTTTATGTTGACGAACGGGCTCCGACAGTTTTGCGAGTTAGGATGTGCGAGGAGATTTTATCCCACTTCTCAGATCTTGAAGTAACTCGAGTTTATGATTATGAGGTACAAGACCGCCCATCTCATGCATTCTCCTTCCTTTCTGTGAACTTTGTCTCGTTGGATAGTATTCGGGCATTTGGGAACTATGCATCAAACAATTTTGGAGTTAGTGTTGAGATGTCTCAGGTTTACTCCAAGGAGAATTTCAATGCCGTGAGCGTGATGGCCAATATCCTTTCATCTGCGATGATTGTTTTCTCTATTATATGTATTATCATATTCATTGTAAATATGTTGCAGAGCTATTTCCAGAAAGTGAAACGTAATTTAGGAACCTTTAAGGCTTTTGGCATCAGTTCCTCAGAATTGACTATGGCCTATTCTTTGATTTTGGCTGTCATTGTTGTAATGGCAATTGTTATAGCCTTGTTATTTACTTGGCTACTGCAGTTGATGCTCCCTGAATTAGGAATCATGAAGGATGGTGAATACAATTATCTCTCCCTATGGGGAATGAAGACTATATGGACGATTGTCGTAATTGCTATCTCTACCATGCTGACTGTTGTTGTTGTTTTACATCAGATGCTAAAACATACTCCAGGTGATTTAATCTATGATAGATAAGAATATGAAAAGATTAGGAAAGATATCATTGGCAGTGGCAGGAGTACTCGGACTCTTGCTGCTGCTGATAGGATGGCTTTTGTCCCGATCTACTCTGGAACCCCAACCTTGTGTGTACGGGCCTCCTGTCGCAGATTATAAAGAACCTGCAGTCGAGGTGGAGAACAACTCGCAAGCGGGTGAATCTGATAGCTTACAAGATGCAGGGCAAAATGAATAACCCGTAGTGGCAAACGGCATCGTATGGATTGATAACAGAGTCTTATCAGGCCTCATACTTAATAAGGGGAATCTGTATGTTTAAGAAATATCATATTAATATTATTATAGCCTGCGTTCTCGTGGGCATAATAATTCGGTTGACTTATAAGATTCTTCAAGTAAGGAGAGAAGTAGAACTCTTGCGAGCTGTATCTGAGTTCGAAGATTGCCAACAGAAGACTCTGGGAGGGACGAATCGTTTCATCAAAAAAGAGACAACGAAGATTGCGTATTTGTATCATGCTCATTCAGGTTGGGCTACATATACAAAAGTAGAGGTGTTCCCAGATCGATTAGTTTGGGAGTATGAAGAGATCTTTAATGCATGTCATTTGAAAGATTCGTGCCAATATGATGTGAGAGAATTCGATGAACTCATAAACAAGCTATCTATGATGCATTTTTCTTTGATTGATAATCGAGAAATATGTGATGGGGGTGCAGGGTATCAATATTCATTTGAAGCTGATACCCAATGCTATTTATCTTATTCCAATTCGGATTTTATCTCTGGCGATTATTATCTTATGGAAAGGGTAATCAAGGAATTCATTGAGAAACATAAGTCTCAATGCCAGATTCTCTTTGAGAGATATTCAGGCCAGCCACACGAACATGCTTTGAAAGGTGAATTCCAAGTACTCCCCAAAGAGCTGCAAGTATTCAAAGTTGAGTAGCCCGGTCCGAGTATTCTAATCGTTTTTTGTTCAATGAATCTATTTAAAAGTAATTATAATGAAATTATAGGTGAAAATTATGACGATAAAATCAAATAGAACTGGAAACGTTTACGAATGTTATCCCGAACCTGTCAGGCTGGATGCTTGGGGAACATATTATCGTGGACGGTGTCTTAATTGCCTAGAAACACAATGGGTGTCTATTCTCGAATTTGGAGATACATACTGGCTTCCTGACTATTTCCTGAAACATTTAGAATATATTTTTGATTCATATCTAAATCATTACCAGCTTCCGTACCCAAATCTCGCTTCTATTATTGACTTCTTCGCAATTGATCTCGGATTTTCTGGAAATAGACATAATGGCGAACGTTGGTATCTAATAGAGGAAGAATTTGTTCCTTTGTCTGACTATATAGAAGAAGCACAGTATTACTCAAATAAAAGAGATATTGAAACGTTAAAAGAAGTATATAGTTCGTATAAGGGCAACAAGATTGAACTCGCAAAAACAATTATTAATGAAGTGCTCAAAGAACTTGATTACATGCATAGTTGTGGACAAATAGTAAGATATCTTAATCCCGACAATATCATTTTTTTACATAATGGGAAAATAAAAATTCGAGGTGTAGATCGTTTTTTTGCATTTGCTTGGCACACTTTCAAGGGAACCAAGCCAGTTCTAAGTTTTGCTGATTTTTTTCCAGCATATTGTTCTCCAGAAGTTATTATGGACAGGAATCGGGTTGATGGTAGGGCGGATATCTTTTCTTTAGGTATGGTCCTATTTTACCTAATAGAAGGTCATCAACCTTTTGGTGATGAGGGTACACATTATATAAAATATCAACAGATAAATGGATATCTGCCATTGACTGGCATCAAAGACAAGCGAATGAAATCTATAATTAGAAAAGCCACACAAAAAGATCCGAACATGAGATTCCAATCCGTTCGTGAATTCATTGAGGCTTTAGAAGGGAAAGATGCGGCTCCATCTCCTTGGCATAAAAACATTTTCTCATTCTTATCCAGAATAAAATTCTAAAACTCATTTAGCTTATAATGATTATCTGATGAAACAGCGCAAAAAACTTAGAGTTATAGGTAGCATCCTCTGCGGAATCATACTATTATCTTCCTGTGTTGATGAGAAATATGATTTCAATAATATGGATTTGACTTTGCAGGTAGGTAAGGACGGTTCGCTAACTCTTCCTGGAAGTAGTATTGGCGATATCAGGTTGAGTAACTTGTTTGACTTGGCGGATAACGGCCCAATTTCCAAGGTCGTGAAAAATGGAGTGGAGTATTACTATCTCGACAAAATAGGTACTACGAATCCTACGCCTATCAATATTGAGGATATTACGATTCCTCGTCCGGAGATAGAACCATTTTACGTCAGGCTTTTCGGCGAGAAATCTTTGGGCGTTAAAGCGAATCGTGTGGAGCCTGTGTCTTGGTGTAATGGCTTTATGCGTAGTGCTGGACCTTTTGATGACGCTTCATCAGAACATATGTTCTATTATGATTTCAAGGATTCGGCTGTTGCTGTCATTCCCATTACCATGTCTGCACCCATAAACAATGATGTCTTGAATATTTCACATATAAGTCTTGATGAATATACTTCTACGGTTAAATTCTATGTGGGTTTAGAGAATTATGGGCGTTTGAAAATGGTACACTATGATAATCTCGCAATTGTTCTTCCCAAGGGAATGGAAATTGCAGATGATATTTACTATAAAGATTATCACAATGGTCAACCGCGCGCTACTAAAGGAACTAAGTCTATAATAAACGGCTTCCCCATTGTGACTTTCTTTGCAGGAGAAGATTTGGGCTCGGATACTAATCATGAAGCGGTTATTGAAGCGAAAATTCATGGAGCTATTATTGGCAATGACTCTGCGTTCAGCCATTTTATATTTAATCCCGAGACACATAAGGTCCATTTGGAGAGTAGAATCCAAATGTTGGGATATATGAGAGTGGATGAAAGTGACTTAGATCTGACGAACCTGACTCAGGAGGAGATGACTATGGTGGCGGTTGCCGGTAAGGAAGCACTCATACCAACAGATATATATTATAAAGGTGGAGGGGAGTTTGATAGTAAACTCTATGTAAACTCCTTTTCAGGAAGGTTGGAACATCGTCTCACAAATATTAATGATATTCAGTTGACAAACCTTCCGACTTTCTTGGAGGGGAATGACGTTACACTCGATTTGCAAAATCCGGAATTGATTCTAATTGTAAATTCAGATATAAATACCCTAGCGACAACCCGGATAAAGGTGAATGCCTATCAAGGTGAAATGCTTAGTGCAAAAGGCCTGGATACAGGGGATGTTATCTTGGATGGGAGGAGTGGCAAAACGTTGGTTAAGATATTGGCGAATGATCCCTCGGCAGATGCAATAGTCGTCCCACCGGAGTATTTTGATGGGAATCACGAGATAGAGAATATTCAAGTGAGAGGTATCGGAAATCTCATCCGTCGTATTCCTGATAGGATAGAGATTGTTGGAGAAGACAATGTCCATTCTATTCTTGTCTCTCTGCCTGATTGTCAGAACCTAAATCTGCGTAAGGACTATTTTGTTGGGCTTGATTATCGGGTTTATTGTCCTCTCACTTTTGGCGATGATTTCCAGATTGTCTATCGCGATACTCAGCGAGACTGGAACCTGGGAACGACCTTGGATGGAATGGATTTTGGAAGCTTACAAATTGATGCCACCGTAAACTCAACCCTTCCATTGGCGCTATCAATGGAAGCATCATTCTTAGGGAAGGACGGCTCGGATATCGGTGGAACATGTATTATTGAATACCTATATCAGGATATGACTGGTTCCTACCAGCCCTTTAACCCAAAGAAACTCTATGTAAGACCGCATGCAGATGGGAAAAGGAACGAAGATCACATCAGAATCATTGTGCATAATAAGGATGTGAACAAAGGCCTGAAAGAAATCCTCGATAGCTCTGCTGGTGGAAAGCAACTGGATGGCATCAGTTACGTGGCTACGATGAATGAGCCTGCAAGTAATACGGAAGCGTTGCAAACACAAGCGGGCGTGGTATTGAAAGATGTGCATATCACTCTTCATGGTGGTTTCACTTATGACGCTAATTGAATCATGGGAAATAATCAGGATTGTAATTAGAATGAAATCAAGAAATAAAATTATTATAGGTGCTGTATTGTCTTTTTTCTCATTAGGAGTAATCAATGCGCAGCAAGGACTTCAGAGTTCCTATTTTATGGAGGGTTCGCTTTTTCGGCATGAACTTAATCCGGCTTTTGCATCGCTACAAAGCTATGTATCCATGCCCGCTTTAGGGCAGATAGGAGCGGGTGCCAGAGGGAATCTGGGCTTAAGTAATCTCTTTTATTATCGCAATGGTAAGACTGTGACCTATCTTCATCCTGATGTGAGCACCATGGAGGTACTTAACGGTATTAATGACAACAATAAGGTTCAGCTTGACGTAAAAACACAAATTATAGGTGTGGGTTTCCGAGGCTTGGGTGGGTTCAATACGATAGGATTGAGTGCTCGCGTGTTCGCGGGCATGCATGTTCCATATGACTTGTTTGCATTAACAAAGGACCTTCAAAACAAAAGTTATCAAATTGGTGGAGTGGGGCTTCTTGCGCAAGGTTATGCAGAATTGGCTATAGGGCATAGTCATCGTATAGATGAACATTGGAGTGTAGGTGGTAAATTTAAGCTACTGATAGGCGCGGCACGGGCTTCTGCGGATTTACAAGAACTCACTCTGGATTTGCAAGGTACGAATCAGTGGACTGCATCTGCTCATGCCGTTGTGGAGACGAATATTAAAGGACTAAGTACCACCACGGCACACAAAAGTTATAATGATCCAGATAAGAATCAGCTAAAGAATACGGCAACGGGTGAGACATATGGCTATGAGACGATTGATAAATTCAATATGGATAAGGCCGGAATCGGCGGATTGGGAATGGCTGTAGATCTGGGCGCTGAGTATGATTTTGCAGATATTGTTCCTGGACTGAAGGTTAGTTTGGCGTGCTTAGATCTGGGCTTCATTAATTGGAATGTAAGCAGAATGATAAAAAACAACGGTGAAAGATTTATATTTGATGGCTTCCATGATATTCAAGTTAATGGCGGTCCCGGACGTAAGGCTTCTGATCAAGCAGACGAACTCGCAGACAGATTGGTTGATTTATATAGGCTTCAAGATCAAGGAGATCAGGGAAGTCGGATTCACGGAATCGGAGCGACATTGAACATTGGATGTGAATACGCCCTTTCGGTTTACGATAAACTCAGGTTCGGTTTCCTCTCATCCACGCGTCTTTTAGGAGACTATACTTGGAACGAGGAGCGATTATCCGTCAACTATGCTCCAGCCGACTTTTTCGATTTCAACATTAATGGCGCAGTTGGCTCTTTTGGCCCGAGTCTTGGCTGGATGATAAACTTGCATCCAGTTGGATTTAATTTCTTCATAGGAATGGACCATACGCTTGGAAAGGTTAGTAAACAATTTATCCCACTAAGTAGTAATGCCAGTTTTATGATGGGTATCAATTTCCCGTTGAATAGAGTAAAAAAACATTCTGAAGAAGAACCAGGTGAGGTTGATGAATACGAGCAATTGTTACGCAATTACTCAGATGGAGAAGACGATGAGAACTATTTTTGATGGTACATGAGAATCACCAAAGTCTTCGCCTGTTAAATCAGATTTCAGGTATGAACCAGATTTATAAAATCAGCAAGTTTGCCATAATCGTGGTTGTCATAGCCGCCTTTTTCGTGGGTGCATTATCTCTGATAAGAAGTAGCATCGCATTGAATGCCTGCAAAGACGAATTGGCTCATGAAAGGTTGATGCACGAAATGGCACTTTCGAAGGCCGCTTTGTCTCAATGTCATCTGGAGATGTCAATTGTCCATTTGCAAAGAATGAGGAATATTTCTGCGGTATTAGATTCTTCCGAAGTCGATGAATATAAAGAACTAATTCAAACAATCAGTGATTCAATGTTGTCAAGCCATGCTTATTTGGTTGGAATCAAAGAGATTACTGAGTTGGATAATCGCAGTGATTTTGAGCCCTTTTTGAATAATCCATTTTTCCGCCTTGAGAAGGGTGAGGAATATCACAATGAGTTATATGTTCAGACGAAGGAGGAGGGACAACTTCAATCTGATACTCTCTCGGAATTATTGCCTTCTCATCTAATCTTTGATAATAGGTCAAACTTTATGGCTGTGTTAAAGTATGATGGAGATTATGATTTTGAAGGCAGCTTAGATACGGTTTTTTCGAAGGAGAAAGCTGGTATTAGGATCTATTCTCTTGCCACTGGAGTGCTTCATCATTTTATCTCTTGTTATGGATATTACCCTTTGTGCGTATTCCCAATAGCGCTTGCTGCTGATGGCAGTAATTTAATCTATTATGAGGAATCGCGTGGCTTTAGCCATATCTGGCACATGGATTATAGAAGAGGGGAAAGAGTGGCAATACAGACAATCTATGATGGGATGGATGATGGCTTTGAACGTGGTGAGGGATCTTTTAGCCCTAATAATGAATACTATTGTATGCATTATTTAAATGGTGAAATCTGTATCTCTTCGACCTCCTCTGATCAGATAATACACAGATTTAAGTATGAATCATGTGATAGCGTGTTTTGGAATGAAGACAATCATATTTGCATGCTTTCTGAAGGATACATCTATGAATGGGAGATTAGACCTGAAAGCAGTATGCTGAATTACAAGACGACGCGGTTTATTAGAAATGTCGCAATCTCAAGAGATAATGGAACCATTGCTGCTATTAATAGTAATGGGGATGTGTATGTCCTGTCGGGGCGTTCACTTCAGAATTATTATCCGCGAGTAATAGCTTGCCCTGGAGATATTGAATTTACAGAAGATGGAAAAGAACTTTGGGTAATCTCTGGATACAATGAGATAAAAGGTATTGATCTTGAAAAGAAAAGGGTTTCTTCTATATACTCAGAGGAAGATGGCATTCGACCACCGACCCCCTACGTGAGCAGTTTATATTTCACTAAGGATGGAAAACATTGTATAGCTTTCACTTGGGGTGGTGGTTATGCGTCATTCTTTGATGTCAAGACAAAAGAATTTGTAAGGCAGGAGCTGAGTAGCGAAGAAGTTAAGAAGGAATATGGAGCTCCAGATGGGTTCGAGTACGTTCCAGACGATACAAAAAACGGGGCGGTGGCATTGACATCATGTAAATATTCAGTTGATAGTACTTTCGTTGTTGAAGGTTATTCTGATGGGATGATAAAGGTCCGTTCCTTGAATGTGCCCGTTAGGAGCTTCTGCCCGTTGTCTGTTCACTAATCCCGTGATGCCCGTTCAGTTGACGTCTCGCAACTGCAGTTAAGTGAATGAAAGAGTAGATAAAAAAGTAGAAAATGGAGACAAAATTTGGCTGATTGGAATTTAATGTGTACTTTTGCTGCCAAAAGGAATCCTCAGGTGTCGAATGGAGTCCCTTACTTGCGAAACTGTATTGCTCCCAAATGACATATACAATAATGCTTTGTTACGCCCAGAAAAGTGATTAATGAATTGATTAAGACGCAGTAAGATGAGACAATTGGTATTCATACTTTGTGTGTTGCTCAGCATCGGCACTCTTGCACAGTCGCACGTGCGCGTTCATTATAAGAATGGTACGCGCGCTGATATTCCTATTGAAACCATTGACAGCCTGACGTTTGTGGATGCAGAGGTGGATTCTGTGGGTGTAGGACGTGCGGAGCTGACTGGCAGCTGGGTGTGGGGAAATGTGGAGCAGGGGTACTATGAGGTGCTGACTTTTGGTGAAGATAGGACGTATACGGGATATGACAACTATTTCACTTATGGGTTTGACACTTGGACGTATGGGTTCTACTCGCAATACGGGACGATGCTCACCATGTGG
>ODAI010442150.1_pt1 | contig 27842 bp, 22 predicted proteins | sample 1539321 | NCBI WGS metagenome assembly ODAI01 (sample SAMN02144231, study PRJEB22623) | gut metagenome | biome: sheep rumen | host: Ovis aries | place: New Zealand
AAGGAGTTCCTCGTGAACTCCCAGTTCCTCATCATCACGCACAACCAGCACACGATCGCCGGTTCCGACCTCGTGTACGGCGTGAGCCAGCAGGAGAAGGGCGTCAGCCGCGTCATTTCGATGAAGCTCAGCGATCTCGGCATCCGCGACGGCAAGAAGAAATGAAACTGCTCGTTCTCGCCGGTGAAGAATCGGGTGTCCACTACGCGGAGCGGATATCCGCGGCCGTGCGCGCGCGTTGCCCCGGTGTGGAGATACGCGGCTATTCCGACTACGGTTTCAAGACGGCGGACCTCGCGGTGTTCGGGATATGGGCGGTCTTGAGGCGGATATTCTTTTTCCTTGAGGTGAAGCGCACCATGGTCCGCGCTATCGACGAGTGGAAGCCCGATGTCGTCTGCACGATAGACTATCCCGGCATGAACCTGAAGCTCGCTGCCTACGCGAAGTCGAAGGGCATAAAGGCGGTTCACGTTGTCTGCCCGCAGGTCTGGGCCTGGCATCAGGGCCGCATCCCGCGCATAGAGCGCTCTCTCGACAAGATCTGCTGTTTCTTTCCGTTCGAGCCCTCGATATTCCGCCCTGGGCTTGCCGAGTTCGTCGGGCATCCTCTTGCGCAGGAATTCGAGGGCACTGCGGATGGCGGCGAGGGAAGTCGCGAGAAGGGGCTTGTCGCGCTTCTTCCCGGTTCGCGCCTCGGCGAGATCGAAAAGCACCTTCCGACGCTTCTTGAGGCCGTTGCGCCGCTTGATGGAATCCGCGTTGCGATTCCCGCCGCGAACGAACGCGCACGTGCCGCGATTGAAAGAATCGTGGCCAATTTCAAAACCAAGCTTTCAACTTTAAACTTTAAACTTTCAACTCTAACTGTCCAGTCTGGCGGCGCACGCGAGCTTCTTCGCCGCGCCGACGTCGCCGCAGTCGCAAGCGGAACGGCGACTCTTGAAGCCGCGCTTGCCCGTTGCCCGACGGTTCTTGTCTATAAGGTCAGCCCGCTTCTCGCAGCGATCCTGAGACGAGCGATAAACGGCGTGAAGCACGTGGGGCTTGCGAACATCATCGCAGAGAAGGCTGGCGCGGAATGTCCGATGCCGGAGCTGCTTCAGGAGAATTTCACCGTTGAGGCCGTGCGCGGCTATCTTGAACGCTGGCTGGGCGACCCTGCGTCGCGCGCGGAAGCGGCGAAGAAGCTCGACAAGACGCTCGAGATGCTCGCAAGCCACGGTGATGCATATGCACGCATAGCCGAGATTTTGATATAATAATAACCACTATGAAGCTTTCAGGTACGATTACAGCTCTCATAACACCTTTCTCCGGCGACGGTTCCGTTGACTACGGCGCGCTCCGCTCGCTTGTGGAAAGCCAGACAGCGGCGGGCATCGAAGGAATCTGCTCGGTAGGAACGAGCGGAGAGTCTCCGACCCTCTCGCACGATGAACACCACAAGGTCATCGAGAAGACGATTGAGTTTGCGGCGGGGAAGTGCAAGATCATCGCCGGTACGGGCGCCAATTCCACGTCCGAGGCGGTCTCGCTCACGAAAGCCGCGATAGCCGCCGGCGGTGCCGATGCGTGCCTCCAGGTGACGCCCTACTACAACAAGCCGAACCCGGAAGGGCTCTACCGCCACTTCATGACGGTCGCCGACCTTGGGCTTCCCGTCATCCTTTACAATGTGCCTGGGCGAACGGGGCGCGAGATCCCGCTTGATGTCGTCGCGCGACTCGCCAAGCACCCCAACATCGTCGCCATCAAGGAAGCCGCCGGCTCTGTCGAGAGAGTTAGCGCTATCAAGAACAGGATACCCGATTTCACTGTCCTCTCGGGCGATGATTCGCTTGCGCTTCCGATGGCATCCGTCGGCGCAGCGGGTGTGATTTCCGTTGCGTCGAATGTCATACCGAAGGAGATGGGCGACATGATGCGCCTTGCGCTTGCAGGCGACTTCGTCGGCGCGCGCGCGATCCACGCGAAATACTATCCGCTCTTCCACGACCTTTTCATCGACGTCAACCCCGTCATGGTCAAGGAGGCTCTTTGGCTTATGGGCAGGATTGAACGCGCGTTTCGTCTGCCGCTCTGCGAGACGGACGACGCGAAGCTCGCGCAGCTCAAGTCGACCCTGTCGGCCTTAAAGCTAACCTGACCCCAGACCCCTGACTCCTGACTCCTAATGAGAATCGGCTTCGGATATGATTCACACCTCTTCGAGAGCGGGAAGCCCCTTGTCCTCGGTGGCGTGATCATTCCCGAGTGCGACGGCCTTAAGGCCCATTCCGACGGAGATGTTCTTATACATGCCGTAATAGACGCGCTTCTCGGGGCGGCGGCGCTTGGAGACATTGGCTCGCATTTCCCCGACACCGACGACCGCTGGAAGGATGCCGATTCTGGCGAGCTTCTCAGGAGCGTCGTCTATGAACTTCGTGGCGTCGGCTATTCAATCGAGAACATCGACGCCACCGTGATCTGCGAGCGGCCGAAGCTTAGGCCGTTTGTCGAGCTTATTCGTTCGTCGCTTGCCGATCTTATGAGCATCGGAATTGGCAGGATTTCCGTAAAGGGAAAGACGAACGAGGGCATGGACGCAGTCGGTGCCGGGAAGGGCATCGTCGTCCACGCTGTCGCGCTGCTTAAGTAGCGAAATTACTTTTCGACGGACTTCGGCTTGACGTCGAGATAGCCGGCGACGCCAGTAGTGTTGGACGGGAAGAGGACTTCGACGCCCTTGCTTTCAATGAGCATCCTGATGTTCGTCTGCGCGATTTTCATCGAGTCGTATTTCATAGTCAGCGTCTTCTTGTCGAAGTCGAACTTGAACGAATCGGTGAAAATGCCTTCGTAGACACGAGGCGGACGACCAGGGCTGCGGATTGTGAAAGCGTCGACGACTTTCTGCCTGTCGGCCTCGGTCAGCGACGGCATCTCAACTGTGAATTCGCGGATGTCCTCGCGGCGGCACCCGGACAGTGCCGCCAAGACAACGATCGCAATCAATGGCAATGACTTTTTCATGGCGTTTCTTGCTTATTTGAAAGTGCTTACGTCCTTGTCGGGGCCGAACGGAGAGAGGTCGCGAAGACCCTTGATGATGGGCGGCAACTTTTTAAGCACGTAGTCGACTTCGGCTTCGGTCGAGTAGCGGCTGAGCGAGAAGCGCACCGAGCCGTGGATCGCGGTGAAGGGAACGCCCATCGCGCGTATGACATGGCTCGGGTCGAGAGAGCCGGACGCGCACGCGGAGCCGGTCGAAATGCAGATTCCTATGTCGCTAAGGCGGTAGGCGATCGCCTCGCCTTCGATGTACTCGAACGAGACGTTGAGCGTGTTCGGAAGGCGGTGCGCCTTGTCGCCGTTTACGCGGACATTCGGGCAGGACGCGAGGATCCCCGCCTCGAGCTTGTCTCTTAGCGCCGTAAGCTTCTTCGCTTCGTCCGCCATTCCGAGTCGCGCGAGTTCGCACGCCTTCGCAATGCCGATGATGTAGGGAACGTTCTCCGTTCCCGCGCGGCGGCCGCCTTCCTGGTGCCCGCCGAGCATGAAGGGCTTGACCTTCGTCCCCTTGCGGACGTAGAAGATGCCGATTCCCTTCGGCGCATGGAACTTGTGTCCCGACATCGCGAGCATGTCGACTGGAACTTTCTTCACGTCGACCGGAATCTTGCCCGCGACCTGCACCGCGTCGGTATGGAAGATCGCGCCGCGCTCCTTGCAGATTTCGGCGATTTTCTCGATCGGGAAGACGGTTCCAGTCTCGTTGTTCGCCCACATCGTAGAGACGAGGACGGGGCGGCCAACCGCTTTTGCGGAGTCGATTTCCGCGGCAAGCTGGTCAAGGTCGATCTGCCCGACGCCGTTTACCGGAAGTTCCACAGTCTCGAAACCGAGCGCCTTGAGGCGTCGGACTGGCTGGAGAACCGCGGGATGTTCGACTGCCGTCGTTATCACCTTGAGGTCCTTCCCGAACCAGTCGGCCGTGCCGCGTATCGCGGAGTTGTCGGACTCCGTCGCGCACGAAGTGAAAATGACCTCTTCTGGCGAGCAGTTGAGGAACTCTGCGACCTCGTCTCTCGCCCTGTCCACGAATTTCGCCACCTGTCCGCCGAACGCGTGCATCGAGCTCGGGTTGCCGTAGAGCTTGCCGAAAAACGGCAGCATGACGTCTTTCACCTCGGGGGCGATCGGCGACGTGGCATTGTTATCGAAATAGACTGTTCTTTGCATTGACCGTATATTATACCAAAAAGCCCTTGCTCGGCGGCGTCTTAAATTGACTGGATGGGGTTCGTCGCACACCTGCCAATTATGGTATAATATCTGCACAATATGAATGGACAACGGACGAGGTCTGCCGCATGAAAATTCTACAGGTTCTTCCGGCGCTAGGACAGGGCGGCGTCGAACGCGGCACGCTTGAAATCGCCTCCGCGCTGACTGCGGCCGGCATCCCCAATGCCGTCGCCAGCGCGGGCGGGCGTCTCGTCCGTGCGCTTGAGGAATGTGGGACTGATCATCTTCTCCTTCCAATCGACAAGAAGAACCCATTCACGCTGCGCAAATGCGCGAAGAAGCTTGCAGAATACTGCAAGGCGGAGGGCGTGACCCTGATGCATGTCAGGAGCCGTGCGCCCGCGTGGGCCGTGAAGTGGGCGTCGGAGATGTGCGGGGTCAAGTGGATTGCGACATTCCACGGCGTGTACGGCACGGAGCCCCGCATTTTCAAGATCCCCTACAACAGGATCATGCTAAAAGGCGAGAGGACGATTGCCGTGTCCGACTATGTCCGCCGCCACATACTCGATAACTACAGCGGCGTGGACCCCGAGAGGATAGTCCGCATCTACCGCGGCGCGGAGACGGACGTGTTTAGCCCGGACGCAGTGCCCAAGGAGGACGCCGAGGCGAAGAAGACGAAGCAGTATGGGTTCGAGGGGGACCGTCCGGTCATTACGATAGCCGGGCGCCTCACGCGTCTGAAGGGGCAGGAGGTGTTCTTCGAGGCCCTTTCTATGATGCGCAACCGCCGCTTCGGAGTGCTGGTCCTTGGTTCGGACCAGGGGCGCGTCGAGTATTCCGACCATCTGCGCACGATAGCCGGGAAGCTTTCGGACGAGACAAGGGTCGTGTTCCGCGACCATACCTCGCAGATGCAGGTGGTGTACGCGCTGAGCGACATAGTTGTAAACGCATCGACCCAGCCCGAATCGTTCGGGCGCACGATTACCGAGGCGCAGGCTTCTGGCTGCCTTGTCCTGGCGACGGCGCACGGCGGGGCGTGCGAGACGGTGAAGGACGGCGAAACCGGCTTTCTTGTTCCCCCGGGCGACGCAAAGGCGATGGCTGCGAAGCTCGACGAGATGCTCGAGATGTCCGAGGAGGCAAAGGCGAGGATGCGCGCGGCGGCGGTGGAGTCCGTGAGGGCGAACTTCTCCACCGCACGCATGTGCGAGGAAACGCTGGCGCTTTACCGCGAACTTCACGGGGAGGGGAAATGAAGAAGCCGCCGCGCATATTGTTCGTGGGCAACTTCCTGATCCGGCACTGGGGCGCGGGCCGCAGCGGAATCGACATGCGCCTCGAGGCCGGTGCGCTCAGGAACGGATGGCAGGTGCTGACGTTCTCGGAGCGCGACATAGCCCGCTTCCTCGCGCCGCTTGGGTTCATGCGCGGCGTCGGGGCCAAGATGATGAATGCGCGCCTAGTCAAGACGGTGGCCAACTGGAAGCCAGACTTCGTCTTCATCGCCCACTGCGACTACGTGACGAACGAGGCCATCGAGGATATGCGCAGGGCCGCGCCGGGCGTGAGGATCGTCCACATCAACTGCGACCCGCTGGCGAAGGAGCACTGCTGCGACCAGATAAGGCGGCGCGTAAACTCCTGCGACGCGATCTTCGTCACGACTGCAGGCGAAAAGCTGAAGGAGTGGACCACCGGCAGGAACATCGTCGGGTTCTATCCGAATCCCAGCGACCCGTCATACGAGATCGAGGACAATTCGCTCAAGACCGAATTCAGGTACGACCTCTTCTTCGCGGGGCGACCTGCGGACGACGACGAGAGGAAGGACGTGCTGGCGAAGCTGCTCCCGAAGATCGACAAGAACGTCAGGCTGGGGTTCTTCGGGATGGGCCGCCCGCTTGTCGTGGGCCGCGCGTACGAGGAGGCGCTGGCCGCGTCGAAGATGGGGCTTTCCATCAACCGCTTCGAGGGCTGGAAGTGGTATGCGTCCGATCGCATTACGCACCTCATGGCAAACGGAATCCTGACCTTCCAGTACGACGGCAATTCCATGCAGGACTTCTTCACGAAGGACGAGACCGTGTTTTTCCACTCGCCTGACGACCTTGCGGAGAGGATAGCTTGGTACAACACACACGACGAGACGAGGCGCGTGGTCGCGGCGGCGGGGATGCGGAAATACCGCCGGCTCTTTGACGCGAGCCGAGTCGTACGCTATCTCGTCGAGACGGTGGCGGGCGAATCCCATTCCGAGCGATACGAGTGGGCAAAGGAGATCTATTCGTGATTTTCGAGGTGTTCAGGAGGTTCCGTGTCGAGCGGCCAAACGCCCCGGCGTTTCTCGTCTCGTCGGGCGACAGGTCGGTGCCGATTTCGTGGAAGCAGTTCACCGACGACATCGCGGCCGTCGTGTGGGCGATCGGGAAGTACTGCCCACGCGCGAAGATCGGGATTCTCGGCGAGAACTCCTACCAGTGGATTGTCGCCCACGCGGCATGCCTTCTCTCTGGCTCGTGCGCAGTGCCAATTGACGTGAACCTTTCGGCCGACGAGATATGCGAGCGGCTCGCTTTCGTCGATGCGAAGACGCTTGCCCATTCGTCTCTCCACGGCGAAAAGGCGCTCGAGGTCGCACGCCGCATGCCGAACATCCTGCGCGTCGGGTTCAGCTCGCTTGCCGCCGACAGCTTCATGGAGGGCGGGCATACGGACGAGGCGTTCGCTCTTTGGGACGGTCCAGGCCCGCGGCGGATTGAGGAGGATGGATCCCCGACTGTCGCGACGATGGTCTTTACGAGCGGAACGACGACGGTCCCGCGCGGGGCGGAGCTTACTCTCGCGGCAATAGAGTCGTTTGCGGAGTCCGGCAGCAAGGTGTTCCAGATGGGGTCGTCCGACCGTTCGCTCATGCTTCTTCCGCTCCACCACATCTTCGGAATCGCGGCGACTTACCTGATGCTCGTGAATGGCGTTGCGCTTGGCGTCTGCCCAGACTTCCGGCGCATATACGACGCTGTGAACCGCTTCCGCGTGGACTTTGCATTTCTTGTTCCCGCGCTTGCGGACATCCTTGCGGCGAAGTGCGAGCAGCATGGCGTCAGGGGACTAAAGTGGGTGCTTGTCGGCGGTGCGCCGATTTCGCCGCGCACTGACGACCGGCTTGCTGCGCTCGGCATCCGCGTTCTGACGGGCTACGGTCTCACCGAGACTGCCGCGCTTTTCTCGCTTGCGCCGTATGGCGAGACGTCCCGCCGCGGAAGCGCGGGAAAGATCTCTCCTCTCCCGAGCGTGGAGACGAAGGTGTCGGAGAAGGGCGAGCTAATGGTGCGCGGGCCTAACGTAATGCTGCGCTACCATCGCGCGCCCGAGGAGACTGCAGCCGTCCTGTCGCCGGACGGCTGGTTCAGGACGGGCGACATCGGCCGCATAGACGCGGACGGCTATGTCTGGATCACAGGCCGGGCAAAGCGCACGATTGTCCTCTCGTCTGGCAAGAAGATTGCGCCCGAGGAGCTTGAGGGGCTTCTGCTTTCGTGCCCTGGGATACTTGAGGCTGTAGTGACCGGCGAGTCGGAGAGCCGCACGATAACAGCCGAGATATTCGCGGACATCCCAGAAGCCGAGGTCCGCGGCGCAGTTGCCGCGATAAACAGGACGCTGCCCATATACAAGCGCATAAAGCGGGTGGTTGTGCGCGGCGCGCCGTTTCCTCGCACGTCGTCTGGCAAGATTCGGCTTCCCGTCGCGCCGCCGCCCAAGTCGCGCCAGAAGAGTCGCCATGCGCTGCCCGTTCCGCACGGCTGGTGGCTCGCGCTTGCGCTTCTCGCCGTTGTCGCGCTTGCGCTTGTCGTCATAGCCGTCTGCTTCATACTCTTCCTTTCTACTGGAGCCGAATGAGATTGCGTCGCAGAGAGAAGAGGCTTCTGAGGGCCCTGCGCATCCCGTTTGAGTGGGCGGGCGTCTTTCTCGGCTACCTTGTCCTTTCGAACTTGCCTCGCCGCGCAATGCTCGCCGTATGCGACTTGGCTGCAGGCATTATGTACTTTTTCGACAAGCGCGGCCGTTCGCTTGCGCTCGCCAACTTGCGCGTCATCTACGGACGCGAGCTCGTCGGCGCCGAGAAGATCGTTCGTCGTTCCTATCGCAACATGGCGAGGACCGTCGGGCACGCGTTCTGGACTTGCCGCAACGCGAAGGCGCGCGCGGCCGCAGCGGGCGAGATGAGCGAGGCGGGGAAGGCGCTCCTTGCGGTGAACCGACCTGCCGTCACAGTGTCGGCGCATCTTGGCTGCTGGGAGATACTTTCGCAGCTCGCGTTCCTCGAGGGTCACCGGATGATGTCGGTCGCAAAGGACATCGGCACGAGCGGCATGACACGGCTTCTCATGAAGGCGCGGCGTTCGATTGGGCAGGAGATTGTCCATGCAGACGGTGCGTTCCGTCCGCTGATGCAGGGGCTGAAGGACGGCAAGTCCCTTGGACTTCTCGTCGACCAGGTCGTGAAGCCGAAGAACGGCGGAATCTGGGTACGTTTCTTGGGACGCCCTGTGCCGGTGTCGGCCGCGCCTGCGTTCTTCGCGGCGAAGGGCAAGGCGCCTGTGATCATTGCCTGGAGCCGTCCGCTAAGGGACGGGCGCTGGCGCTGCGAGATTATCAGTTCCTATCGACCGGAAGAGGCCCGCGACATCTGGGGATTTACGCAGAAATGCATCCACGACTTGGAGTGCGTCATCCGCCGCCATCCATCGTGCTGGGTGCTCAACTACCGCTATTTCAGAAAGACGCCAAATGCACAGGAGCTCGCGCAGCTTGAGAGCCGCGGGAGTGCGGTGACTGCAATGGCAACCGGCAAGAGGAAGATTATTAATGGGCAGGCTCACGAAGGAGATATACGATGATCAAGATGTTCGTTAAGGTCGCGATGCTTTTCGTGTTTTGGAGGCCGGCGAAATGGCGCAAGAACTTCAAGATGAAACTGGAATCGCGTCTGTATTCAGAGGCGATCCGCCGCCGGGCGAAGAAGTGCGGACCGTACCTGAATGTACTCGGCCCAGGCGTCAACGTGACGCCGTACACGACGATCGGCGCGGGCGTCGGGTTCGGCAAGGACGTGAAGATCAGGGGCGACGGCCCCGTTTTCATCGGGAAGTTCACCGCGATAGCGGAGGATACCCTGATCTACACCCAGGTGCACGACTACGACAGCTCGGATATGATTCCGTTCGGCGGCGGTTTCACGTATCCCGAGACGCATATAGACGACTATGCGTGGATAGGCATGAGGTCGATCATCCTTCCCGGTGCGCACATAGGCGAAGGTGCGATCGTTCAGGCGGGAAGCGTGGTGATGGGCAAGGTCCCGCCTTGTGCAATCGTCGCCGGCAACCCGGCGAAGGTAATTGGCTGGAGAGACATGGACCACTACAACAAAATCAAGGTGGCCATGGGCGAAAAGCCGGTAGAGCCCCCTGCAGGGGAGTTGAAAGTCGAAAGTTTAAAGTTTAAAGTTGAAAGCTTGAAGGCGAAGGTCGAAAGTTCGAAGTTGCATGACGATCGACTTGCCGACATATTCTGCGGCGTGTTCTCCGTAACGCCGGAAGAGGCCGCTGCGATGAAGTACAAGGAACATCCGGCTTGGGACTCCGCCGGGCAGATGTCTCTCGTCGCGGCGCTGGAGCGCGAATTCGGCCGCACGCTCTTGCCCGAGGAAATCTACCGCCTCAGGTCTTACGCCGACGCAATGGACATCGTAAAGCCAAAGGTCGAAAGTCAGAAAGCTCCCGCACCAGGCACCAGGCACCAGGCACCAAGCACCGTCTTCGACCTTGGCCGCGACGGAATCGCGGTGATCGACGATGGCAGGGAGGTGTCCTACCGCGAGTTGTCGAAGCTCTCCGCCGATGCCGCGAAGGGGCTTGAGCCGCAGACGGTGAAGGTCGTAGTTAACGGACAGGACCTCGCGACCGTCGCGCTGTTCGTCGGGTGCGTCAACAAGGGCGTTGTTCCGCTGATGGTTCCGGCGACCATGGACGCGGCGCTTCTTGAAAGGCTTCGCTCGACCTACGACGGCAAGCCGACGTCGCAGGAGCTGGCGCTTCTCCTCACGACGAGCGGCTCGACGGGAAGCCCCAAGCTCGTGCGCATCTCCCGCGCGAACCTCAAGGCGGACAACAAGATGAGCGAGCGGCTTTTCGCGCTCGATTCCGCGACGCGCATGACGATGATACTTCCGATATGCTATGCGTGGGGCCTGTCTGTCGCGTGCGCCGTCCTTGAGGCAGGCGGAACTCTCGTCATGACGCGGAAGACCGTGATGGACGCGGAGCTCGCGGACGTGATGCTCTCGTCGCGCGCGACGCACCTTGCCGGCGTTCCGTACATGTACGAGATGCTAGACCGCTTCCGCTTCTTCGAGAGGAGCTTCCCGTCCCTTAAGGGGCTTCTTGTCTCCGGCGGTGCGCTCGCACCGGCGCTGAGGCGGAAGTTCGCCGAGGAAGCGAAGGCGCATGGAATATCGTTCTGCGAAGCGTATGGGCAGACCGAGACTACGGGCGCGATGTCGGCAATCAGGACCGACCTCTTGCCGGAGTGCATCGGCTCGATCGGGAAGGCCGGTGAAGGCGGTCGCTTCTCGCTCAAGGATGGCGGCGAACTCGTGTACGAAGGCGATATTGTCGCGATGGGCTATGCGACGTGCGCCGAGGATCTTCTCAAGGGCGACGAGTGGAGGGGCGTGCGCGAGACCGGCGACATTGCGGCGATAGACGCGGAGGGATACGTAACCCTCACCGGACGTGCGTCGAGGTTCGTCAAGATATTCGGGAACCGCGTAGCGCTAGACGAGGTGGAGAACATACTGAAGGACGCGTTCCCCGCTTCGTCGATCGCGGCGACTGGCGCGGACAACGACCTGCACGTGTTCGCCACGGCGGCGTCGGCGGAGGAGATAGAGAGGATGCTTGTCGCAAAGCTGCATTTCAACGCGACCGTGATGAAGGTTCACGTGCTGGACTCGATTCCGCTCAACGCGAACGGCAAGACTGACTACCAAGGATTGAAGGAGCTATGGTTGCTGAAGAAATAGATAATCTGTTGAAGAGCGGTGCGGCGAAGCGGCTTGGCATCGGGTCGCGGCGGGCGTGCTACGCCCTGCCCGACGGGCGTCTTTGCGTCAAATGCTATCGCAGCGACGCCGAAATCGCCGAAGGCAAGCATCCGGGACGTCTGCCGTTCAAACCCATCGCGCCGGCGGTCGCACAGGAGATATCCCGCTTCCGCTTCGACGAGAAGCACAACACGTGTTGTCAGGAGTACGCATACTGGAAAAAGCTGAAGGAACGCCTTGCGCCTGACGACATGGCGTTCCTCCCGTCTGTCATGGAGAAGATCCTCGTCCCCTCGAGGGGATGGTGCGTGGTAGAGGAACTGATATCAAACGCCGACGGATCTCGGGTGAGGAAATTCCACGAGGAGTGGATGTTGGCGGATGGGGAGATGCGCGCCAGGATGGTTGAATCGCTGGATGCGTTCGCGAAGTTGATAGAGCGTCACGCCATACGCATATACGATCCGCAGAACATCCTCGTGCAGAAGCTCGCCGACGGTTCCATAAGGCTTCGCGTGACGGATTTCGAGCCGGCCTCCAGGACGCTCATATCGCTCGACCGCCTGGCGCCCGCGATAACCAGGATGAAGATTCGGCGGCGCATGGCGCGCTACCGCCGTTCGTTCGGCATATACGCAGGCTCGAACATCCCGACGCTCGCCGCACTCCGAGCCATGCAGCCCGTGAACGTGCTCTGCATGAAGTGGGGGGACTACTATACGGCGGACTACGTGAACAGGCTGTACGCCGGAGTCCGGCGCAATCTGGTGCGTCCGTTTCGTTTCGTGTGCATGACGGACGACTCGACGGGGTTCGCGCCCGGCATAGAGGCAGTGCCGTTCCCAGACGACCCGAAGGTTCCGGGAAAGTACGTGCCGCGCGAGTGGCCGAACATCTTTGCGAAGCTCGCCGTGTTCAAGGACGGATTTGCGGGCCTCTCCGGGCCGACGCTTTTCCTCGACGTAGACCTCATCGTAACAGGACCGCTCGACCGGTTCTTCGCCTACAAGCCTGGCGAATTCTGCATAATACACAACTGGGTGGAAAGGCGCAAGTCGCTGTTCCGCAAGACGCCGGACATCGGCAACTCGTCGTGCTTCCGCTTTGAGGCCGGCAAGTCCAACGGAGTGTGGGAGACGTTCCTCCGCGAAAAGGACATCCCCGGACAGGCCGCGAGGTTCCAGCTTGGGTCGCAGAAATTCCAGACATACGCGATGATGAAGACGGGCAAGGTGAATTGGTGGCCGTCTGACTGGGTGTGTTCCTTCAAGAGACAGCTCATACCCGTGTTCCCCCTAAACAAGATATTCGCCCCGTGGCGTCCGCCGAAAAGCGCCTCGATTGTCGCGTTCCACGGACAGCCCGACCTGCCACAGGCCCTCGAGGGCTACTACCGCAAATACGACAAGCCGGCCAAGATGCACCTCACCTGCAAGCCGACGAAATGGATCTTGGAATACTGGCATGAGTGATACCCTCCGTCCAGAGCTGCATCTCTTTGTCATCTGGTCGTCGGCCATGCCGTTGGCGGACAGGATGCTGGCCGACATGGCGCGCCGTCTGGAAATCGTCTGGCGGCGCGAATTCCCCATTGAGGGCCGCGCGCGCGACTTCTACCGCAGGTTTTATGCGCACATGAGGCTTGACGGCAAGCGCAAGGAAAAGTCCTGCGGGAAGGGCCCCTATCTGCTGGTCGTCGTGCGCGATTCCAATCCAGAATACGTAAAGGCGCCAAACGGCATCGTGGTGAACCGGACGATGCGGGATCTGAAGTCCCGCTACCGCGAATGGGCTCGGCGCGGCTATCGGGTGCATGGCACGTTGACGCGCGAAGAGTTCGCGCGCGACATAGAGGTCCTGACCGGGCACTCCGCTGCGGAATGGGCGCTTGGCGTTCCGGACGGCGCAATCGGGCCGTGCCTGCCGCCGCTTGCATCCTTGCCGCCTGTGCCGGGAATCCTTGAACGGATCCGGCTGCGCCGGGCGCAGAAGAAGGCCTGTGCCAAGAAGCGGAAACGCCTCTCTAAGCGGATTCGCGCCGCCTGGTGGGACGTGATAACCTCGGAGGGTTCGGCAATGGGAATCTTTGATTGTCGCGTCTTGCTTGAGAACAAGCTTGTCAACGACATATTCTTCGAGGGCACGTTCAAAGGCGAGCCGTGCATCGTCAAGTGTTCGTCGCGCGCACCGGAGTCTATCGAAAACGAATACAGGATGTCCCGCCGCCTAAACGCCGTCGCGCCAGTATGCGCCGAGCCGCTTGCACTGTGGCGCTCGCCCGACGGAAGGCGCGCGTTCGTCGTGACGCGCAGACTTCCCGGTCCGTCGCTTGCCGACGTACTCGCGAAGGATGTCGGCGAGGAAGAGACCATCGGCGTGCTGGAGGACATGGTCTGCATTGCCGACGCGCTGATAAAGTCCGGCATAGTCTGGCGTGACATAATACCCGACAATTTCATGCGCGACTCTGACGGGCACCTCAAGCTCATCGACGCGCAGTTCGCAATCGACCGAAACGACTTCAGGGAGGATCCGTTCCTACTGAAGAACTGGGGCTACCGCATGCTGACCTTTGCGCACCATCCTATGACGGCGGGCTACGGATGGAACGACGCGGCGATGATGCTCTTCTACACCTGGAAGCTTTCCGGCTCCGCCCGCGCACAGGAGCTGTGCGACAGACTGCGCACGATGTCCGATGCGTCTAACTTCACGGTGGAGTACGGCGGCATGGACCGTTTTCGCATGCGCATTGCGCTTGCCGTCCTGCGCATGCAGCGGGCGATTGCGGGACTGCGCGGCGGAAGTGCCGCGCTCGACACGCGCATAGCCCGCGCCGAGGCGTTCCTCAAGAGGGACTGTGGCCTTTGGAAAAAGGTACTGGGAATCAAGACATGATACCCAAGGTCGTTCACTTCGTCTGGCTTGGCGGCGCCCCGAAGCCGCAGGTGGTGCTCAAGTGCATTGAGTCCTGGCGGCGCATGTGCCCCGGCTGGGAGATCCGCGAATGGGGCGACGAGTCGCTCGCAGGTCTGGGCAACAGGTATCTTCGCGAGGCCGTGGAGCACCGCAAGTGGGCGTTTGCCGCGGACTACTTGCGGCTGAAGATACTGAACGACCATGGCGGGTTTTACCTCGACACCGACCTTGAGCTGATGAAGCCGATTGACGAGTTCTGCGGCTGCGACTTCGTGACTGGTTTTATAGACCGTCCGCCGAACGTGTTCCTCAATATGTGCTTCCTCGGGGCGGCGAAGGGCAACGTGCGCATTGCCGATATGCTTGCGGAATACGAGCGCATCTCGTTCGTAGGACCGGACGGAGAGCTCGACCAGACCCCGAACGTAGTCCGCTTCGCGCGGTATTTCGCCTCGCGAGGCTTCGACTTCTCCGACGCCCATGCGACGGTGGAGCTGTCGCCGACGGAGCGTATATGCCCAGTCGAGTGTTTCAATTCGCGCGATGGATATGCCTTTCATCACTATGCGGCGTCGTGGCTCGACGACTGGGCGCGCAAGGTGTGGCTGCGCTGCGGCAGGTTCAAGCTCGTTCGCTTCAAGCGGCGGCTCGAGGCCGCCTCGGAGCGTCCGTCGCTGATGCAGGGCGAACGCGCTCTCTTGTCGCTTTCATTCGGAAAGAGGAAGAGAGTCATGCTGCTAAGGAGCGCCAGATGAAGATATCCGTCATCATGCCTGTCTACAACGTGGCGCGTTTTCTCCCGGCGTGCCTCGAGTCGCTGCGCGCGCAGACGTTCCGCGACTGGTCCTGCCTGCTTGTGGACGACGGCTCCTCGGACGGTTCCTCGGAGATATGCCGCGAATGCGCGGCCCGCGACGCTCGCTTCACGGTGAAGCGCACGGAGAATCGCGGCGCATCCGCCGCGCGCAACGCCGGGCTGGCATGGGCGGGCGGCGACGCAGTGTATTTCTGCGACTCCGACGACCTCCTCCACCCCGATCTGCTGGCGGTGCTCGCCGCCGCACTCGAGACGACGGCGGCGGACTTCGCCTACGTCGGTGCGAACGAGTTCCCGGCAGACGGCAGGCCGGCGTTCCGCACGCCGTCGTCTCCGCCGGAGGTTGTCGACGATCCATTCTCGCTTTACGTGCGGCAGAAGTGCGGACTCGCCCTGTGGCACTGTCTCTTTCGCCGCGAGGTGCTGAAGGGCATTTCGTTCTACGGCGACATACGGCGCGGCGAGGACCGTCTTTTCGGATACAGATTCCTCAAGTCGTCGCCGCGTATGGCGCTCGTGGACGCCGAGCTGTACGGATACCGTCAGCGCGCGGGGTCGCTCGTGCATGCGGCAATCGGGGAAAGCACCGTCGGCGGATACGCCTCGGTGATGCGCCGCCTGACGGCAACATACGCCGACGACAGTCGGCTCGGCGCGCTTCGCAAAGGCGAGTTTGTCTTCCTTTCGAAATGCATCGTGAGGGAGTGCGGGCACGACGTGGTCGGGCGAGAGCTGCTGCGCTGCCGAGAGATCATCGGCGGCCTTTTCAGGGACGGAATCCTGAGGTTCCGTGATTTCGGGCCGAAGTGGGCGTGGCGTATGTTCAGATTCGCACGAAGGCCTCGCACCCCGTCAGCATGAAGAGGTTCCAGAGGAGACGCTTGCGGAAGTGCAGCTTGCGCCGGAGGTCGATCCCGAGGGGGTAGAGGCTTCTGATTCCGCTGCGCAGGGCGCGCGACTCTTCGCGCGTCAGCCGCACGCCGCGCTTGAGGGGGATGAAGAGATTGACGTGGGCCGAGACGTTGAAGCCGTCGATGAAGCCCCTGAGCTGACGGTCGTTGAGCCCCATCTGACGCGGAAGCGCTGACGCGAGAATGCGGAACGTCTCTATATGCGAAAGCATTGATTCGGGCTTGGGATTGAGCCACCCGCCCGCAGCCGTCGCCCGCCAGGCGTATCCAGTCCAGCCGATGCGAACGTACTTTCTGCATCGCGGGAGGGCCGAGTAGTGCCAGCGGAAATCCTGCTCGACGCGCACGCCGGGCGGGAACGGCATGTCGCCGAACACGTCGCGGCGGTATAGGTTGAGCCAGACTTCGCATGGGATGTTCGCCTTGAGCCCGGCGAGCCATTCGCATATCCCGGCGCGGTCGGCGACTTTTACCTCCGCATTCGGTGCCGGTCCGTCGTCGGAGAACGCGGGCTCCGCGTTTTCGTCGAACATGAGTTTCCTGCATCCCGTTATGTCGGACCGATGCTTTTCGGCCAGATTGTAAAGCGTTTCGAGGTATCGCGGATGGTAGAGATCGTCTTCGTCCAGAAACGCGAGGTATTTCCCGCGCGCAGTCGCCATTGCGGTGTTTCGTGCCACGGAGGTCCCGCCATTCTTCTGGTGTATCACCTTCAGGCGGGGATCGGATGCGGCGAGCTCGTCGACAAGCGCACCGGAGCCGTCCTTAGACCCGTCGTCCACGAGAATCCACTCCCAGTCGGGAAATTTCTGCGCCTGCATGGAGGCAAAAGTGCGGTGAAGGAACTTTAACCCCTTGTACACGGGGGTTATCACCGAGACAGATGGTGCGGACGTTGTCACCGTTGCTCTTGCCTCTATTCCTTCTCGAATTTGAAAAGGTGTTTCTTTGGAAGGATTTTCGCAGGAGTGAACTCGGCGAAAAGCGCTTGCCATCCGGCCGGGTCGCCGAGCTTCTCCTTTACCACGCTTGACCCCGGGTTGAAGGCGCGCACCGTGCGGACGACCCGGTGCGGGGCTGGAGATATCTTCCCGCGCACCGCGCGCTCAGTCACGATTACGAGCGTGTAATTGCGCGCTCCGCGCGACTCCAGCGCGCGCTGGACGGCATCGACGCACTCGTTTACGTCCGGCGCAAGGGCCTCTTTGGTGTGGACGCGCAGAATCAGCGCCTTGGACGATTCGTCGCGCAGGATTCGCGTAAGCTTGCCGTTGAGATATGCGAGACGCTCGACTAGTTCTTTCCTGTCTGCTTCCAGCAGTTCAGGGTCGTAGGCGTCCTTGGGCTTGCCGCTCACGAGCTTTCCGTGGAAATAGCTTCCCGTCCTGCGGCAGCGCCACATGAGGTAGTCGGGTGCCCACTCGAAGCCCTCGCTGCCGACAAGCCCGGGGTTTTCGATAGACTCGGCAAGCCCGCGCAGATTCCGCGAAAGGCCCCACGCGTACGGAGTGGAGTCGACGAATCCCCAGTCCAGAGAAAACCTGAAGGCCGGCTCGCAGTTCATCCCGAGCGACAGCACGTGATCGTATTTCTTGCGGCGCAGCCTGGCCAGCGGAACGCGCGGATATATCATTTCGCGGAGGCGGTCGAAGTCCATCCGGCGGCGAATGAGGAAGTATTGCCACCTCGTCTGCGCACCGTATTCGCGCATCTTCGCCTGACGGGTGCGTTCGAGCGCAGCGTGCCTCTCGGCGGCGGTTCGGTAGTCCTTCACGGAAGCGACGGACTTCATCGCCGCCGCGCAGTGCCAGAGGTCCACTGAATATGGCGGCTTGTTCGGCTCGTAGTCCTTGAAGTCGAATGCGATTCGCGTAAATCCTCCGCCGAGATCCTCCACAGTGCGGTTTTCGAAGCCCCGTCCATCTTCAAGGGAAACCAGAAGAAAGTCGACCTTGACGTGCGGATAAAGCGCCTGGAGGCGCTTGTGGGCCTCTCGGCACACGGCGACGTCGGCCGTGGGGGCCACCGGCGAATCCATGTACACGGCAAGCACGCTGGACTTCGACTCCGACATCAGCCGCTGGAAACGGGCCACGCGCCTGTCGTATTTCTCCTTTACGGCGGGAAACGACTCGTGCAGCGGCACGCCGTGCGGGAAGTCGTGCAGATATGTGATGTGGTAGCGGCGGTTCCTGTACTGGTCCTTGCCGTTGTCGGCGAGGTCGCTCACGAATTCAAGATCCTCTTCGCGAAGCCAGTCGGCGAAGCCGGATTCCATTATGCCGAGGCGGATGGGAAGGTCCGGGCCGTCAGACACGGGATTGAGAGCCAGCCAGTCCCAGGGGAGGGACAGCAGCTGCAGCCCGGCCAGGCGCAGCGACTGCGAACAGGCGCAGGCGCGTCCTATGCTGAATATAAAGTCGTACTTTTTCATTTTGCGTGGACAGTATAGCCGTTTTCGGGTGGAAAGTCAACGCGGCCTTATGGTATAATATCAAAAAATGAATAAGCCACTAAGAGATTTGCTCTATCCCTTGTTGCGCTTGCGTGCGCGGATGCGCGCACGACGCTTTGACCACGTGGTCACGCTTGGCTACAACTGCGAGCTGTCAGCGAGATTCTTCCAGAACTTCAGGTTCGTGGATTCTACCTTGTTCAGCTGGGCTAGCGCCATCCTCCCCGAGAAAATGGCGCATGCCATTGAACATTACGAGGACATATTCTCCGGCGAGATAGCGCCGCCCACTAAGACATTTCCCCTCTTTCTCTGCGAAAAGACGGGCGTCCGCGCACACGGACGCTCCAATATGTCGGTATGGACGGCCTCGGAGCCGCCGTCCCAGGAGTTTGTAGATGCCGAGCGCGCCGAGCTTGTCTCCCGCTTCGAGCATCTGAAGAAGAAGACCATTGAGTATCTGCGGGACGACAAATCCGTGCTCGCCATGCTAAAGCTCCAGTCGTCGTGCTGCACGCCAGACAAGGCGAACGAGTCGGTCATGTGCTATGTAAACGCCCTCAAGAAGATCGGCGCGCGCAACATGACGTTCCTTGTCGTCTGCGAGCAGGCGAATGCGTCCGCGTTCGTGAAGCCGCATCCCGAATTCAAGCTGCGTACCGTGGCCGAATACAATCCCGAGGGCCATGCCGCAGACCTCAAACGCGGAGATTCCAGGGGCTGGCGACTGATATTCGACGAGTTCCGCCCGAAGACGATGAAGAAGCAGGCCCACAAGTTCAAGTTCGAGGACGACGACGCCCATTGATGAAGACGCTCTGCATAGTACATGTCTTCTATCCGGACTTTTGGCCGGAGATAGCGTCATGCCTGCGGAATGTCGAAGGTCCCCTGGATCTCGTGGTGACGTATGTCGACGAGACAAAGGGAATTCCCGAGATGGTGAGGCGCGACTTTCCGTCCGCGAAGTTTCTCCTGTGCGAGAATCGCGGGTTCGACATATGGCCGTTTCTCAAGGCGCTCCAGACCGTGAATCTTCAAGATTACTCCGTTTTGATCAAGTTGCACACTAAGCGGGACGTGAAACGCGACGGCAGGCCCCTTGTCTTCAACAACTGCGATTTTTCGGAGAACGCGTGGCGGGACTATCTGCTGGGCTTCATCCATGACGCAGCTGCATGGCGCTCGGCAAAGGCGCGTCTGGAGCTCCCGGGCGTAGGCATGGTTGCCGATCGCCACGTAATCCTGCGCCGTGACGATACGCCCTGGTTCAAGACTCGCCGAACCATGGACCTTGCCATTTCGCTCGTCCGCGACCTTTACGGCGTTCCAGTGCGCCACGGCGCACAGTTCGTTGCGGGCACAATGTTCGCGGCAAGGCCATCGGTATTCGCAAAGCTGCTGAGCCACAAGTGGACGGCAGACGACTTCACCGAATCCGTCCATGACGACACCGAGCAGAAGGCCCACGTCCTTGAACGGGCGCTAGGCATTGCCGTCACGGCAGAGGGGTTGCGGATAGACTCCTTCGACGGGCGCCTCGGCTTGTGGCGCGCGGCAATGGCGGTGCGCGGATTTCTGCTGTCTGCGTTGGAATTCCTGTGGTCCGACAGCGGACAGGCGTCTGGGCGTCGCATCATAAAGGTGTTCGGAATTTCGGTCTACCGCTCTGGCCACAGGTCGGGCCTGCCGGAAGAGGAAAACTGCGTGGTCGTGGAACCGCCACGCAATCCTCTTTCATATTCAGATCTGCTCAATGCATACGCGTTGCGCGAGACTGCGCGCCACGCCGGACGAATCGTTTGCGTAATCGGCGACAAGCCCTGCGCGCTTTCGCCGTTCGGATGGAACCCGCTGCGCAGGATCCGATCGCGCCGTTTCCTGAAAAAGTTCCTCAAGCCGGCAGTCGGCAGGGTGCCCAAGGGGGCAGAGCGTGCAGACATGGGGCCTAATCCCGTTCGGCTGGCGAATGTCGATTCCTGCTGGCTCAACCTGGCGTCGTCACGCGCAGACGATGGCAAGACGCTCTTCGTCCATTTCAAAAAGCGGACCAAGGAGAACGTCTCGGCCGCAAGGGCGTTCGCAAAGGCACATTTGGCAAAGGCCAAGTTCTTCTTTGACGATTCCGGGAGCGGCGGGCCGATCCAATACGTGGACGCCGTGGTCAACTCCACCTGGGTAATGACGGATACAGAACTTGGCGTCGACTTTGCTGCCGCATTCGGCAAGGATATTGTTGCGCCACTTTCGCAAGGAGGCATCAATGCAGGCTGAGCTGCACATGATCGTCCTTTGGGAAAAGGCCAGGAGCGAAGAAGCGCGGATAATTGAGGACGTGTCGCGCCATGTCGAAATAGTGGCGACCATGGAGCTCGCGTGGCCCGATGCGCCTGTCGATTGCTTCGGCCGCTTCTACGGGGCCAAACTTCAGGAGGCGGCAGGCAAGGTCGCGGTGTGCGGCGGCGGTCCGTTTCTTATGCTTGTGGTGCGCGACAAGGATCCACAATATGGATGGCGCGAAACGTCCAGGGGATGCGAGTGCGTAAATCTGAAGCTGTTCGAGATGAAGACCCGTTACCGCGAATGGACGGGCGGGGGACACAAGGTGCACACCACAAACAGCGTCGACGAGTTCCGTCGGGACATTTTCCTGTTGACGGGACGCACGGCGGCGGAGTGGAGCGGCGGAACGCCTGAGGGCGACATTTATGTACTGCCCGGTCGCAATGGGTGGCCCGATCTTCGTGCCCTGTTCCGCGCGCTCGGCGAAACCATGCCGTACGCCGTGCTCCGCAATTCCGAAATGCTGCCGGACAGTTTCGACCCGTCTCTGCATGGCGACATCGACCTTCTTGTGGCTGATGCCGAAGAATGCGCAGGCGTTCTCGGCGCCCGAAAGGTGTTTCCGGATGCGAATCGGGTCCATCACGAGGTCACTGTTGGCGGAAAGGCCGTGCGCTTCGACTTCCGCTTTGTCGGTGACGGCTACTACGACATTCGCTGGGAACGCGCTATTCTCGACAATGCCGTAGAGTCTGACGGTGTGCGCCGACCGGCTCCTGTTGACGCGTTCTACGCTCTTGTCTATCACGCACTGTACCAGAAATGCGTCATGGCGCCAGATTACGAGGGCAAATCCCTCGCCTTGGCGAAGGCCGCGGGACTGCCCGGCAAGACATTCGCCGAATGGCTGCCGCTTCTTGAGGACTTCCTGGCATCGCACCGCTATCAAGTGACGAAGCCGTTGGATTCCAGCGTGTATCTCGATCCATGTCTGCCCGTCTGGCATTCCATTGCAGAGGAAATCAACAGGCTCTTTCCCCTTGAGGAACTCAGTCCAATGGGGCTTGATCGACGCAGCGTCAGCCCGTGGTTGCCTACGCTCCTCTTCACGGCCAAGGCAGGCGGCGACAAGGTGCTTGTCAAATATTCGCCTGTCGCGCCTTTTGCCATATCCAACGAATGGTCCTTCGCCCAGCGAGTTCGCGAAATCCGTCCGGATCTTTGCGTAGAGCCGGTGTCGTGGCATCGAATGGGCGAGGGCGCTTTTGTAGTGTTGAAATGGATGGCTGGGAATACGCTGCAGGATTTGCTTGACCAGGGGGTCGTCTTCTCGCGGGAACAGACGGCGAGGCTTGTCAAGGACATGAAGGACATTTCCGACGCGCTTGTCGAGGCGAAGATAGTCCACAGGGATGTAAGGCCGGCGAACCTCATGGTTGGGCCAGACGGCCATGTCAGGATATTCGACTTCCAGTTCGCCGTAGACCGTGACGACCCGCGCGAACAGAAGTATTTCGTGGACCGCTACATGGAGCTTCTATGGGTGTTGGGCGACATATACGCCGACGGCCATGGCAAGTGGAATGACAGGCGGGCGATGGTGCGCTGCCTGCAACGCCTGCCGGACTGTCCGGAGCGCGCACAGGCCATCGCCGAAATCTCAAAAGACATAGAGGCGCACAATAGGACTGTAAACCTGCCGAAAGGCCTTCGGTGCGGATACATGAAGGAGTATCTGAAACTTGAGAAAAAACGCCGCAGGCATAGACTGCTTTTCAGGAAGGACAAGCCTATAGACGTGCGGCGCTGGAAGTTTCTGAAATACGTGCTTTTCGACTGGGGAGAGTTCTGACCGCGTAAAACGGAGGCTAATACTTTTATGGCTAGAAACGGCGTCAATGGCAAGGTGGAATACCGGAAGGAGTTCTTCGACAGGGACTACTCGATGCGCGAGGCTTATGCTCGCGTGTGGAAATACGCAAGGAAGTACAAGCTGCGCCTCGCGATAGGCGTCGTCTGCGGAATGGCCACGGCCGGAACTCTTGTTCCGTTCTTCCAGATTGTCCAGCCTGCTCTTCAGCACGTAGAGTCGCACGACGCCGAAGTCGAAGCCGTCTTGCGCACGGAGGCTGCTGGAACCGCCGACACGGTTTCCGTCGAGAAGACCGCAGATGCGGCCGCTTCGACCACGCAGACGCCGCAAAAGCCGAAGAACGCATTCGAGAAGGAGATTGCCAAGAACTCCAAGCTTCCGGGATGGTATCCCAAGGTCGAGAAATGGGCTGCGAAGCTTGGTATACGGCTCCAGGACGAGAAGGGGGGCATGGGGGGGGCATTGGTCCTTATTGTCTGCTTCATTGTGCCGGTCGTTGCGCTCATGCGCCTTGGGCTGATGTACCTCAACCACTACTGCCTAAGCTGGTCGGGGGCGCATGCAGTCACCGACTTGCGGCAGGAAATGCTCGAGCATGTGCAGAAGCAGAACATGCAGTTCTTCGGGCGTGTGGACATGGGGCAGATCCTGTCGCGCATCTTCGGCGACCCTCACCAGATACAGACGATCCTGTCCACGATTCTTTCTGAGGTTGCGCTTGCGCCGTTTGAGATATTCGTTGCGATCGGCTTCATCATTTGGTTCGCGGCTTCCAATCACATGCTGCCGACGCTCTGTCTCATCGCCATTGGATTTCCGCTTTTCGTCCTTCCTGTGCAGATGCTTGGGCGCAAGATCAAGAAGTGGGCGAGGAAGACCCTCGAGCGTGCGTCGATGATAGGCGCAAAGATACACGAAATCCTCACATGCATCCGCGTCGTAAAGAGCTACCACACCGAGGAGCACGAGAACGTCCAGTTCGCCAAGACGAACCGCTACATGCTCAAGTCCACAATGCGCGCGCTGCGCCTCGGGCTCATGGTCGGCCCGACGGTCGAGACTATAGGCATACTGCTCATCTGCGCCTTTGTCGTGTGGTGTTTCCTCGAGGGCGTCAAGATGTCCGACGTGGTGCCCATGCTCGCTCCGCTGCTCATCATATACAAGCCCGTGAAGCAGCTCTCTAAGCTGCAGGTGCAGATCGAAAACTCGCTTGCCGCCCTCAGCCGAATCTACTCCTTGCTCGACATGCACATGGAGCTGCCCGAGGCCCCGAATCCCGTGCGCAAGTCGTCGTTTGACGACAAGATCGTTTTCGACGACGTTTCCTTCCGCTACGACACCGCAGACCGTGACGCCGTTTCGCACGCCTCGTTCGAGGTGCCGCGCGGCAAGATGGTCGCGGTCGTTGGCGGGACGGGCTCTGGAAAGTCGACGATGAGCGGACTCCTTGCTCGTTTCTACGATCCGCAGACGGGATGCGTGTCGATCGACGGAACGGATCTTCGCGAAGTCGACATAGGCGACCTGCGCCATCTTGTGGGCGCGGTCATGCAGGAGACGCTTCTCTTCAACGACACGATTGAGAACAACATCCGCTACGGTTCTTTCGATGCGACCCACGAACAGGTCGTTGCGGCTGCCAAGCTCGCAAACGCCCACGACTTCATTGTTTCCCAGCCCGACGGATACGACCGCATTGTCGGCGAGAAGGGCTTTTCGCTCTCCGGCGGCGAACGGCAACGCATAGCCATAGCGCGGGCGATACTCAAGAATCCCCCGATTCTCATCCTCGACGAGGCGACGAGCGCGCTCGACACCGTTACCGAACGGCTCGTCCAGGACGCGCTCGAGAAACTCATGGCGAATCGCACGACTTTCGCGATAGCGCATCGCCTTTCCACGATTCGCCACGCGGATCTCATCCTCGTCATGGACGGAGGGAAGATCGTTGAGCGCGGCACGCACGACGAACTGATCGCGAAGAACGGCGTCTACAGCAAGCTCTGCGAAATGCAGCAGATGACTTGATTTCCGGCGAAATGAAGACCGCACTCTACACGATCTTCCGATGCACGAACTACGGCGCTGTCCTCCAGGCCTTCGCGCTTGCCCGGACGCTGCGCGGCATGCTTGGCGAAGATTCGGTGGACGTGATCAACCACAGGATGGATCCGCGCGACACGCACCTCCTCGGGAAGATATCTAATCCCGCGACTCCCTGGTTCCAGCGCTGGATCAACCGGTGCAAATTTGCCTCGCGCTACTTTAGGCCAGACCTTTTCGAGCTGCGGCGCGCCATGACGGTGCGGCTTATAGAGGAGTGCATCAGGCCGACGCCGCGCGTCCTCGCGCACCCGAGGGAACTTGCGTCGCTACCGCAGTATTCTACCGTGGTGGTTGGCAGCGACCAGGTCTGGAACCCCGGGCTCAACGCCGACTTCGGACGAAACCAGTACCTTGCGACTGATCTGCGCGACGGACAGGATCGCGTCGCATACGCCGCGTCATTCGGCGTCTCGGAACTTCCCGAGGCGTGTCGTGGCGAATATGCTGCGGCGCTTGGGCGATTCCGACGCATAACCGTGCGCGAGGAGACGGGCGCCGCGATATGCGAGTCGCTTCTCTCTGTGCGTCCGCCAGTCGTCCTAGATCCCACCATGCTGCTGACGGCGGATGAATGGCGCGATGCCGTTGCGCGCGGCGCATCTGCCGCGGAAGGGCCGCATGTCGCCGCGTACTGGGTGCGCACAGTCTCGCAGTCCGATGTAGACGCCCTTGCCGCGTTTTCCCATAGGCGTGGCATTCCCGTTCGGTTGATGAGCGCAGGTCCGCTGCCGAAGCTTGACTTCCCGAAGGAAGTCGTCCCGTTCGTCGACGCCGATCCCTTTGCCTTTGTCCGCGAGATCGCCGATTCCGACGCAGTGGCGACTGATTCCTTCCATGGGCTCCAGTTTGCGGCGATTTTCCGTCGTCCATTTGTCGCGCTCGGCGATGTGTCCGATCCGAAGTCCAACGCCTCCCGCCTCGTTGATTTCTGTCGCCGATATGGTCTTGGAGGACGTGTCCAGGACATTGGCGGCTTCAGAAACGGCGAAGCGCCACACGTAGATGTCGGCGAACTCGACGCGCAGGCGCTGGAGGCCGACCGCATTCGCTCCATCGGCGAACTGCGTGCGTTGGTGCAGTGTTAAGCCGACTGTAGTTGCACGGTAGCGCAGCGTGACGCCGATTTGCTATAATAGCCCTGTGAGACTCTGCGTATACAAGGACAGCCTCTCGGTCGGAAGGGGCGCGGACAAGGCGGTGAAGAACTTCGCCGCCGCGATGTCGGCGCGCGGGCATGAGGTGCGCCTCGTGGAGCGCGGCGGACTTGCCGCGGCGCTCGGGGAGAAATGGGACGCCTTTGTCGCCACGGGGTCGAACGAGGCCGTGGATCTCGACAGGGCCGGATACTTTGAAAGGACAGGACGCGCGCCGGTCGTTCTCCAGCTGCATCTTGCGCCACATGGCTTTTTCAAGTGGAAACATCCTTTCCGCAACCGCGCGATACGGAAGGCGTTCGACAAGTTCGACGCGGTGCAGGTCCTTTGCCACGACTACGAAAGCGAGTTCAAGGGTCTTGCGCCTCATCCTGCCGTCGTGACAATCGGCAACTACACCGAGATCGAGCTAATTCCGCGCCGCGAGGAGAAGCTTGTGCTGTGCCCAGCCGCGGTAGTCAACCGCGTCAAGAACCAGTCTCTCCTGATCCGCGCCTTCGCGGCAGTCGCAGCGGACTTCCCAGATTGGCGCGTGCGTCTCCTCGGGCGCACCGATACGCCTGTCGCGGATAGTTGCCGCCGGCTTGCATGCCGTCTTGGCGTAGATGGCAGTGTCGAGTTCGCGGGCCTTGCGGACGACATGGCCGCAGAGTACGCGAGGGCCGCATTTGTCGCCTTTCCGTCTACACTCGAAGGTTTCCCGCTCGCCGTTCTCGAGGCAGCGAAGTTCTCGCTCCCCGTCGTCGCGCAGAAAAAGCTCCCAGGTGTGAGCGACATGGTGCTTGACGGCGAGACGGGACTTGTCTCCGCGCCGACGGCAGAGGCGTATTCTTCCGCGCTCGCGCGCCTTATGGCAGACGGCGGCCTTCGCGCGAAGATGGGCGAGAGGGCGCATGCATACTGCGAGGAGCGGTATTCGCGCGAGAGCGTGCTTTCCGAGTGGGAGCGGCTTCTCGCGCACGTTGCCGGAGAATAGACGACATGGAAAAATTCGAACTAGAAGATTCGCTCAAGGAGGAGATCCGCTCCCGCACGCTCGGCGAGGGATTCATAAAGCTCGTCCAGTCGGTGCGAAGGGGAGGCGGACGTTTCAGGATTTCGCTTAGGCCCGTCGAGATCGGCGGCGAGCGCAAGTACCAGGCCGAGATGTCCGAGGGGCGCGACGTGCAGGTGAAGAACTTCGACGCGAACGGAGCTGCGGAGGGCGTCGAGGAAATCATCGCGCAAAAGGGTGCGAGGGAACTCCACCTCATCACCGCGACTGGAGATCTCCATGTCCGTGTCACGAAGAAGGGCCATGTGCTCGTGTCGCGTTCCTCTGGTGTCGAGCGCGAGGCAACGGTGAAGCCGCACGACAGGGTGAAGAACCTTCCGCTCGCGCAATTCGATTCTGCCGCGTATCTAAAGGCCGCGGGGCTTGCCGACGGCGATGGTCGCATACGTGCGTCGATGCGCGGCAAGTACGACCAGGTCAACGAGTTCCTCAAGGTCGTTGGCGAAGTTGTCGCCCCGTGCGCGAAAGCGCCAAGCACCGTTTTTACCGCAGTGGACTTCGGGTGCGGCAAGGCGTATCTTACGGTCGCGCTATACTTTTACCTCGTTCATGTGCTCGGCTATTCCGAGGCGAAGGTGGTCGGCGTTGACAGGCGTGCCGATGTCATCGAGTCGGCGCGGAAGATGGCGGAGAAGCTCGATGTCACCGATCGCGTCCTGTTCCTTGAATCCGACATCGGCGCGTACAATGCCGAGAGCGTCGATCTCGTCGTCTCTCTTCATGCCTGCGACACGGCGACTGACGAATCGATCGCGAAGGGCGTAGAGATGCATGCTCGCTACATCCTTTCCGCGCCGTGCTGCCAGCACGAGCTCCAGAAGACGATTGGCCCCCAGTCGTCGAAGCCGTTTGCGGGGCTTCTCCGCCAGGGCATACTGCGCGAGAGGCTGTGCGACATACTGACCGATGCGTTCCGC
>ODAI013019036.1_pt1 | contig 27835 bp, 31 predicted proteins | sample 1539321 | NCBI WGS metagenome assembly ODAI01 (sample SAMN02144231, study PRJEB22623) | gut metagenome | biome: sheep rumen | host: Ovis aries | place: New Zealand
ATTTTTTCAATTACTGTGTTGCATATATCAATAACTAGTTGCACTAAATTGCCAAGGACTGAAGTACTTAGTGAAAATACTGCAACTAATGCTAAAGATCCAAATGACAATTCTTGCGTAGCTAATAGATAAATTATGCCACACCACCAAACTTGACATAAGCTACATTCTAATATTTTGATTGTGAACTTATCTGGGTCTGGATTCTTTGATTTGAATAATAGCTTCAATAGTGTTTTCTTGATATAGTAAGTTACACCACTTATGTCAGTGATGAATACTATCAAGAATGTTATGTAAAATAGATTTGTTATCATATTATAAATAAATATTCAATTATTATTTAATGTTCAAATGTTTCTAAAATCTGCTATATCTGAGGAGTTGATTGAGAATTTGCGATACTGGTTGTAATAATGTGATGATGTTGAAAAGAGATTGTTCTTCACCATTCCAACAATGTAGTATCTCAACTCGTTATTCTTATATAGTTTATTTATTAGCTCAGTGTCCAACTCTAATAAACAAATATATAAATCTTGACACAAATCCTTTTCTATAGAAGATAGGTGGGTAGTCTTATTTAAGTTCTTGATAATCTGTTCAATAGTCTGTTTATGAGCAAGATCATCTACTATAATTGTGTTTGATAGCATCCGTATACTTACTTTGAATTTTTTTCTTGATAGTGCTTATATAGTTGTATACAGTAGAATTAGAAATGTTCAAAAGCTTCGCTACTTTTCTAAAGCTTCTGTACTCGGTATATAATAATATCAATCTCTTTTCAACATCTGACAAATCATTGGCAATAATAGTCTTTAATAAATGAACCTGATCTGTATCTTCATCAAAAGGGTCGTCATTAGGCATATATTCCTCAACTATCTTGTCAATATCAGATGAAAAGTTTAATTTTAGTTGCATTTCTGTATCAAATAGTTTATTTTTTGTTTAAGATATTCAGCTTCCTCACTATGTGGATCCAATTGGTAATATCTTACTTTATATAATAATATGTAAGGGAAAAGATAGTCTTTCATAGTAGAACTAAGTTTATTTTTGTGATTTGTATGATACTCCATAACGGATAGCTAATTCGTTACATTCTCTTAAAAATATATTGAATTTTGCTGGAGAAATGGATGTACAATCAAATTCTACTTTTTGTGTATCTTCTGGTTCTTCAAAATAATAATTGTCTAAATATGATAACATATCAATTTGTACGTCTTGTGATAAATATTGAATTGTGTACATAAATTCTTCAATTTCTGTATAATCATATTCTCCATATACTTCATTTTCATTATCAACATACATAAACTTTGAAGTACCATCTGTTGTGATTTCAATTCCGTTGTTGTTATATATTAAGAAGTCCATAGTGTTTGTGTAGATATTTTTGTTTTATCTTTATCTCTTTATTTAATAATAATACTTTTTTGGATGAATGGATAAAAAAATTAATATAAAAATATGAAATTTATCAAAAATTTTAATAATTTCTAAAATCTCCATATTTGCCCTCTGTTGGTCTGTAATTGTATAGTAATATATTTTATTAAGAAAATAGTTTGAAGCCAACAGAGGGCTTGTATGGGCCTCATAGATGATTATTTTACATCTAATTCAATCTTACCTGTCTTAGCTACTACTGTAATATCAAACTTATAAATATTTTGTAAGTCATACAGGCAATCAATTAGACTTTTATTACCTCCTATAAGAATATTTTCTGATTCTTTCATATTTTTCTCATAATAAATTTAGAAAAGCTTTAGAAGCTCATTAGAAGCCCTCTGTTGGCCTGTAATTGTATAGTAATATGTTTTATTAGGAAAATAGTTTGAAGCCAACAGAGGGCTTGTATGGAGCTCGTAGAGCTTATTTAAGCATAGTTAGGATATGTCTCTAAAAAATCTCTCTTGAATTCATTAATATCAAAAGATGGACAAGCTTTTACTGCAAAATAATAATGAGGATATACGTTATGAATTGTTAAATGATATTTATCTAACAAAGATTTAACGAGATCCTTCATTGATGATTTTTGAGCTAATGTTCGTGTATCTTTTGGTCGTTTGTCTTTATCAACTCCACCTATGTAGCAAATTCCGATAGATTCTGAATTTTGACCAGAACAATGAGCACCTACTAAATCTTCTCTTCTGCCAGGTTGTATAGTGCCATCCAATTTGATTACATAATGATAGCCAACATCTTCAAACTTACGTTCTTTGTGCCATCTTCGAATATCTTCTACATTAAAATCCATTCCTTCTTTTGTAGCTGAACAGTGTAAGATAATCTTTGTTGTTGCTTTACGTTTCTTCATATCCAAGAATATAATTTTCTATTTTTTATCGTACCCACGAATATAATTTTCTATTTTTTAGGTAGTTAGGATCATTTTGGTGATTATATGCTTCTTGTTCAAAAGGTATCATATAATATGCTAGATGAGATTGCTTATATTTAAATAGATTAAATATCCAGAAAATTAAATATAGTATGTAAAAACCCACAAACAGCAATTCAATTTGCTGTTTAGTATGGATCGTCTCGTGTATTATAGTTTGTTGTGGTAGTGGCTTCTTACTTGAACGTGTAAACAAGATGCCAAATAAATTCATTGTTGAGTACCCTGGAAATGGGATAATCTTGTTGTATATCACTATCATAAGTTAGATTTTGTATTTTTCTAAGTATTCGTCTTTTGATAAAAATATAATAGCATTAAATATATGTTTTTTATATTCATCTATTTTTTGCTGGACACCTTGTATGCATTTTTGTTTATACTCTGCTGATGTTGATGCTTCTTTTATATTATATGCATTCTTAAGGTCGACGCCTAAAGTTACTAAGTGATTGAGTAACTCATCAATACGTGCTTGATATTTGCTTTGTAGACTTATCATTTTTTTAACTATATATATTTTTTTAATTTAGAATATGTAAAAAATTTAACTATATATAAAAATTAAGTGTTAAAAAGGTAAAAAAAACAAAATCGTTTTTGCTGATCTCCTATAGGAAGTATGCATTTTTGATTTTGTATTTTTTACCTTTTTCGTGCGCTAATTCTATTTTTTCATAATCATCTAATGTACGATAACCCTCAATGGATTGATTAGCTACCCATTTGTTAAGAATATAATATATAGTAGCTAAATCTTGCTTGTCTGTATCAATTTCAATTACTATTTGCTTTTTGTTGTTTTTCATAGATGTAAACTAATATATTTTTTATTATCTTTATTTAATAATAATACTTTTCTTATAAAATAGATAAATTCCATAATCTAATAATAATTGTAATATCTTATTTTAAAAAGGTAAAAAAAACAAAATCGTTTTTGCTGATCTCCTATAGGAAGTATGCATTTTTGATTTTGTATTTTTTACCTTTTTCACTGTTATGATATCCAACCTTTGGATCTCCATTGAGTGATTGTCTTAGGAGTTTTATTAGTATATTTAGATAAGGACTCAGCCGAATCAAATTCTTGTCCTATAGTAAGATTGTATTTCTCTAAATGTTTGAATTTATCAGTTATTGTACATTTTTTCTTCGGTGAACCTATTCCCCCGCCAATCTTACCTTTAGTATGTTTATCTTTGATATAATTTATAATATATGTCATTACTTTACTCAAATAATAATCATCTAAACTAATCTTTATAATGTATTCAACCAGATTATCTTTATTTATTATTTTCTCACCAAAAAAACCTTCTATAAATTTATTGTATTCATCACTATAAGCATTTTGCACAAATATTCTGTTTATGAGCTCATCTTCCAAACTTATAATATCGTAACATTTCTTGCAAAACTCATTAAAATATTGTCCATTTATATAGTTAGTATTATCATTTTTGTTTCTATAAGTCAGCCAAATCAAATATCCACATAACATATAATATTCGTCATTGGTAATTTCAATTTTACCTACGTTTTTATTACCCTTAGATTTATGTATGTTATTTTTAACCCATAACATACTATACAATTCTGCTAAATCACTTTCATACAGTATTGATTTATTATAAAATCTTAAGAATGTTTCATATCTAAGTATTTTAGATTTAATAAAATTATCGAGATTACAATATTTTAATAAATCTTTATCACGAAGCTTCTTTATAATTCTGGCACATCTTTCTAATTTTGAGTCTTTATTTATGTTATTCCAGTCATATTCTCCATTCAAAAAGTTTACAATTTCTTTATTTCTAATATCTTTTAAGTTATTACGATATTCTTTAAGTTCTTCTATCCAGTTTTCATTTGATAGAAGTGGCTTGATAGCTTCTCTGACATCATAGCCTAATTTTTTGAATTCTTGATTCTTAATACAAAATTGACTACTATATTCATTTGCGGTTTTCATTGCAGCTAAATAATGTATGTACTCTTTGTTTTTAATCATAAAAGACTTTCCTCCGATTACTATAGATTTGTCTCTATTAAGTGTGTCATTATAAATGATTTCTAACCCATATTTTATTTGATTATAACGTGTGCCCCAATTAAAAGGCTTATCTTTTGTTGTATTGACAAATTCCATTTCACTATCTTTCAATATAATGCACATTTCAACATTCTTAGCATTTCTCCATCTTCCTTTAGCTTGTATGTCTTCTTGCCAAGTATTGTTACCTATGACTATTACAGCTGCATCCTCTATATCATCATTCAAGTCATTTCCTACACCAAAATATACAGAGCTCATCATAACATTACAATCACCAATTTGATGCTCATTGTCTATTTGAATCATTTCCTCACTGCCTGTATCTCGCTTATGATATATAATCATTGCATCAGGATATATTTGCTTGATGAATTTCATATTTTGTAAGCTGCCGTCAGACCAATAAATATAGACTTTCTTTTTGTTCGTCACATAATAATTTACTAAACAAATAATATGTGCAATATTGAAATTTTTATCAGCTTGACGATATATTACTTTTGTATTTGATTTTTCTTTTTTATGTATCGTTATTTGTTTTTTGATGTTTAAAACTGACTTTTCAAAAAATGGTGTAGCTGTTTGTAAGATGACTTTAGTATTTGTAATCTTGTTCAGAGTTTGTAAGAATGGTATTAATACATCACTTCTAAATGTGTCTTTTAACATAATATGACTCTCATCAATAATTACAAATTCAAATTGACCAAAGAACTCTTCTATATCTTCTCTTGGTTGATTACCATTAAAAGTTTGCTTAATTAAATGATTATAATTAGTGATATAGCATTTACAATTACCATCTAAGTTTATTTTTTTACTGCCAGTTATGATTTCAAATTTATCTGGATCATATTTTGTCTTAATTATACTATTCATAGGTTCAACAATCAAGATAGGTCTGTGATTACCTATTTTCAGTATATCGTCAATTACATTCATCCACCATTTCTTCCATACTTCGGTTTTACCTGTGCCAGTACCTGAATTAAGGATATTCAAGCCATTGATACAAAATTTTAATATATCATCTACAACATCACCAATATATTCATCTGGATTTAAGAAAAGATGTAATTGTGAATCATTAATATTAAAACCATATTTTTTAAGAGTCTCAATATGGCCAGTTTCAGGTTTTATTTTATCCCAGTTAAGATCTAGCATATTCTTGAATTTTTGAGTAGTATAGTTTTTGTATAAACTAATATCTTCACAAAATTCATACCATAGTTTTTTTACTTTATCATAATCACCAACATATTTTTTTAATGATGTTAAAATATAGAGGCGGTCATAATAGTCTGTATCCCATTTTTTCTTTTTATTTATGTATTTTACATCAAATGATCCTCTACTTATTTCTTGTTCTTTTTTTATTTCCTGCTCTTTAATATCTACTTCTATATTATCGCAATAACCATTACAATTATGTAATATATAGTCTTTTGTTGTAATATAAAGTTTTTGATATGGTCTTTTATATACATCATCAAATACTTTATGGCCATCAGTGTCAGTAAATATTGATGAGAAATCTTTTATATATTCATCAATCTTATATCTGAAGACATCATAAATATATTGACAGAACTTATCGTAGTTTTCTTGTGTTTTTTCACAATCAAAGTAAAACATACAGTGAATGCCAACTCCTGAATTAGAATGCTCAATATATAAGTAATTGTTTGGACAAATATTTTGTAATGCATAATCAAGAGTCTCATATAATAATTTAATTTTCTTTTCATTTAAGTTGCTAAACAATAAAGAATGAACCATATCAAGATCAACAAAGATTATACCATTCCATTTATCAATTCCTACTCTATCTTTTAGAGCAAATCTATCTGAGATTATACGCATAAGTGCATTTCTACTCTTTTTGTCATTACCAGGATGCTCAGATATAAATTTTATAGAATCATATATTGACATTATACGCATTTTAACAGGTATATCTTCTTTCTCCCATACAATAGAAGCAATATCATTCATCCACACCATTTTATGACTTGTTTTAGACCAATAATATCCTGCTTTGTAAGGTAATATAGCAAACTGTATATTTTTCATATTTTAGTTAAATAAATTTATTTGATTTTTAACTTTATTTACTTTTTTAAGTTCAGAATTAATATTTACATTCCAATATTTTTTAATTAAATTAAACATTTCAAATGTTGTTATACTTGTTTTGATTATTTTACCTGAGTCTTCGTATGGATTTCCTAAAATAAATTCAATTATATAAATAAAAACTTGATTTAATCTAAATAAGTCAATATATCTACCATATCCAGGTAAAAGTAAAGAACTCATCATCATCATACACTTACAATATTTCTCATCATCATTATTACTAAGTTTCATAGCAGTGTTATGATTATCAATAAGTTGTTGTGTTAATGGTAGCCAAAAATTATTAACTGATAAATTTTGGAATTTTTCTTGTTTATTATTTGTTTTCATAGCAATAGTTAAATATATTTTATTAATTTATAGTTGGGTTGATATACTTTGAAATAATATAGTCATCAAAAATTTCTTTAATTTCCCAACCTTTACATTTACGTCCTGCTTTTCTACACTTATCAATATATGATTGTGTAGTATTGATATATTTGGCAGCTTTTGCAGTATCAGTGAAGTACCAAATTCCTTCTTCTTGGTTTTCTAATTTGTATAGTTTCATTGTTTTGTTTATATATATTTATAATATTTATATAAAAATAGTATTTTTTAAGTAAAAAGTTTAATATTTTACTATAATTTTTTGATCTCTAAGTCTTCTTTTTTGATCTCTATGTCTTATTTTTTACAATTTAGAAATTTCTAATTTCTAAATTGCCAATATCTTTGCATCACTTTTCTTAAGTTCATACACTTGTTTGATTACTTTATGTGTTCTTGATTCAGCAGTTATTGCATTCATCCATTTCTCTGTAAGTGTTGATTCATCCACTTTAGATAAATCAAATACATAGCAAGTGTCTCCAATCCAATTTATATATAATGCTAAGTCTGCACCTAAGCGTCTTTGCCATTTCTTTACATTCTCATATTTATCTTTCTGTAGGAATAACGTATCGTACTTCTCACATTTTATGTCTCTATTTTTTATTTCAACAACTGCAAACATACTTGAGTCAAACTTGATAATACAATCATAAGCTAAATCTTCTCTGATTGGCTCTTCAAATCTCCATCCATAGTCATTACAGAGTTTGATTGTCTTGTCTCTACCAGGTTTATCTAATTTTTTGATGTTATTTTGTAAAAGTTCTGTCATTTTACTATATTATTTATGTATTTAATGAAATCAATAAATGATATTCATATCTTTATTTAATATTTTTATTATTTTATTATTATATCTTATTTTATTAATAATAATGCATTTAAAACAAAATGGATAAAAAATTTGGCATTAAAAAATATGCTATAATGTAATAGTTACACATTACAAATGTGCCATATAACATATATTTTTATATTGATTTTTTATCCATTCACCCAAAAAAGTATTATTATTATATAAAGGTTAATCTTTATAAAGTTAACTAAATATAAAGATATAAATAAACAACAAAACTATGAAAAAACTAATTCTTATTCTAATCGCTATTTTTACATTATCATTTGTATCTTGTTCAAATGAAGATGATTTTATTGAACCTTCTACTACAGTTTATATTGTAGAACAAAGAGGATTTACTATTCAAGGTGAAGGTATACAATTTGAAACTTCAAGAGTTTATAAAATTACAAATTGTAAATTAGAAGAAAGTGGTCAATATGAAAGTTTTAAAAAGAGAATACCTTGTATTAAGCCAATTAATAAAATAAGTGGTGAAGGTGATGATGCTAAGTATGACTATCAATATATAAATAAATTACAATTAGAAGGATATTCTATATTAAAGACTGATGCTGAAATGTTTGCATATAAAACAGTTTCACCTACTCCAATAAGTTGTGATTGTTCAATAGCATTTCTTCCAAATCCGGGATATATTGTAGAGGAAAATAGAGTGATTGTTAAACGATTTTCTTGGAAAACTTATTATCAATTGAGAGATGAACTATATGACATTTGGTTTCATAATATATTTGGCAAAGATTTTTTAACAGCAATAGATAATACAAATATTTATACTGGTAATTATTCTTGTAGAATTGTCACAGATGAATTAAAACTTCAACAGCATACAGCAGAATTTAATTCAGGTATCAATAGTTACGTTGATCAATATGATGTACATTATGATAATTGGAATCAGAAACAATAAACAAATAATATATAAAAAATAACAAGCCATAGTTTATTTAATGAAATCAATAAATGATATTCATATCTTTATTTAATTTATCTAAATGAAAATGGAGAGCTATTTCTGCTCTCCATTTTTTGTAATCTCTAACTCCATCTCTTTAATCTTGAGTTTTGTTGTATGTCCTGATTGAATTGCTTTTACACCTTCACCAAGTGCAGCAAATGCAAATAGTTCACCAATAGACATAATTATTGAATTATCTATTACACCAACAGGTGGTAAGAAAATACCTAATAATATAAAAATTATACTTGTTAATGTACATAATTTAAGCCAACAATTACTTGTACAAAAGATTTGATCAAATATCTGTTTCATTTTCTATATTTGATGTGCTATTAGATGTATTTGGTATATTAGATGTATTTGGTATAAATGTGAAGTCATATGCTTGATTAGATTCATTCCAAGTAGATGTCCAAGTTCCATTCATTGCTGTTCCAAGTTGTTCCAAGAAGTTATCCATTGAAGTCTTAGTGATATAGTCTCTACGTAATGCTTGTCTACCATCCAATGAATATTGCATCAATATTTTAGCAACTGTAGAAGGTTCTTGAGAGTATAATTGTTCTTCAGTACCAAATTTATGTACAGGAATGTAAAGAGGTAAATCAATATTGTCAATTTCATATGTTTGTGCTGTATTAAGTGATAATACTAATTCATTTCCAACATAAGCATTGAACTCTTCTACTGAAGTTGCATTACTACATTTTATATATATTCTTGTATTTAAACGGTTAGAAGTACAATAGCAATCATCTAAATTATTTTGTTCACAATAATTCATAAATTGTGAACCAGTCTGAAAGTTCCTACCAACATACTTGAATTTATTACTCATAAATACTCTGTTGTTTGCTTCTATATCAGCATCTATTTTATAGAAGAATCCTGCAATACTATCATCCATCACTGAATCTTTTAGATATGTGGTACCAACGTTTTTAATAGCGTACATCTTACCGCCAGAAATATAAAGCTCATCATTTACATTATTTAGGCTATTCATTCCATTAGGGAAGACAACTACTGATTCACTTGAACCTGGAAGTTTACCAGTAAGTTGATTTACAGGGATACTCAATGTATTTTCTTTATATTCTTCATATTGACCATCTCGTGATCCATCTTTTACTAAGTGAATACAAGTTCTGTTAGTATATCCAGTTACAACAATATCTCCAGTTTCAGTAATGTTGAATTTACCATTATTATCAGGTGTAATTGTTTCGCCATTTAATGTAATTGTATTGTAAGGTCCGGTGATTTGATAACCTTCTGTAGTCATTAAACCTTTAGCTATACCTGTCTCAGGATTCAACAAGTTAAATCCAACAGTCTTAAGTCCTGTCAAGTTTGTTGAGTATAAACCACTTTCTACATAATCAATAGGTTTACCAAACCACTTTTCAAAATCAGCTTCAAACTCCTCAGCAGTAGCTGGCTCATTACCTTTCCCGTATATATTAGTCAAATTGTATACTAATATAGGAGAGATCCTTAAGTCTGTATCTGCATCTTCTTCATTAAAGTTACAATACAATCTATTATAAGATGAAACTAATGTGTTAATAGTATTAATTCCTTTAGCAGTTCCAATACTGTCTATTCGTATGTTACTTGTATCTCCAACACGTATAACTACTCTAGCTGAAATATTACAGAAATATGTAGTGACTCTATAATAGACTTTATCATCAATATTAATTTTACTTGTATCAACTATATTTATATTTAATAAGTTTCCTGATGATATACAGTGAATAGTATTTGTAAATCCATCATTTGTAATTGTATAACCTCCATATGTAGTATTAGGTAATAATTTTCTTGGTGCAACATTTTCAATTTTTATACTTTGTCCTTCTATACTCAATACATCAGCATTTGACTCAAGTACATCTTCACCATTAGCAACCTCTCTATAAGCTGAGGAATTTTCAATTCTCTTCAACTCAACCAAGTCCTTAGCCATACCTGCAATAAGCTCAGGATAATCACCTTTTGGTTGAACTGCTGTATCTGCTTTAGCTAATGATTCTTGTATGTTTTCAGTCAAATCAGTTGTAGGTATACCATCATCAGGTTTTACATAGCTTGCAACTAATTTTCTATATCCATCTGCTGTCAAAAGACCTGCAAGTGTATCAGTAGCACCAGGGATGTTGAATAATTGTGTGCTGTTGCCATCATTGAAAGAAGCAGCATTTGGAGTCAATACTATACGCTTGATAACTTGAGTCCTAAACATATTATCAACATCAAGTTTATTGTAATAGTTGACAATCAAATCATCAATGTAGTCTTTTGAATAGAAGTTATTTAAAAGAGTATTTGTTTGATTCTTATTATAATAGTTACTATCAACATAAGATTTTGTGTAGTAATCATTCAAAAGTATAGATGTTTCACCCTTAGTATAATAGTTTGATAATGTGTTGTCAATTTCAGATTTATTATAGTATGAACCTAAGATAGAGTTGACATCTGATTTTGTGTACAACATTTGCTTTAGAAGTTCAACACTTGCTAAAGTCTTATTTTGAGCATTTACCCACTCAGAAGCAGTTGATATAATACTGTTTATCGAATTACCTGAGCTATCTCGTAATGATAATGCGTCATTTGCAAGATATATTGGGTTGTTTACACTAAGCTTGTTTTGTTTGTTATTTTGAAGATCTGTAACAGCTGATAGTATTCCATTTATATGTTGATTTATTCCTGGAATTACTGTTGATCTTAAGCTATTCAAATATTGTTTATCTGCACTAGTCATCAAACCAGCTCTACCAGGATTAACTTCTGCAGGATACATATACCATAAGATATCGCCATTCTGATTATTAAATACAGCGTAATCACTATATCTAGACATACCTACAGGAACTTTTGAATTCATTTCATCATCAATATAATCAGCTATATCTGTTGCAACTTGACGAGTATTAACAGCAGCAATTAAACCAACACCATTTGTAGGAAGTTGAGTTCTGATTGATTGTTCTAATTGTTCTCTAGTCATTTTTATATATTATTGTATTTTTTATGATTCGTAAATTGATAGGTCTAAACCTGCAATTTTTGTCCAAAAATCTGCTCCAAAATCATCATTAAAGTCATATTCAATGAGATCGTATTGAGCACATAATGAAGTATTTGGAACTGTTATTGAAATATTACAATAAGCACCTGCACATTCAGCAGTAAATTTCTCTGTGAAAGTAACAAATTCTGATGCAGTTACGTTCGAAATCCATATTCTATCATTCAATATATTAATTATATTTTGAAGTAATGTAATACCAGAACTTTGTACATCAAGTTTATTCTTTCTATCATTTGTAAGTCTATCAACATAATAGGCATTGTAATTGAAGGTTGTAAAACCATTTTGAGATGTATGTCTTTGCTGTTGAAGGCAGAATGCAGAATATTTGACCTGAAAATTATCATTATTCAAATCATATATATTTTCTGTCTCAACAACTGTATTTATGTTAGGCTGTTTACTTGCAATATATTCAATCAATCTTGTTGTTTCAAGTAAAGTCATATATCATTATTAATATTTTTTCATATCAGTTTCAATATCCTTTAGCTCCACCTAACCATAATGAACAATTAGCTGCTGAGTCTAAAGTTGCTTTTATCTTATAGCAATCACAATCACATATATCAAAATCTTGACGATTCTCCAATATGAACAATTGTATACGTTTACCATAGAAGTCTGCTCTCTTCTTATAATATTCACTTATATTGTAGACATCACTTAGTTCTATGTCTTTGATATTATCATCGACTGTCTTGACTACACCAATGTTATCAATCTTATAAGTCAATGGTATACATAACTTATAGACTACACAATAAGCAAGATAAGGTTGTATCAAATCCATTAGTTCTTTGTACACTTCATTACCTTTACTATTGACTCTACCTGTCTTAACTAAATCTTTAAGTGTAGTCAATAAAGATGTTCCTATAATTTCTTGTAATTCAATATCTTGTGCTTCTCTAACAGTCATTTGAAGTACTTTACCATTTACATTATCAGAGATATTAGTGATGTTCTTAATATTTTCTATGTTAGTTAAAAGTATATCTTCCATAATTTATATTAAATATTTTTTGTTGTTTCACTATCTTTTTCAAAATTAATAGTAAATGGTTTGATTTCAATTGCATTTTCAAATCCAAATATAGTTTCAAAAGTATTGACCAAAATTGTTTGCTTTGGTTGTACAAATGTTTTATTGAATAGTTTGTATGCTTCTGCATATTCATTTGCTGAAAATCCAGTTTTTTCTTGGTCAATACCAAACAATATAGGTGAACATCTAAATGCAGTGAATATATCTTGCTTTGTTCTATCAGTCAAAGAATTGTATTTTTGTTCAAGATCATCCTTTTCAACTTTTGTTATAGTTGTTTCTTCATCTTTGTTATTATTGAAGCTAAGCATTGGGCGGCCTGCATTGTTTGGACCTAAGAATTTGTTATAGAAATTCTTTTCAATTTCTGATTTTTGTTCATCTGTTGGCTTACCAGAGTTGAAGTTAACAATGAAACTTGAATTGAATCCGTGCTCAATATTAGTTAAATGATAGTCATTAATCATTCTCTCCATTTCGCAACTTTTGATACTAGCAGCAATAGGAGCAATTGGATAAGTATAATTAAAATCATTTTTGTAATAGTAAATAGTTGATAACTCACCACTTGTATAATTTTGTATCTCTGTGAGTTTCAAACGTCCATAGCTTTTATTCCAATTAGTTGTATAGTAGAATTTAGTGTTATCTATATTGGTTCTAATTTTCTTGAAGTCAATATAATAAATTTCCGCAACATCGCCTAACTTATTCTTTACTACATTGATAGCAAATCCACCAAACTTTACTAAATCTCTTGCTAAACACTTTATTATATCATTAATTGATTGACCACGTTTGTTGACCGTCTTACCAGTATTGTTTATTATCTCATCACCACAAATATAGTCAACTGCACCATCTACTAATGACTTGAATGTACTTACGTTTAAGTATAGATCTTCTATGTAGTCAGGATAATTATTGTTTTCTCCCCAAATTACCATTTCACCAGGCTTAAGTTCTTTCTCATTTGGAGTAACAATATTAGTATCTACAAATTGATCTATAGCTAAAAACGATAATTTTAATTGTTTTTCGTTTTTCATCTTTTATATTCGATATATTTTGTAGTAGTATTGTACTCTGTATTATTTTGTCCTAATTCACCAATCTGAATAAGTCCTTTACTTACTACTATATTGTGTTTTTTGTCAGTTAACGTATATTCGTATTCTCCAGTTGGCAATTCTTTTAAGTCCAAATCTTTTAGAATATAATATATCTCTGTCTCATCAAGTAATACATCATACCAACGATGCTTATTATTTGTAAAACGATTGAATAGTACTAATTCTAAGTTTGTTACAGGATATTTCCAATTGCGCGGTATACGAGGTTTAACTGTATATTTATCCAAAAATATCATAATATTTACTGTATTTTTATGTGTTTTCCTATAATTATATATATAATTTCTACTAAAAATGTTCAAAAAAGAGGATATCTGGAAAGTTCCAAACATCCTCATACAAAACTATGAACTATGAAAAAATAAATTGTTAAGCTGTTTGCTCAGCTTCAACAATATCACTAAGTTTTACATAATCTTCATCACCTGTAGTAGCTGGCTCTGTCTTTATCTTATGTGGCCAATCAATTGAATTATCTTGAAGTGTTATAGAATAACGGTTGCCATCAGTAAAGTTTGTACCAGTTTCAGCTGTACCAGCACTAGCATTAACAGGGAAGTCATATCCAAGATACCAATAGTTGTCATTAGCATCTCTTACAATAACTGCTGTATCTGATAATGTTAAAGCTGACATTTCAAGACGTTTTTGTGCATCTTGACGTAAGAAGCTCATTACAAGATCAGTAGATACAGTAGTACCATTTGTTGCATCAACATTCAATGTAGATGTCATATTTGCGGTATTACGTCTAAATTGGTAACGTTTGAATTTGTTAGAATCTGCCATTGTAATTTGACCAATTTCTTGAAGTTCATTAGATGAGCCTCCTTCTGTTGTCAATTCTACTTGGCTAACGTGTGAATAAGGAGCAATATATACTTCCTTGATACCACCTAAAGAACCGTTACAATCAAGACTTAAACCGTGTAATACTTGTGAGCAATACATATATATTTAATTTTAGATATTTTTGTTTTAAATGTGTTTGAAAGAGTAGAGGGAATCGATTCCCTCTACTATAATTTCAATTAATATGTAGACTTGAATGCTAAACCTGGGTTCTTAACTTGTACACCAGCTATAAATTCAATAGCTAAACGGAACTCACGATTATCTTTAGAGAACCAAAGATCGAATTGTTCGTCACCATCTTCCATATTTACACCGTATACAATGTTATTAGAAGCAGAACCAAATACTTGACCAGCTGTAAGTCCATCAGCTAATACGACACGATAGTTAGTACCAGGAACAAAGATTTCCATATCTGTAAGTGCTTGACCTGGGTTGTAATGATAAAGATTAGCTTGAACTAAAGATTGTACATAAGTAAAGTAATCAGAGCAGCTCAAATAAACTTCACCTTCCTTGATACCAGCACATATCATAGCAGCTACAACAGCATCTACACCAGTCTTACCTGATTGCTTTTCAACTGCAGTAATATCAGCAATACCTAAAAGACCTTGCATACCACAATCACTTGCAGGAGTAGCTGTCCAGATCTTAGAATTAAGTGATTTCTTAACTGATTTAATAACTTCGCCAACTAATTCTTGTTCGAAAGGAAGATCACGATCTGTCTTACCAGCTTCAACACGTACAAGATAACCAGCATATTTGTTCAAAAGATTCTTGTCACAGATTGACATATTAACCTTGAATATACCTGGTTTTATTTCACGTTGAGCAAGTGAAGCTTCACCACCATCTGTCCATCCACAAGATGCGCCGCATTGAAGTAAATCATCTGCATCTACATCAAGAATGTTAATAGTTGTATTACCTTTGATACCAGTCCAAAGATCAAAGTACTTTGTTACAGAAGGACCTAAAATTGTTTGTCCAATAAGTTCTGATTTATGTTGCTCTACATAAGCAGGTAGAGCTGTAACGTTATATCCAGCCATTTTAATTAAATTAAGATATATTTTTATATTTTTGTATTTTTAAATATTATTAGTAAATCAATTCTACTTTACCTGATTTAGTTTTTGTTTTTGAGAATACTTCTTCTAATGGATCTTCTGCAGGAGTTTCTTCTATTTTCTTAACACGATTTTCTACCTCTTCTAAACGACTAACTAATTCATCAACTTTAGCTTTATATTCCTCAACTGTAGCTTTAAGTTCATCCATTTCTTTATTGTCTTCTACTACATCTTCGTTTGGTGTTTCACCTTCCATTGGTTTTTCATCTTCCATTTCTTCTGGGTCAACTTCTGCAGCAGGATCTGTAATACTTTCTACTACACCATCTTTAACTGTTATTGTCTTGCCATCTAAAGTAACATATTCTCCATCAGCAGCAGGTTCTGTATCTTCACCATCGACAAATACTTCATCTCCAGCTTTAAGATCTTCATCACCAAGCCAATATAATGTTTGCTTATCAGTTTCTATACTACCCAACTTGATAAGTGCTTTCATAAATTTTAGAATTTTGTTCATCATTCTTTTATATATTTTTGTATATTTTTGTTTTTCTGGTTCTTTATCAATTGTGAATAGGCCTTCTAATGAAAAACCTAAAAATTCACCAGCCTTTATTTTATTCCATAAGCCGTCATCTTCAACCTTATATTCTGCAAATAATGATCCTTCTTCTATATCATCGAATCCAGCTGGTGCTAAACCTTTTTCTGAGTCTTTGATAAATAATTGAGTTAACTTTATTCCTGAAATTAGTTCTCCGTTGTGCATCAGAGATATATTATTGAAAGTATTATCACTCAATAGTTTTTCTGTCATCTTACGGATTACTTCAGGAGTATATTTGATATAATATTCACCTATTTCTTCATTAAAACGATATATAGGAAAATTAGCTCTCATTACAGGGCCCAATATAATATGCTTGTCAGGATTTACAATAGAGAATTGTATTTGCTTAGTCTTTTTGAACTTCATAAATCCTGTCTCTATAGCTGGGTTATCAACCAATGAGATAGTATATATTCCATCGTCTGGTGATTCTATTTTTGCAACGTAAATTGGTATCATAATGTAAGAAAAATTTCTTTATAATATTATATATATTTTTTTAAGAAAATGTTCAATTTTGCTTAGAATGTAGCTTCTGATTCACGAACTTGAACTCTTGTTCCAACCTCTTGTATATCTGATTCAACAACATAGACTCTTTGTTGAGATTCATTTGTCACAGGTATACTTTGCATTTGTTGTAAGTCTCTCATCTCATCAAGCATTGGAACTACGCCAACATTTGGCATTATTTGTTCTGGAGTTGCTGTCACGGCTGTATTATTGTTAGTCTCAGATGGTGTTGATGATTCACCTGCTTCATCTGTCTTCATAATACTACGAATATTTGCTACACCACCAGCAATTGCAGCAGCTGCTGCAGCTATACCTAATGCAGGACCAACAATTGGTATACCAGACATAGCTTTATATGATGATTGAGCTGATTGGAATGTATCAATTGTAGTTTGCGCTATTGCTAATGCTTTACCTGCTTTTGAATTTTCCTTTGCTAATTTAGATAAGTTACCAAAAAGTTGAGATGCTGTGCTCAAACTAGATTGCATTTGTTGTTCTCTTATTGCCCTACGTTGAGTTTCATCTTTCTTTTGATTATCTGTTATTGTCTTGTTTATCTTAGCTGTAACAGTTGCATATTTACGTTCAAGTTTTTCACGTTCTTCTACACTACCACTAAAACTTGCAATTTGTTGTTGATATAAAGCTTGTTCTTTATATAATGAGTTAAGCTTGATTTCATATAAACGATCTTCTAAGGCTTGTTCATCTTCAATTGTGAGCTCTGCCATTTGAGTTTTATAGTCTCTTTCACTATTAATATCTTCTAATCGTTTGTTGAATGCAGCTTCTTGATCTTTTAATTTTTGCTCAGCTGCAGCTTTTTGTTCCTCATCACGTTTCTTTTGAAGTTCATTTGTATATTCTATATCTGATACATATTTATCAGTAATCAAATCTTGTCTTGCTTGTTCTAGTTTGACCTTTTCTTCTGATTTACCATTGAAGTTAGCTAAATACTTGTCATATGCAGCAATTCTCTCATCATAGTTCTTTTGCTCAATTTCAAATGTTTTCTTAGCTTTTTCATTTTCATCTAATAATGAAATTTCGATCATTTTCTTAGCAAAGTCATTACGTTTTTGTATACTTGCTAATTCTTGATCAAGAATATCATTATTGATTTGCTCAGCACCAGCTTTAGCTATACTGCCAGCTTTTGCAATGTTTTCTTCTGTCTTTGATGTCAAAAGGTCTGATACTAAGTTTTCACCTGCAGCAAATCCACTTCTCCATCCTTCAGATATTGCATTACCAACTTCCTTAGCATTTCCTTTGACTGTATTTACTGCCTGTGCTCCAGCAAGACTTAAATATTTGATAGCACCAGTAATATTACCTGTTGCAGCTTGAGAAATACCCATAAAAGTAGTAAGTGCAACAGTCTTTAGTTGGTTGATTGATCTCATTGCTATTTTTACACCTTCTGCTACACCATAGCCAATTGCAGATCCTAAACCTACAACTGCACCAACTACTGTTTGCAATGCTTTGATTGCAGTATTCTTAAATTTAGTGAACGTATCTCCTGTGATACCAAGTGCTTTCTTAATATCATCAAATCTTGCATATAATGTAGTAGCTGCAACTATCAATAAGCCAATTCCTGTACTTGCTAATGCTAACTTGAATCCTTTTAGACCATTAGTAGCAGATGTAAAGAATGATTTTATCACTTTACCATAATCTCTAAAGTGGAATCCGAGTTTACCAATACTACCATCAAGTTGACCAACTTCATCAAGTGTAGCATCTACAGCTTCGCTAAAGCCAGCAGTTATACCACTCATTATGCCACCTTTTTCTGATCCTATTTCATCCTTTAGATCTTTTGTACCTTTTTTAAGAGTATCAAGATGGTCAACAGACTCTTTAAGTGCATTATCAAGATTTGTATTTGCAGTGCCTGCTATCTCATTTAGGGCCTCATCAAGATCAATAGCTGCCTCAGTAGCATCATCCACTGCATCTTTATAGTCTTTTACTGATTGAGTACCATCAGATATATCTACTTTAACAACTTTCAATAATTCATCTAACATATCGGTTTTTGTATCTATTTAATTACAAATATCAAAATTTATATAATTGTTTTTGAATTAGAATCGTAGGATAATTATCCTACGATTCTTTGTAATGTAACATCGGCAAATGGGTTAGTTTGTGATATATCATAGTTCTCAATCTTAGAAATAATATATCGGCCACCATTCAATCCATATATATATTTCAATGCTTTCTTTGGGTTCATATTCAATCTTGCTTTCAATTTAATCTGTCTAGCATTTTTGTCAATAATGTTGTTAATTGTTGGAATATATTTGTTTATTGTTTCACTTGATATTGTAATATTATCAAGAGCATCGTTAACTTCTCCAGTATTTGTATAATTTGCATATGGAATTGGTGCATCAAAAATGTATGGGTTATTTATGGCATCTGGATCATCAACAAATAAAGGATCTTGACTTCTAAACTGTCTAGGGTATCTCTGCATAGGTGGATATTTACTTTTTGAAGTTACAGATTTGAATCTGTAATGTAAATTATAGGCACCATTGATTGGGTAATAGCTTGACAAATTGGTTAATAATGAATTTTTAGGATTCAAAAGCTCTTTATTTGTATTGTCCATAAACTTTACCAATGAGAACATTGGAATATCAGTGGGCCATACAGTAAACAAAGTATTGACTGCAAATGATGTTAAACCATCATTTCTATTATATCTAAAATCATTCAAATAGCAAGGGTTACCATTGTTGAGCTTATTTAATATTTGTTGTTGTGACGTTATACCAAAATATTTAGGGAATACCCAGTGACGTAGATCTATACCAGCTTCTGTACTAGCTTTAATATAATTACCCGGTACAATCTTTGTATTACTGATAAATCCATTAAATAACACTATTGTATTCTTTGGACTTACATATGAATAGTCTTTATCATAGCAACATAATAGTGGTACATCAAAATTGTTGACAACGTTCTGTTTATATGATTTTGTCAATGTAGGTATTTCAACTTGATCAAATGTATTCTCTTCACTTGGAAACCATTGGCCTTCACCATTTTCATTAAAACGATAGACTTTTGTACCTCCTAATAAATTCAATGCACAAGGTAAAAATGGATATTCAGTGTTGTTAAATACTGGTGAAGCTGGTACGAACTCTAGCGAACTTTTAAATATATTATTTTCGAGTAAGTTGAATGAATTATTATTAAATTGATAGTTGTTTTTATAATTCAATTCATTAAATGGCGTTCCGAAAAATTTATTATATAAATAATCCGCGTAGTTGTCAACATATGGCAATGATAAATTAATGTTTTGATAGTTTTTCAAATAAGGTGTCACTTCAATCTTACTGTCATAATCAATTGTCAATGTTTGTGGTGATTCTATATTATAATATTCATCTTCAGTCATTACATTAATTGTTTTTGATAATGGAGAGTATTCAAATTTCCAATTCAATAATTTAGCTAAACTTGTGAAATACTCGTATGGTGAGTTAGTATCAGAAAATAATAATTGCTTAGTGAGTAATAATGATGAAATGTTTATGTTTGAAACTTTAAACACATTTTGCTCACTCATTTGTATGGTGGTATCACTAGCACCCACTGTATAGTTATCTACCTGTATTTTCCTACTTAAATTATGATCTGTCAATGTTACTGGAATAGCTAATGGGAACAGATGATTTTTAACTGGTGAGCATTCTTCATATCCATCAATACCAATATAATATAATATACGATTATGATATGCAGATAATGAAGGACTTAGAGTTGTTATATAGTCTGTGAATGCATTACCTGTTAGAAATACCCAAGAATACTGAGTTTCAATATGAAGTGTTTTAGCAGTTGGATCAGATATAGTTAATTGTGATAATTCATCTTCATCAATATCAAATTGTGATGTTCTGGACCAATTATATTCCATTTGTAGTGTAACTGGCGCATATGTAAGTAATGTGTTCCTTGTGTTATATGTTATTGTACCATCTGCATTAGCTCTTTTTAATTCTTCTACATCTCTAATTACTTCTTCAACTTGTACATCACCTACAGTAGACGAAGCTAGTTTACTTCTAATTTTTGTAACAAACCAATTATTTACATCTAAATTAATATGTAATCCTTTACGTTTATGATTTCGATCTAATTGGCCACCAGGTAATATACTTGTTACCCAGTTCTCAATTGTTTGTAGTATAGTAGGTTGCTTTAAATGTTCCACTAATTGATCATCTATACCACTACCAGCTAATATATAAGGTTGTACATATGCGATATAGTTACCATCAGTATCAACAATTTTTGCAATGTCAAAAAATAATGTAACATTATAATATCTTTCTGCTTGACCGACACTATTCCAACTACTATAAGATGATAAGAACTGTAAAAGTTTACCATTTATATTACCTGGATCAGCTAATGTTATTGTTGGTTTTTCACGTTCTAAAGGACTTATATCAACTTGATGTGCTCCTACAAAGAATCCTTTCCAATGAATATATGAGTCAAATATGTTAAGTAGACTTAATGAACCTAGTTTTTTACCTATTATTTTATATTCTGTGCGCGTACCAAAATTAGCATTATCAGCTGGGAATAGCGCATAAGCATCTTGATACAATGATGCATTATTAAGATTAGACAAACTGGTTGAACCGTCAAAACGTTTCATTTCTTCACCAAAATAGTTACCAACATATATATGTGCAGAGCTTGTCATTTCTTTATGAGTAGTCCAAGATATTTTATTAATACCTGCATTAACTAAATCTAACTTTGAAAAAGTAGTACCAGTAGTTAATTGTATGGTATTCTCAATATTTGGCTTATAGTCACTTGTTGAAGTTATCCATTTAAGGTCAAATATATTATTATCAGAAACAATCAAAGGACCATACAATTCATCTGTTTTGATTCTATCTAAACAAACATAACCATCTGTAACTACTTGGTTTGATAATACACCATTCGAATAATTAACTTTATAACCACCGTTATTTGCTGGATCTTTAATAGTTTCTAAAAATTTACCAACTCTAAATGCAGGAACCATCTGTGAGTTAATTAATGTACCTGCTTCTAATTGTGATATATCTCTTTGTGCTCCTGCTACAAAATATTTTCCTGTTAAAGAGCCATCAGGTGTATAAATATATTTTGCAAATTTTTCTGGATCTGTACTATTATATCTTGTAGGGAATGCTTCAAAAAATTTGTTACGATTATCTGCGTTTAACACATTATTTATGTTACTACCATCTGCCATCAATTCATCAATAATTACTTTAGATGCATCAAAATTCTCAATATCTGGTTTACCTGTATCAAATGGCATAAACATAATGTCATCTCTAACATTTGTATAGTTGAGGCCACCAATAGATCTTTTGTCTGGGAATGTAGATCTAGCTAAATCTTTCCAACCAAGGGTAATATGCTTTGGTGACATATCAAGTATAAACTCTGAGCTTTCATCATTTATCACTGGGTGACTTAATGGTGCATCATTATACCATTGTGTACTATTATTAAAATTAATATTTGACAACCATCTCCAAGTCAAATTAGCTAAGCTCTTCTTTTCACCACTAGATAATGAATCCAAATTATAGAAAAAATCACCAAGGCCACCAAAAAGTGTTATTGAATATGTTACTTCTGAGGCTTTTCTGGAGATTTTATTGAGTTGAATATAACCTGATTCAATAAGCATTCCATTTTGAGTCAGAGTGAATTCATTACGTACATTTGGATTGAATACGTAATCTTCATAACCTGCATCTATTTTGTATAAATGATTGAAAATGTTATTGTTATTAGCAGTACCAGGTAATTCCACTTGCTTTGTGAATGTATTCTTGATTGCTGTAGGGTTAGTCAAGTCAGTTGAAGAATATGTCCACAAAACTTTGAAATTATCTGGTAAATCAACCTTTTTATTTTTTATATATAGTTCAAACATTAATTTTTATTTGATATTTTTGTTTTGATTGTAAACAGCTTTTATTGAGTATTTTGATATTGCTCTATTGTCTTTGTATCGTTTCTCTTCGAATTGGTTATCAGTTATACGAATTGGTGTTATTTCATTAGTTTTAATATTATGAAGATAAACCATTTTTGATGTAAATAAGTGAATCAAACGTTTTGCCTGATCATCAGTAAACCATCCAAGATTGATTTTAACTTCTGTATTCCATTCTGTATCATAAGATTCAATATATGGAAGCTTATAGTTATCAACAGTTGAATAATATATTGTTGTATCTACTGATCGTGCTCCTGCATAATCAAAAGTTGTCAAACCACCAAATTCTCTACCTGTATTATATGTCAACGCTTTGAATTTATGTGTAGTATTTATTTTTCCACGAACTACTAGCCAATCCCAACCACCTAAAAGATTTCTATAATATAATACATTTTCCACACAAGGGTCAAATGTATATTCAAATCGTTTTAATGATCCATTATCAATATTTGTACGTAATGTAAAATGATTATCTAATGATGATATATCATAGCCTAAACGATTATGAATGAAATCAATTATATTTAACATATGTGTGCCATATCTAACAAATCCTGATGCATAAGGTGTGCTTGGATATATAGTTATATTTGTTAATGGTACATTAGGATAACGTCTATAACAAGTAATTTGATATGTATTTGTTGCGTTTGGATTTATAATATAAAATGATGTTGGCAGAATCTGATAAGGTGATACTATATCAAGTGGTGGTTGATTCAATAATTCTTCTCCTGTTGGTTTTGGAAAATTAATATTATATGTATAGTTTGGTATAATTAATGATGATATCATTAATGTATTTTCATTAAGTGGATCAGATATACATATATAAAATATTGTTTCTGAAGAAGAATTTGGGATATCCCACGAGTAGCTGCTTGTTTTGAATGCTGAACTAACATCATTAATATTAAAGAATGGTGTTAATTTAATACTGTCCCTTATAATAGGCATAAAGTCAGCCCTATCATATCCATTATTCAAATACATTGTACCTGAGTATATTGGTGTTGAGTTCCAACCATTACCAGTAGATGTATATGTACTAGTTGTAGGCGCTACTGTAAAAATTCTAACATTATATAATTTCTGGAATTGTATTTGTGCTGAGTCTGTTATATAAAAAGATGTATCAACATTGATAGAGTTCCAAGCATATAATGCTAAATCAATTGAATTAGTAATCATAAATTATTTAGTCTTTATTATAAATATTTTTTCTGGAATATATGTTCAAATGAGATAGAAATCCTTTTTTATAGCATCATCAAGACGATTCTGGTACTTTGGAAATACCTCTTCAATTGCTTGTTGAAGATAATTTCCAGCAGGTATACCAAATTTAGCAATCTTTCTACCAATGAGATATGCAAGCTGCTGTTGTTTTACTTCAGGAGCATCTGGGAATACGAGTCTACACCAAGATTGAATTGCTGGTGGTGGTGGAAATTTCCCAGGTCTTCTGCCGTCTTCAACAAATCTTGCATAAGATGCTGCTTTGATAAAACCACTATAGCCATCTTTGTCTTCTGTAGTTGGCAAAGCTTTGATTGAGTTTACTAAATTACCAGTTCTACTCTTATTATTCTTAATCAATATTGAACGATACACTTCGGCTATCTCATTAACCATTTGATTTAGTGTTTGTTTTGTCTCTTCCATTGATCTACTTGTTGCTTTAATTTTTCATCTTTGTATTTCTGGTATGATACTAAATTGAAGAATGTATAGATGTCATATCGATATACACTTTCCCAATTGTCTTTTGTAAGGTCTGATACTATCTCTATAAGCGTAAGCCATCTAAAACCAGTTTGAACGCTTCTTGGATCTGCTGTTTCTCCTTCGGATTCTTCATCTGCTTCCTCAAATAACTGAAGGAATTCTGTATTGAACGAAGATATTTCTTTAGAAAAAAAAAGATAAGGTTCTGAGCAGTCAATATATCCAGTGAGTTACGTAATGTGATAGCTAATTCACCTGGGTCGTAACCTTCTGCATACTGCTTTCCTTTTGGTACTATAAATGATGCTAGAATGTTACCAATATATTTCTCTAAATCTTTAAACTGCCAAAATGTTTGAAAGTCAATATATTGTGAAATTGTAAGCTTTTTAATAGGCGTAACTTCATATTTAACACCATCAATAATTATTGTTGAAGGCTTGAAATTTTTATTGAGAGCTACATCTTTTACCCATTGCATTTGAGTGATATACTTATTATACTCAGTGATGTCCATTTTATATACATCTTCTACTGGTATATCAAATATAGCTGATATTAGTTGAACATTCTTATCCATTAATGTTACACTTGGATCTTGATTTGAAATGATTTTATCAAGCTTATAGAATAAATCAATAGAGCAATCTTGCCATCCTTTTACATTTTTCATAGTTAGAATAATAATATATTTGTTAGAAAGATAATATGTATTTAGATTTTTGTTTGTCTTTTAGTCCTTTTAGAGCAATCGCATTGGCCATACAAATATCATCGTGTTGGCCTTTACCATTATAAGTGATTGAACCTGAATTAGTTACCTCCATTTGATAAGCACCTAATTGAAGTCTTTGCTCTCTGTCATTAATGAATTTGATAGTTTCATCATTGACTCTTGCTATCATATATTCAATGATTTCTCTCTTTGATGTGTTTGATGTAACAAATGACTCAACTTTTATGTCTGGTAGTTGTTTTCTCAGCATATCAATATAAATATTACCAATGCTATTTTGTTCACATAAGAATGATTTTATTTTGTTTGCTGGAATTTTTTTAACAATGTTTACAATCCAATCAATAATCTCATTTGGTGTTGCATTATTGGTATATTGTAATAGTTGTTGAGTAGCATTTGCATCGAATCCTGATATAACTGTGTAGTCTCCATTGTTTCCTACACTCCAGTCAATACCAAGAAATATCTCATTATATTCTGATGGATCTACAAAGGTCAAATTAGTTGATCTCCATACATTGTTCTTGATATTGAACACACCACCACCTTCATCAATGAACTCACCTAAAATTTCTGATGTAAACTGAAATTCTGGTAATAATTTACGATACATTTCTATTTTTTGCTCTGAAAGTACCTCTGATGTGTCATAAGAAGCTAAATCTATAGACTCTACCAAAGGATTGTTACCAGATAAACCCTCTTGGTAATACTTATAGAACTCACCGCTCTTAAGAAATGGAGTAGATACCATCAGAATGTTACACTTATAGAAGTTTACGTAAGGGAATACAATTGCAAATATGTCATCACTTAAGAAAGCACATTCATCAAGAATGAGAATACCTCCGTGAGTTACTGTATCACCTCTTAAACGGTCTCCTGTTTGAGCTGATTTGAACTCGATCATTGATCCATTTGTAAAATTAATAGTCATAGATGAGTTATTTATACTATCTACAAATGGTGCTTTATTAAGTAATGTAGCTAATTCCTTGAAGATCTTTGAGCAATTCTTATAGGTCAAAGAGATCATTATAGACTTAGAGTTAGGTGTGTCTAGTGAGTGACGAACTAATTCACACATACATAAGAATGATTTACCTACTTGACGCTTAGATTTGACTACAAAGATCTTTTCCGCATTTGTACCAGCTCTTTTGATTGCATCTACAACTACGGATTGCCAAGGAAATAACTTAGGGCCTATGATTCTCTTAGTTAGCATAATCAAATTTCCAATCTGAGATCTCTGCTTTGACTTCTTTCTTATCTACATACAATGAAGCTAAGCGGTTAATCATATCAATTGCTGACAAGGCTGTCTTTCTATCTGTATCTTGAAGACAATCAGCTAAGATTTGTTCGATACGTTCTAATTGTATGTTTTTTATGTCTTCTGCATCTTTATCCCAGTTTTTCTTGATAAGTAATATTGCATCGTGGTAATAACGATATGCGTGCTTAGCTGTCATTCCCCACTCCTTTGAAAATTTGTCGATAATACGAAGTCTAGACCAGCCTTTACGAATGTATTTTAACATTTGGTTGATTCTATTAGCTGTATCATCATTTGGGTGCTCGAAATATGGATCATCTTTACGATATGCTTCTTCATATCCATTAACGTTCTGTGTTGTCATCTTCTTTGTTTGATTTTTTTGGTTTCTTTGGTGATTTTGGAGATTTTGCAGGCTCTGTTTCTACCTCTGCTTGCTTTTCTTGTAGTTGCTTGAAATATTGCTCTCCAACTATACGATAAATTGAAAAAGCACATACTTGGCAATTATAGTTACGATTCAATTTCTTACCAAAACGCTTTTCATATAATTGAGCAACTTCTTTTGTCAACCAACCAGGTGCTCCTTTTAAACGTGATTCTTTTAATACTGACTCAAAATGTATCTGAGCTTTATATAATTGCTTCATTTCTTCATCAGTAAATTTGATTTCTTCTTCCATTATTTTAACAATATATATATTTTTTCAATTACTGTGTTGCATATATCAATAACTAGTTGCACTAAATTGCCAAGGACTGAAGTACTTAGTGAAAATACTGCAACTAATGCTAAAGATCCAAATGACAATTCTTGCGTAGCTAATAGATAAATTATGCCA
>ODAI013092932.1_pt1 | contig 27821 bp, 25 predicted proteins | sample 1539321 | NCBI WGS metagenome assembly ODAI01 (sample SAMN02144231, study PRJEB22623) | gut metagenome | biome: sheep rumen | host: Ovis aries | place: New Zealand
AATAAGCTTCTGCCGCAATGAGATACATCTCAGAAATCAGGAATGGTTTCACCTTCTGGCGAGCATTAGGAATGGTGTTGTTACGAAGTGCAGGATTACCATGATATTTGGTAAAGATGTAGAACTCACCTGTCCAGATAGCACCATTAATTACTACTTTCAAGTCGTTCCTAAACCATTGTTTGAATCGCAAATCATCTGCTTCGTAAAGGTCTACCAGCTTTTTAGAAGGGATGTAGTAAGGTACATAGTGGAGACCTAGAGTGTTAGTATTTGTCGCACGGGTATACAAATTGTTAACGACATCATTACCCACGCCGTCGAAAGGCTCTTGTGAACCAGATTCCGTCAAAGTCGCAGGCAGGCGCATGATGGCTTCCTTGCCGTTATCATTAATGTATTCTTGCTCCATCTGTTCCTTCGTTTCAGACAATGCGTAGCCTGCACCTGAGGCAATCACTTTCTCTGCGTAAGAAGCAGCTTTAGACCAGTCACGCGTATCCAAATAATAACGTGCATAGAGTGCATTTACAACGTCAATGGTTGGTGTTGTTGAACCCACCTTACCTTTTACAGCAGCCAATTTCTCAGCAGCGATGTCCAAGTCGGCCTTAATCTGTTCATAGACTTCTTCTACAGAAGCCTGGGCAGGCTTATCCTCTTTGTTGTATGTCAATACCAGTGGTACGGCCTTGTCTTGTCGAGCGGTGCCAGGTTCATAGAGCTTGGCGAAATAGCGCACCAACTGCAAGTAAGCAGCTGCACGATAGAAGTGTGCTTCACCTATTGCAACATTGACTATCTCCTTTTCGGCAGCTTTTGCCTCGTAGTTTGCAATGTGTTCGATGAAAAGATTATAGTTCTTTATACCAAAATAGTTAAGAGCCCACATGTCGCGCACTTCATAGTCGCTGGCTGTAAAGCCTGCGTCCAGACGGTGAATGCTACCATAGTTGTTGCCATAGTCAAGGGTGGCATTGAAGCCGTCGCACATAAACTCCGGTGCCATGGTAATTTGTCCATACTGAGCGACACGGAAAGATTGGTGCATACCGTTTCTGAGTTTGTTCACATCACCAATACTGTTGATCATCTGTTCGCCGTCGTTGTAAATAACGCTACTTTCTGGGAACAAATCCAAATCACAAGATGTCAGAGTGGAGAAGCCCAGCCCGAGTATCAATAAATATTTCAGATTTTTCTTCATAATTTTCGATATTTTATATATGTCCATGTTTTTTGTTTAGAATGTAATCTCTGCACCGAAGAGGAGCTGCTTAGAGTTACCAATCTTACCCAAAGTCAAGTTGCTGTTAACCTCAGGGTCAATACCTTTATAGCCAGTGAATGTCAAGAGGTTACGTCCTGTCATCGTCAGTTTCAGGCCTTTAACCACATTTTGGAAGCCCAATACTGATTTCGGGAAGTCATAGCCAATCTGCAAATTCTTCAAGCGCAGGAATGAAGCATTCTCCAACAGGTGGGTGTCGAACTGCATCATAGCGCCTTCTGCCCAGTTCGGATAGGCTGCATTCGGATTTTCTGGTGTCCAGAAGTCGCGTACCTCCTTGCTTGAGTTATAGCTGAAGAAACGGTCGGGGTTCTCATAGAAGTACCGGTCATTGTTAATCAAGTATTTGCCCAATACATAAGAGAAGTCTACTTGAAGAGAAATGCCCTTCCATCCGCCAGTGAGGCCGAAACCGCCGTTAATCGGTGCATAGCGTTTCTTGCCGGTGTTTTGCAGCAGCAGTTCTTCGTCAAAAATCTTTGTTACACGTGAAGGGTCTTCTGTGTTCACGTCAACATCATCACCTGGCAAATACCATTGCATCTGACCGTCTGCAGGGTCGATTCCCGCATAAATCGGATAGTAGAACATTACCGGGCTGCCAACTACATAAGCCGTACCTGTGTTTGCCACTTCCCAGCGCTGACGTCCCTGGAAGAGTTCTGTCACTTTCTGGGCATTGTAGTTGAAAGTGGTACGGAAATTGAGGAAATAATCCTTGGCACGAAGGATGTTCACGCTTAATTCAATGTCAATACCTGAGTTCTGCAATGTGCCGACGTTGCTGGTCACATAGTCAAATCCTGAAGTATATGGATAAGGAACGTCCATCAACATTGAAGAAGTTTGACGCAGGTAGTAAGAGATGTCAAAGTCCAACATGGAGAAAAGTCTACCATTCAAGCCAACGGTCAACAGGTTCTGCTTCTCCCAGGTCAGGTTCTGGTTACTTGGTGAAACGTAAGCCCAAGAAGCATTCTCGTCATAATTTGCCAAAGTACCGATACGGCCGAGGTGTGCATAGTCGCCGATAGAGGCGTTACCCTGGGTACCGTAGCTCACCTTGAAGTTCAAGTCGTTCACCCATGTCAACGGTTTCATGAAGTCTTCTTTTGCAATCTTCCACATGGCACCTGCTGCCCAGAACGTTGCATTACGGTTGTTGAGACCAAAGCGTGAGCTCGCGTCATTACGGATAGAAGCGTCGAAGTAGTATTTGTCCATCAAGGCGTAGTCTACGCGTCCGAAGAAAGACAAGAAGCGGCTTTGTGTCATTGACTCTGACATGGTGTATGCATTCTGCTTTCCATCTTGCAAACGAACCAGACGGTCGTCAGACTGTCCTGTACTGCGAGCCTGGAAAGAATCATAGTCATTGTCTACGCCCTCTTGACCTGCCAATAGGGTGAAAGAGTGGTCGTTTCCGATGTTAAACTTGTATTCAATGGTGTTGGTGATGGTGTTTTGATAAGAAAATTCCATGTATTTACCTTTTACACCGCTGCCACCTGCACCTGCGAAAGAAGGATAGGTTATCCAGTTGTTACGGATAAAATACAAGTCTGTACCCATGCGCGAGGTCAGTTTCAGACCTGGCATCGGGGTGATTTCAACGTATGCACTACCATTCAAGCCGTAGCGGAAATATTCGTCCGGGTGAGTTTCCATGTAATAACGAGGATTCCACTGGTTGTTGGCGTAGCGCTCATATTCTGTTCCGTCCTCCATGAATTGGGGATGAAGTGGGTTCAAAATCATAGACAGACCACCTGCCAGATAGTTGGCGTTGCCTGAAGAGGAGTTACCCCAGTTCTGGTTACGTTGGCGTCTGTCATAGCTCAGGCTGACGTTCATACCGCTCTTCAGCCATTTTAACGGGCGGGCATCAACGTTTACACGTGCGTTGTAACGATCGTAGAAGTTACCTACAGTAGTACCTTTCTGGTGGAACTGGGCAGCACTGATCATATAGCTGACTTTCTGTCCGCCACCCTCGATAGTGATGTCGTTCTGGGTCTGTGGTGTCCACCATTGCTGGAATACCTCATACCATTTTGTGTCGGCCGTGTAGCCACGGTCGGTATAATTCCTCTGAATCCAACCTTCGTCCAGGCCTTGAGGTCCATAGCAGTCCAACCAGAATTGCTTCAACTCTTCAGCATTCATGAACTGGTTTTTATAGAAGCCTTCATTCGCCAAGGTGTTCCATCCCACTTGTGTACGGAAGGTTACTTTTGCCTCATCAGAGCCATAGTTACCTGACTTCGTTGTTACATATACAACGCCATTTGCAGCACGAGAACCGTAGATTGATGTGGCAGAAGCGTCTTTCAACACGGACACGCTCTTGATGTCATTGGGGTTCATCGCCATCACCGTACGAGAAGAAGATGGGATACCGTCTACGACATATAGAGGAGTAGAGCTTGCGCCCAAAGAGCCGATACCATGGATGTTCATACTAACGGCATTGTCTCCAGCCTCACCTGAAGAGGTCAAGACTGACATACCTGCCACCTGTCCCTGCAAAGCATCCAATGCAGAAGAAGAAGGTGCATTAGCCAATTTTTCTGAACTCACCGTGACAACGCTACCTACCACCGTTCCGACTTTCTTTCCAGAACCGTAGCCAAGGACAACCACGTCGTCCAGCACTTTTGAGTCACTTACCATGCGGACAACCATGCCGTTGCTCGCCGTAACTTCCTGTGCCACATAGCCCACCGCAGTGATGCGGAGTTTGTTGTGGCCGCTTGGAAGAGACAAGGAGAAGTTTCCGTCAATGTCGGTAGCAGCACCAAGGCCGTTAGCACCAACTACCATTACCGTTGCACCAATGACGGGCTCGCCATCACCTGAGTCGACAACAGTACCACTGATCTGAGTCTGAGCCGTCGCGATTCCTATACTTAGGAATATCCCGGCTAAAATCATCGTTAGTTTCTTTACCATAAACTCTTTTTTTAACTGATTAATAATAATATAATAACTTAAATATTTTATCTCTTGTTGTTGTCCAAATTATCTGTGTCAATGACGTCTTTCATATCTGGTCATAAAAAACTCTTGAAGTTGGATGCCCTTTGAACAGCCCCACGCGAAGACTATTCGGTTGCCAGCAAAAATGATTTTTCAATCGTATATGTTTCATCAGTAATATTTTTGTCTTCACTACTACATTTCCAATCATGTCCGATACAGATACATGAGAATGGATAGCTTTCTTATTATTCCATGCAAATATAACACTTTTAATTTATAAATTATAAGATTTTGATAATTTTTTTAAAAAAACGCATTTTTATCTTTACAAAAGATGTCCAAAAACACATTTTCAGGCAAAGGATTCAGGCGAAAAGGTGTACTCTCGTTTTACACGCTACATGTTTCGCTGATGACACGTTCCATTTTACAAACAACGCTTTTTCAACCCATCGCCTTTAATCAGCCGTAGTGCAATTTATTACAAATAATTTGCAATTATCGTTTTTTTTCACGATTTTTGTGAAATAATACATATTATTTTGAATAAACAACGTAAAAAGACATTAACTATTATTATAATTAATCAAAAATTTAAACATTATGACAACAAAAAAAACTGAAATGATGAATTTTAAAGGCTCTATGTTAGCCATTGGTCTGATCCTTTTTCTTTGCATATTAGGGGCGGGCGGTGGCATGTACCTTCTGCCCAAATACAATGTATGGTCGCAGGAGATGGCTGGCAAGGCCGAATTTGCCAAAGCTGAGCAAAACCGGAAAATCAAGATTGAAGAGGCCAAGGCCAACCTCGAGGCAGAGAAACTGAACGCACAGGCGGAAATCGAGCGGGCAAAAGGTGCCGCCAAAGCCATTGAGATAGAAAACGGGAGCATCACACCCGAGTACATCCAGTATCTATGGGTGCGCCAGCAGGGCAGCCTGGGCGACAAAACCGTCATTTACATCCCCACAGAGGCCAGCCTGCCGATTCTGGAAGCGGGACGCGGCAAGCGGGCGCACGAATAAGGCCTAATCAGACGCCTGCGGCATAACGGCCAGAGAAAACACCCTGTGGGAATGATTTCCTGCAGGGTATTTTTATGGCAAACACCAAAAGACCTGAATAAAAAACGCCCGCGAAACAGACACCTTATTATATATAAAGGGGAATCGGCAGTTTGCTATTTTTTTTAGTATTTATTGAACAGAAGTTTTGCAAAGTCTGATTTTCTGCGTATTTTTGCGTAATAAAACATTACAATATACATTAAAAAGAAATATGAAGATAAAGGCAGATTCTGGAAATGGTATTGTCATTGGCATTGACGTTGGAATCAGCACGACAAAGATCATCGGCTTCAACCCACATAACGGGGTCATGTCACCCATCCGCATCAAAGCCAACGACCCGGTCACCTCGCTTTATGGAGCATTTGGGAAATATCTTTACGACAACAAGATTGAACTCTCAAACGTGCAGCACGTCATGCTCACCGGCGTAGGCAGCGCATACATCAACAAACCGATCTACGGACTCCCCACCTCAAAAGCCGGCGAATTCATCGCCGACGGCCTGGGCGCACGCTACGAGTCGGAACTCAACCGCATGATAGTGGTGTCAATGGGCACAGGAACATCACTCGTGATGTGCGACGACAAAGACATACAGCACATCGGCGGCATCGGCATGGGCGGTGGGACACTTCAAGGCCTTTCCAGGCTGCTGCTCAAGACCGACGACATCAACCAAGTTGCCACTCTGGCCATGAAAGGCGATGAGAAGAAAGTGAACCTCATGATCGGCGACATCAGCGCCAAGCCCGTCCCTAACCTGCCGATGAACGCCACGGCATCGCTTTTCGGGAGGGCGTTGCACGATGCTGCCAAAGAGGACGTGGCGCTAGGACTGATCATCATGACCCTGCAAACCATTGGCTCGGCAGCAATCCTGTCCTCCTTAAATAGCGGCATCAAAGATTTCGTCTTAATAGGCAACCTCAGCCTTCTCCCGCAGTGCAAAGATGTGTATCCTGCGCTGGAAAAGCTCTATAACGTACGCTTCTGCATACCCAAATATTCAGAATATTGCACGGCCATCGGCGCAGCCCTGCATTATTTCGAGATGAACGAAAAATAAGAGCTGGCGCACGACTCAAGCCTCATTCCTGAAACATCATTTTCCTGAAATTGATGTTCTTGCCATCTATCATTCTGTTTTGGGGCTGACAATAGGCATTTTTATAAAAATGCGATGCTGCAAGACGGACAAGAAACCATCAAAACGAATCACACAAAAAAAGAGAGGAAAATCCTCCCTCTTGGCTAGTGATCCGTTTGGGGCTCGAACCCAAGACCCCAACATTAAAAGTGTTGTGCTCTACCAACTGAGCTAACGGATCTCCAACATTTTGCCGTAAAAGCGGTGCAAAGTTACAATTTTTTTTTTAACCGACAAATTTATTTGATAGTTTTTTGAAAAAAATATCTTTTTACCGTTTTTTTCACCGTTCCTGCACCGTATCTTCATGCTCTCTCGTCACATAACGTTGCCAATAAGCAATCAATAACGTGGTAAGCGGAAGGGCTACAATAAGACCTATAAAGCCGAGCAGCGCGCCCCAGACCGACAGTGAGAGCAGTAGTACCACAGGGTTTAGCCCCATGGCCTTACCCATGACCCTCGGCGTGACGACCATGTCCGTAATCACTTGAACAATGATAAATATCAACACCGCCACGCCGAACACAAACCAGAAATTCTGCCCCGTATCAGCTGCCTTCAGCAAAGCCAACAGCGCTGTCGGAATCAAGGCGAAAGTGTGCAAATAAGGCACTAGGTCAAGGATTCCGATCAATATGCCAAGTCCTATGGCCATTGGAAAACCGACAATCGTGAAGCCAATACAAAACATGATGCCCATGCACAGCGCCACCAGCCCTTGCCCACGAATATAATTATTCAATTCCCGCTGCACGTCCTTCATCAAATCCTGCCAAAATGGACGGTATTTCCGGGGAAAGACCTTCACCCAGTTTTCCGTTAGATTTTCATAGTCCAACAAAATGAAAAACGTGTACAATAGGGTTATAAACGAAGCGATGATGCTGACTACGACGCTGGCCGTCTTGCCCAGCACCGTAAACAATTTGGGCATCACATTCTTAACCATCTCATTAAAATCGCTGCTCTTGAAGAAATTTTCAAGTCCCTGACGGTTATTCTCAAGCCAGTCTCGAATCACAACCGGCAAATTCTCCCGAACCGACGACTCACTAAGGTACCTGGCCGCCACATCGCCCAACTTCTCAAACTGCTCGATCATCGGCGGGACAATCAGGTAGAACACCAGCGCCAACACCACGATGACAACAAGCAGGGTAAGAACAATTGCCAAGGCACGGAACGGGATGTGCAACTTATGCTGCACAAAACGCACCAAGGGATAGAGCAAATAGGCCAACAGCCACGCCAAGGCAAAAGGAAGCAGCACGCCACTGAGATAGTTAATGGTAAAAACCCCGGCAAGCACAGCCAGCACGACTAACGTCCACCGAATAAATTTATCAAAAGTAATCCGTTGCTCAAACATTCTCAGTTACATATTTAAATTTTACCCGAAGCCTCCATTGCCTTCCTATAACACTCGCGGCACAGCGGCTCGTACTCCATCGTCTCGCCAAGCAGCACCTTCTTGTCGTCATCCACAAGCCGATGGCTCACATAGGCCAAGGCACCGCATTTCACGCAAATGGCGTGTACCTTCGTCACATCGTCGGCAATGGCACAAAGTGCGGGCATGGGGCCAAAGGGCCGCCCATTGAAATCCATGTCCAGCCCCGCCACGATGACCCTAACGCCCCGATTGGCCAGCTCATTGCACACCTCCACCAGACCATCGTCCAGGAACTGCGCCTCGTCTATCCCCACCACGTCAATATCTGCCTACAAGAGCAGTATGCTTGCCGAGGAATCAACCGGCGTACTCATGATTTCATTCTGGTCATGACTCACAACATTTACCTCCGAATACCGAATATCCATCGACGGTTTGAATATTTCCACGTTTTGACGGGCAAATTTCGCCCGTTTCATACGACGAATCAACTCTTCGGTTTTCCCCGAAAACATTGAGCCACACACGACTTCAATCCTACCGGTGCGCCTCTTTTCTCCTGTCAAATTCTCAGTCAACATAGTGCAAAAATATAAATATGTTTAAAAAAAAGCAAAGAAAATCGACATTTTTTTGTCATGAAAAATAAAACTATTATATTTGCCATTGAAATGGGAACATTGTTTCTAGTGCCAACCCCTGTGGGGAATTTGGAAGATATGACATTTCGAGCCATCCGTGTGTTGCGTGAGGCAGATATAATTTTGGCAGAAGATACCCGTACATCAGGTGTCCTGCTCAAGCATTTCGACATTCAAAATCGACTGATGTCTCACCACAAGTTCAACGAGCACGGGACTTCATCTGCAGTCATAGAACGGATTCTGGCAGGCCAGACCGTTGCGCTCGTCAGTGATGCAGGCACGCCTGGGATTAGCGATCCGGGGTTTTTCTTGGTTCGCGAGGCCGTCAAGGCGGGAATTAAGGTAGAGGCACTGCCTGGTGCCACGGCATTCGTCCCTGCCCTAGTGGCATCGGGGCTGCCCTGCGACAGGTTTTGTTTTGAAGGTTTTTTACCTCAGAAAAAAGGGAGAACTACTCGTATAGAAAATTTAAAAGACGAAGCAAGGACGATGATCTTTTATGAATCACCATATCGACTGCTAAAAATGTTGCAGCAGTTCGCCACAGTCTTTGGCAATGACCGTCAGGCTTCTGTTGCAAGGGAGATTTCCAAATTACACGAAGAAAGTGTAAGAGGGACTTTGGAGGAATTAGTCCGCCACTTTACCACGACCGGGCCGCGCGGCGAGATTGTGGTCATAGTAGCTGGGAAGACTTTGGACAAGGAATAAGCAGAAAGTATAGAAAATGAATTTTAACATAAAGCTAATCGCAATGAAAAAGATTTGGATATTGAGTATGTTTGCAGCTACCTTTGCATCCTGCGACATGAATAATACGAGGCAACAGCGTTATTTTGACGAACAGGTTGACTCGCTCAGGAGAGTTGTTTCACAGCGCGACGGTGAGCTGGACGAGATGATGTCCACCCTTAACGACATTCAGGAGGGTTTCAGGCTGATTGGGGAGGCCGAGGAGCGGGTGACGCTGGCCAAGAACGGCGAGGGAGCCAACCGTCGGACACTGGTTCACGAGAACTTGAAGTTCATCCAAGCCAAGATGCAGCAAAACCGTGAGCTGATAGAACGCCTGCAGAAACAGTTGAGCAAAAGCAACTTCCAGGGCTCTGAGATGAAGAAGACCATCGGCAGCTTAATGCAGCAAATAGAGGACAAGGACAAGGAGATACAGCTGTTGAAGGCTGAGCTGGAGTCAAAGCACACGCACATCAGGGACTTGGACAAGCGAATCGACCACCTCAGCAAGGATGTCTCCACGCTTAAAGACGAGTCTGACAGCAAGTCGAGAACCATCACCAAGCAAGACCAGCAGCTGCATACGGCATGGTATGTCTTCGGCACGAAAAGCGAGTTGAAGAATCAAAAGATACTCGAACACGGGAAAGTGCTTCAAGGCAACTTCAACAAGAACTACTTCACCAAGATTGACATTCGGCAAGAAACAGAGGTCAAGCTTTATTCGAAGTCTGTAAAGATATTGACGATGCACCCGTCCAACAGTTTCAACTTGACGAAAGACATCAACAAGCAGTTCATCCTGCGCATTCTCGACCCACAGCTCTTTTGGAGCACGAGCAAGTATTTGGTGATTCAAGTGAAATGATAAAAATCTCAGGCGAGATAAAAACCGGAAAAGACGCCCTGCCATGGTTAAAGTGCGACCATGGCGGGGCATTTCAACATAAAAAAACTGACTGCCTCGAAAGACGACAGCCTTCAAGTAAAACTGTTTGGGGCACGGCTCCAATAAAAAAACGCTTTTTTGGCTAAAAAACACATTTTTTTTTCGTAACTTTGCTGCGAAAAGTGCATCAATACTGAAAAAGTTGTGAAATTTAGTGAAGTAATAGGACAAAACGAAGCCAAACAGCGGCTGATGCAGCTCGTTCAAGAGCAGCGCATCCCACATGCCCTCATGTTCTGCGGACCTGAAGGCAGCGGCAAGAAGGCTTTGGCACTGGCATTTGCTTCTTATCTGCTAGGCGAGCGCGAGGCCGGCGAGACTGCCGGCAGCCGTTTCCCGGAAAACGCGGAAGCCATGTTGCGTCATTTGGAACATCCCGACCTCTATTTCTCGTTTCCAGTCATCCGACCTGCCGGCACCTCGTCAGAGCATAAGATGGAAAGCGATGATTTTGGCAGAGAATGGCGAGAGCTGATGCGGAAAAGTCCTTACTTCACCATGGAGCAATGGATGGTTTGCATGAATGCTGCGAACCAGCAGGCTGAGATTGGCGTGGGCGAAAGCCATGCGCTGCTCAAGAAGTTGAGCTTAAAAGCGAGTCAAGGAGGGTTCAAGGTATCGATCATCTGGTTGCCAGAGCGCATGAACCAAGAATGCGCTAACAAATTGCTCAAACTACTGGAGGAACCTCCTGCACAAACCATATTCATCATGGTATGCGAAGAGCCGGAGAAGTTGCTGGAAACCATTCGCAGCCGCGTGCAGCGTATCAACATCAAACGTCTGAACAACGAGGAGATCAAGCATGCACTTGTCAGCCAGCGCGCCTTGGACGAGGAGACGGCGCAGCGCATCGCCCGAATAGCCGACGGCAGCTGGACAAAAGCCCTCGGCGAGTTAGATGCCAGCAACGAGAACCTTGTTTTTTTTGAGATGTTCAAGCAAATGATGCGCCTGGCATGGGGCAGGAAGATACAAGAGATGAAGGAATGGAGCGAAACCGCCGCCACTTATGGTCGCGAGAAACAGAAACGCATGCTCACCTACTTTCAAAAGATGGTAAGGGAGAACTTCATGTACAATTTCCAGCAAGCGGAACTGATTTACATGAGCCAGGATGAAGAGCAATTTGCGAGCAAGTTCGCACGTTTCATCAACGAAGGAAACGTCATGGAGATTGACCGGCAATTTGCCGAAGCCCAAAGGGAAATCGGTCAAAACGCCAATCCTCGCATCGTTTTCTTTGACCTCTCACTACAAATGATTGTACTATTGATTCAAAAATAAGACATAAAAACAAAACAGCAACAAAATAATGGACTACAAAGATATGAAATTCGAGCTGTGGAAAGGTTGCGCACGCGGGCTTTGTGCATGCGGTTGCGGCAGACAAGACCATCAACTCAACACTTACGACTGGCTGGCAGACATTCCCGGCAATAACGAAAGTACCGATTTGGTTGAGGTGCAATTCAAAAACACCCGCAAGGGATACTATCACAACGTTAACGGTCTGAACTTGAAAAAAGGCGACATCGTCGCCGTTGAAGCCAATCCCGGACACGACATCGGCGTAGTAACCTTAACGGGAAGCCTTGTCAAGCTGCAAATCAAGAAAGCCCGGATCAAGTCACAAGACGAGATCCGGCGTGTCTACCGCATTGCCAAGACGACAGACATGGAAAAATACCATGAGGCCAAAAAGCGCGAGCACGAGACCATGATCAAGAGCCGCCAGATAGCCAAAGACCTCGGTCTTCAGATGAAAATCGGCGACGTGGAGTACCAAGGCGACGGCAACAAGGCCATTTTCTATTATATTGCAGATGAACGCGTTGATTTCCGGCAGCTCATCAAAGTGCTCGCCGAGGCCTTCCGTGTGAGAATCGAGATGAAGCAAATCGGCGCCCGGCAAGAAGCCGGGAGAATCGGCGGGACGGGGCCCTGCGGCCGCGAGCTCTGCTGCGCCACTTGGATGAAAAACTTCATCTCCGTGAGCACCAACGCCGCTCGCTTCCAAGACATTTCGCTTAATCCGCAGAAGCTAGCAGGCATGTGTGCCAAGTTGAAATGCTGCCTCAATTATGAGGTTGACAACTATGTTGAAGCCGGAAAAGCCTTGCCCGCCAAAGATACCGTCTTGCAGACGAAAGACAACGACTACTACCTCTTCAAGACAGATATTTTGGCAGGGCTAGTAACCTATTCGACCGACAAGCGTTTGGCCGCCAACCTGGAGACCATCAGCGCCAAACGCGCCCATCAGGTCATCGCCATGAACAAAAAAGGTGAAAAGCCTGAAACATTGCAAGAAAACGGAGTCTTGAGCCAAGGCGAGAAGCAACGGAATGACCTGTTGGAAAACGAGAGCATCACACGTTTTGACAAAAACAAGAAACGCAAGAAAAAGAAAAACCGTCCCAAGGTTGAAGAAAGCGGCCGTGAGGCCAAGAACAAGCCGTCAGAACAACCCAAGCAGCCACGTCAAGGCAAGAAGAAGAATTCTCCGGAACAAGCACAGCCCAAAAACTAGATGAAACGATTTATTCGGCTGACTTTATTGCTGATTGTAACGACGACGACCCTTTCGTGTCACCGAAATAAGGTGTATGACAAGTACCGACACACTCCCGTCACAGGATGGGAGAAGAGCGACACGCTGATTTTCAAGACCCCTCCGGCGGCCCAAGACGGCGACTACAGGGCGGATTTAGGCATTCGCATCACGGAGCTATTCCCTTTTCTGAGCCTGACCATGATTGTTGAGCAGACCATTCATCCCTCCAACGTCACTTCCAGCGACACGCTGACTTGCCCTCTCATTGACAAAAACGGCATTGAGCGTGGCAAAGGCATCAGTTATATCCAATACACTTTCCCCATCAACACCATCAAATTAGCACAGGGCAACTCCGTCAGTTTTTGCGTACGGCACAATATGATGCGCGACATCCTGCCAGGCATCAGTGACGTAGGCATCAGCATGAGCTATCAGCACAGGGAAATTGCAGAGAAATGACGTTCTTACTATTGTCTGACGAGGTTTCTTCCCGCATCAATACGCAAAAAGATGAAAAGCAGGAGAGTGAATCCCCACAGCGAAGATCCCCCATAGCTAAAAAACGGCAAAGGAATACCAATGACAGGCGTTAGCCCGAGCACCATTCCGACATTAATAAAGACATGAAAAAGAAAGATGCTCAGCACACAGTAGCCATAAATCCTGCCAAATCCAAAGGGTTGGCGCTCCGCCAGATGGATCAGTCGCAGAATCAGTGCCAAAAACAGCAGCAAAACGCCGGCACTGCCCAAAAATCCTTCTTCTTCGCCTACCGTACAGAAAATAAAGTCTGTATCCTGCTCTGGCACGAATTTAAGCTTTGTCTGCGTCCCATTCAAAAATCCTTTTCCGCGCAAACCTCCTGAGCCAATGGCAATTTCACTTTGATGGACGTTATAGCCGGCGCCCGCCAAGTCCTCGTCGAGCCCCAGCAACACGTTGATGCGAGCCTGCTGATGAGCCCCCAGCACATTATGCAAGACATAGTCGGCTGAATAATAGAACAAGACAGAGCCCAATCCAAATAAAGCGACAAAGAAGAAGTTGCGCATGCGAGTTTCAAAGCCTTTGTACAACAAATAGGCTATCATTAAGACAATCAGCCCCAATTGTGCCCAAGTGATGTCAAAAGGTACGACATATTTTGAGAAAAGCACTAGAATCAGCGTACTCCCCACCGTCGTATACATCAATATCCTGAAGACAGTTCTATTGTTACAATATGTTTTGACAAAGCCAACTATGAAGACTTGTACAAGTAACAAGACGGCAAAACGCCCTGCGGAAACCGGCATTTGCCAAAACTGGTCTTCTGCAAACCTTATGCCGACGACAAAGAACACGACAAGGGCGACACCTGTTACCAACACGCTCCCCGTCATCCCCTCACGATAAAACATCAGGAAGAAGGCCAGATAGACCAGCGCCGAGCCCGTTTCTTTCTGCCCAATGATGAAAAACATGGGCAGTAACACCAAGGAACAAGCTATGAGGAACTGCCGCCAGTTGCGCATGGTGAATCCATGCCCCCCCATATACTTGCTTACCGCCAGCGCTGTTGCAAACTTGGCAAACTCGGCGGGCTGCAAGCGAATTGGCCCCAGCACCAGCCACGACCTTGACCCTTTGATCTCGTGCGGATTGAATATCGTCAAGAAAAGCAATATCAGCAAGACCGCATAAATGACATAAGCAAAAGTATCATAATATCGATGGTCAAGCATCACAAGGACAAAGCCGAGGCATATTGAGGTGCCTATCCATACAACCTGCATGCCAGAGCGTGTGGAAAGGCTAAAAATGTCTGTGTCGCCATAAGTATAGCTGGCTCCGCAAACACTGATCCAACCAAAAGTAAGCAGGGCAAGGTATATGCCGATGGTCCACCAGTCCAATGAGCGCAAAATTCCCTGCGGTTTATCTACTACTTGACCCATACGAAATTCTTTTATGCTGGAAAGTCACTGCCCGCTGCTCGCTGGACGGCGAGAGCTTCCCGTTAATATATTGTTCCATCATCAATGCTCCCAAGGGCACCCCGTAATCGGCTCCCCACCCGCCATTTTCGACATAGACGGCAATTGCGATCTTAGGGTCGTCCATCGGCGCGAAACCCATGAAGATAGAGTGGTCGTGCCCTCTATTTTGCGCTGTTCCTGTTTTGCCGCAAACCAAATAGTCGGAGCGATTGGCGGCCCGGCACGTTCCTCTGATCACCGAGCTTCGCATGCCGGCAATAACATAATCATATGATTCTTTGCTCGCTTTGGTGTAATGACGCTGTGTAAAAGTCGTGTCCATCTGCACTCCCGTGATTTTCTTCACCACATGAGGCACATAATAATAGCCTCTGTTGGCGATGGTTGCCGCCAAATTGGCTATTTGCAGAGGTGTTGCGTTCACTTCTCCCTGTCCAATGGAGATGCTGATGACAGTTAGTCCGTTCCAAGCGTGTTTGTAAGCATTGTTGTAATATTCTGCATTGGGAATCAATCCACGCTTCTCGCCAGGCAAGTCGATTCCCAATGGATAGCCGAAACCCATGCTCACCATATAGTCGCGCCAAGTGTTCATCGCATTGCCTACGCTTCCATACTGCTTCCTCCGACTAAACATACTGTGTAGCCCCCAGCAAAAATAGGCATTACAGGAGGTGCTGATGGCGTCTACGAAACTAATTGGAGAGCCGTGTCCATGACAACCGACATGTAGCCGGCCATAATTAAACCCGCGGCTGCAAGGATAGGCTGTCGACGGAGTGACTACGCCTTCTGACATAAAAGTGAGTGCTTGCGTTGTCTTGAAAGTGGAGCCTGGCGGATATTGTCCCATGATAGAGCGATTGAGCAATGGTTTCCACGCATTTTGAGAGAGCAGATGGTGGTTTTTCCCACGTTTTCTCCCAATCATCAAACGAGGGTCGTAAGTGGGCGACGACACCATGCACAAGACCTCTCCCGTAGACGGTTCTAGGGCGACAATGCTGCCAATCTTACCTTCCAAAAGCCTTTCACCAAGTGCTTGAAGGTTCAGGTCAAGGCTCAAGGTCAAGTCCTTTCCTGGCACCGGCCGGCGATCGAACTGCCCGTCCTGGTAGTTGCCTTGTATCCGCCCGTGCGCATCGCGCAAGAGGATCTGCACGCCTTTTTCACCGCGCAACTCCTTCTCATAAGACCGTTCTATCCCCAATTTCCCGATATAGTCGCCCGGTTGGTAATAGCTGTCTTTTTCGATGTCTGCCGGCGAGACTTCAGCCACGTCGCCTAACACATGTGCTGCATACGGGTATTGGTATTGTCTGATGCTGCGCCTTTGTATGTAAAATCCAGAAAACCGGAACATTTTTTCTTGAAAAACGCTAAACTCCTTGTCGGAGAGCTGGCTCATGAACAATTGCTGCGTAAATTTCGAGTAACCGGGATTTTTCGAGCGATCCTTGATGTCATTCATACGGCGGACAAAAAAGTCTTTCGTAATGCCCAAAGACCGGCAAAAGTCGAGCGTGTCGAGCCGCCCGCCCACTTCATTCATGACGACCATTATGTCATAGGCAGGTTGATTGTAAACCAAGAGGTTGCCGTTGCGGTCGGTGATGACGCCACGCGAGGGGTATTCCACTCGTTTGAGAAATGCGTTACTGTCTGCACTTTTGCGGTAGTCATCACTCATAATCTGGAGTAGAAAAAGACGGATAATATAGATGATGACGATAACCACGGCTACGCCACCTATCACAAAACGTCTGTTTTCCAGTCCAAAGTCCTTCATCACCTGCTTTCGCTATACTTGAAATACTGCCAAATGCTAATGTCTTCTCACATTTTCTATCGCTAAAATGAGCACAATGGTCAGTGCCATGCTGCCGAATACCGTCGCCAGCCACTGCTGCCAATTGAAGAAGTTAAATGCCTCCAATGCGTAAAACAACAGCATGTACAGAGCGACCAAGATGACCGTATAGTAAGAGAAGGATGCCACACCAAGCGTTTTCATCGATGGTTGCAGGTCTTCTGGCGCATCGCGTGGCACAAAGAGCTTCAACAAACTGGGTTGGATGAACCCCAAGAATGTCATGGAAGCGGTCGCCAGCCCAGGTGTGTTGGAAAAAGAATCGACCACAAGTCCCATGAAGAAACACCAAATCAGCACGCCCCAATGTGGGTAATTGCGCCGAAAGAGCAATACCATGTAGACATAGAGCAAAGGCGTCGCGAATGAAAAGAGGTGGATGCGGTTGAGCACCAGGGCTTGGGCCAGGCATAAAAGGGCAAAACCCAGGATTCGTTTGAACAATGTCTTACTCATGATGCTTGTTTGGGTTTTAATGAGTCTTGAACGGTTCGCAAGAGTTCGAGTTGTTCCTCTCTATTCTCATCATCAATGACAAAAACATCTCGTAAATTGCCAAAGTCGGTTGACAATTTCACTTGAAGACGGTATGAAAGCGCGTCTTTGGAATTATAGACATGCTGTATCTTCCCCACCAGGATGCCCGGCGGGAACACTGAAGAATATCCGCTGGTCACCACATGGTCGCCGATGCGAAAATGCGCATGGCGAGGGATGTCGTCCACATAAGCTATGTCTGTGGCACCGCCCGTCCAGTGCAAATAGCCGAAATAGCCGTGTCTCTGTATCTTGCAACTGATGTTTGATTTTGAATTGAGCACGGGGATCACTACTGAATAATGACTTGAGCACAAATATACAATACCCACCACGCCGCTGCCGCAAATCACGCCCATGTCCCTTCGCACACCGTCTTTCGTGCCTTTGTCGATAGTAATGAAGTTATCGCGCAAATGAACTGAATTACTGACCACTTTTGCGGGAATCTGCCGATAAGTGGGCTGTGCGGGGAAGGCTTTCATCTTTTTCGCCCTAATCTCTTGCCGCTTGTCTATCAATTGCTCAGAAAGCGCGTCAATCCGCCTGGTAAGCAGAATATTTTGTTGCGCCAAGCGTTCATTTTGTTGAGAAAGTTTGAAATACGACGACACATGCGACTCTACCTCGTAAACTTTTCCCATCACGACATTGGCAGAGCTAAACCAGACACTGCTCTGATAGCTGTTATATTGGAACAGCAGGACAAAGCTGATGATTTCCAGCAATAAAAACAGGAACCAATGATGATATTTGGCAAAAAACTCTAAGAGATTACGCATGTGAAACCGATTTTCCTTGAAATGAAAACACGCATTGAGCATAAAAACACCTGTCATACAGTGTTTCATGCCCAATGCGACTTGCCGTTCCTATCTCATCAAAAACGAGAATCTGTCGACGTTCTTCAATGCAATTCCTGCACCTTTGGCCACACTATGCAAGGGGTCTTCGGCTACATGGAATTGAATGTTTATCTTGTCGGTCAGACGCCTGCCCAAACCGCGCAACAGCGCACCGCCACCCGTGAGGTAAATGCCATTTTTCACGATGTCGGCATACAATTCCGGCGGCGTGTTCTCCAATGCACTCAGCACTGCGGTCTCGATGCGCGCCACCGTCCTGTCGATGCAATGGGCTATTTCCTGATAGCAGATGGGGATGCTCATCGGCAGGGCCGTAATCTTATTCGGGCCTGCCACCTCAAAATCCTCCGGAGCCTCGTCGCCTAGGTCGGACAAAGCGGAACCGACGTTGATCTTGATGCGCTCCGCCATTCGCTCACTAACTTTCATGTTGTGCTGACGGCTCATATAGTCTTGAATGTCCCTGGTCAAATCATCACCAGCCACCTTGATGGAGTTGTTGGAGACGATCCCGCCCAGAGAGATTACGGCAATTTCAGTCGTTCCACCGCCAATGTCGACAATCATATTGCCCTCCGGCGCCTCTACGTCGATACCGATACCAATTGCTGCTGCCATCGGCTCAAAAATCAAGTACACATCGCGCCCGTCGGCGTGTTCGGCCGAATCGCGCACGGCACGCAACTCCACTTCCGTACTGCCAGAGGGCACGCCGATAACCATACGCAGGGAGGGCGAGAACAGGCGGTTGCCCGAATGCACCATTTTGATCAGTCCGCGCATCATTTGCTCGCACGCCGTAAAGTCGGCTATCACGCCGTCGCGCAGAGGGCGGACGGTACGAATGTTGTCGTGCGTCTTTTCATACATCATTTTTGCGCGCTCACCAACGGCAATCATCTTATCCGTGCGGCGGTCCAGCGCGACAACAGAAGGCTCGTCCACCACAATCTTGTCATCACTGATGATGATCGTATTGGCAGTGCCGAGATCCATTGCTATTTCTTGGATAAAAGAAAAAAATCCCATGTCAATTTCTATTTGTTCTTTATTTTTTATCGTTTGTCATCGTCCAACAAGCCCAACCAGAACACTTTTTCGCATCAAGCACTACTGCTCAAACCAAGTGTGGATAGCCGTGTCGTAATGGCTGCTCACACCAAAGGCATACTTGGCAAAAGCCTTCCGGTCGTCCAGGTCTGTCGTACCACCTTTTTTATTGAGCAATTCCAACAGCAGGGGGTATTCTGCCTTGCTGGGAACAATCACCACGTCGCGGAAATTTTTTGCGCCTGCACGAATGAGTGAAATGCCGCCGATGTCTATCTTTTCAATGATGTCGGCTTCTGAGGCGCCGCTTGCCACAGTGTCTTCAAAAGGATACAGGTCTACGATTACCAAGTCTATCGGTGGGATTTCATATTCCAGCACCTGGCTTTTGTCGCCTTCATGCTCACGGCGCGCCAAGATTCCGCCAAAGACCTTCGGATGAAGAGTCTTCACCCTGCCGCCCAAGATAGAGGGGTAGCCGGTCACGCTTTCCACGCTCTGGCAGGCAAACCCCTGTTCTTCGATGAATTGCTGGGTTCCGCCTGTTGACAAGAACTGTACGCCCAGTTCGTTCAAACGTTTTAAAATTGCATCTAATCCGTCCTTATGATAGACAGAAATCAAAGCTGTTCGGATGGTTCTTACTTCTGACATACTTAATTTATTTTATAAATTAGAGTGTGCAAAGTTACAAAAAACACACGAATAGCTCACATTTTTTGCTGTTTTTTTGTTGAGTTTCCTGGTTTTTTTTCACCACAGCATCGCAATTGGACATTTTTCACTCTTTTTATGTTAAAATCCGAGATCTTGCCAAACGATTAGTCTTTCAACGAATAGGTCACTGTTGTCACCACACGCACTTTCTTGATGAACGGCGTATTAGAGTCTCGGTCTTCTATGGAAAATTGCCCTTGGTCAGCATTGACAATCTTGTCCAGCTTGGAATGGCTGTTCTCGGCAAACTGCGCCGCCGTCTTTTCGGCATTGGCTATTGCCTCCTCCATCATCTTGGGCTTCATGTCCTTGAATGAGACGTACTCGTATTTTATCGGATTGTCGTATCTGCCGGCAACCACGGCCACGCCCTCTTTGAGCAATTCGCCCTGCCGCGCGATGATGGAACGCACCAGCTTCACGTTTTTCGAGGTAACCGTGATGATGGAAGTGATGTTGTAGCGATATTCACGGCGATTGTCCGAATACTCATTTGCGTTAAGGTCGATAACAACAGGCGCATTGACGGTAATCTCATCTTGCTTGATTCCATTTTTGAGCAAAAAGCTTTTTATCTTCGTCTCTGTTGCAGCAATGCGATTGTAGAGTTCCGGCAGGTGATTGCCAAGTTCCTTGGAGAGGATGGGCCAGGTCACCTTGTCTGCCTCAACCTCACGCTCAGAAAGTCCTTTCACACTCACTTTACGATCCTTGTTCGCAATATTGTCTATGCCGCCTTTGATGCAAAGGCCGAGCGCCAACAAGCCTATGGACAGGACAAAGGCACTCGCCAACGTGGTCTTCTTCATATGTTTTCATGTTAATAATTACTCTGCAAATATATAAAAAATGCGGCAAAAAACATAAAAATGCAGCAAAAAACATCATTTCCCGCGACAAATCGTATTTTCCCAGCAAACGTTTTAGGCCCAAGAAGGGTTTCGCGGCCGGTTGGAGCGGAAGAGGCTCGTGCCGTTGGCCTACAAAAAAGACGGTGAAAACATTTTCACCACCCAAGTTCAACATTCCGTCGCGCCCATTGCCAGGCCATCCCTTCTTTTCGATGCAGGCGATCCTCTATCTACAAACAAAGGGGCGTATCTACAAAGGGGCGAGAAGCACAAAAGGCAGTTGAAACTCAACCACCTTTTGTGCTTCCGTAGCGGGAGCCGGGATTGAACCGGCGACCTCATGATTATGAATCATGCGCTCTAACCAGCTGAGCTATCCCGCCATCAAAACTGAATTGCGGTGCAAAAGTAATACAAACTTTTGAAATAACAAAAATATTTTGCTTTTTTCTTCATTTCTTTAAGAAATTTATTACTTTTGCAGCTATAATTTATCACAATTACTCCAAAACCATGAAAAAAGAGAGGATACAAATAGAGCACAAACTACACTCCAATTCAGAAAACATCATCTGGTCGCTGCTCAGCACCGCGGCAGGCATGCAAAAATGGATTGCCGACGAAGTGAACGACAAAAGTCACCACATGTGGGAATTTACCTGGGGAGATAAACAGAGCCAGCACGAGACCCGCAACGCGGAAATACTTCAAATGCAAAAAAACGACTTCATCCGCTTCAAATGGGAAGACGAAACCGACGAAAACGCATACATTGAGCTGAAAATGAACCAGACGGAGCTGACCAACGACTACATCCTAACCATCACCGACCATGCCTTGCCCGAAGACGTCAACAGCATCGAAAGCCTATGGGGCGACAATCTTGCAAGGCTGCATCAATCCACCGGGCTATAACAAGCCCTAAGAACATCGCCGCCACGCCTTGCCGCATGCACCAAAGAGAGCGCGAAAGAACCTCTTACCTTAAATAAAAATAGTAAAAAAAGAAAGATTCTATAAATTTTGTGCTATTTTTGCAGTCTGTAAGAGATCTTACTCTGTTGCAACAAATACACAACGATGCGCATCAAAAAGTTAGACTTCTTTATTGCAAAGCAATTTGGGCTGCTTTTCGCCGGGACATTCTTCATCTGCCTGTTCGTGCTGATGATGCAATTCCTGTGGAAATACGTCGACGACCTCATCGGCAAAGGGCTCTCGCTTGACGTCCTGGCACAATTCTTCTGGTATATGGGACTTCTGCTCATACCACAGGCCTTGCCGCTCACACTTTTGCTCTCCTCGCTCATAGCCTTCGGGAATTTGGGCGAGAGCAGCGAACTGCCCGCCATCAAGGCCGCCGGCGTGTCGTTGTTGCAATCCCTCAAGCCGCTGATCGTCATCGCCGTCATTGTCACCTTGGGCTCTTTTTATTTCCAGGAAGTCGTCGGCCCCAGCGCCAACAGGCAGTTTGGACAACTTTTACTGTCGATGCGCCAAAAAAATCCAGAGCTGGAGATTCCCGAAGGCGTTTTTTACAGCGGAATACCCAACTGCAACATCTATGTCCATCATAAAGACATGGAAACCGGCATGCTCTACGGCATCATGATCTATCGCATGAACAACAGCTATCAAGACGCGGCCATCATCCTCGCCGACTCCGGCATGTTGCAGTCAACGGCCGAGAAGAAACACCTCGTGCTCACGCTACACAACGGAGAATGGTTTGAAAACATGAAAAGTGGGGAAATCGGCCAAACCGCCAACATCCCTTATCGGAGGGAAGCCTTTATCAACAAGAAAATCGTGCTCGATTTTGACGGCGACTTCAACCTGGCGGATGCCAGCAGCTTCTCTAGCAGCGCCAAGACTAAAAGCCTGCGAAGCATCACCCAAGACATCGACTCGCTAACACATTATTACGACAGTATCGGACGAAGATACTACGAAGACGCCAAAACCATACACTACAACATACGACCCGTCGCTAAAAACGCCCCCCAAACACAACTAGCCAGCACAAGAACGACCCATCCCGACTCCGTGTTTGACAAAAAAAGCAACAGCGAGAAACTGCAGGTCATCACCCAGACACGTGAAAAGCTGAACAACATCAAAACCGATTTCGAGTTCAAGGCACTCATCACCTCCGACGGCGACAGGATTATCAGGCAACATAAAATCGAGGCCATCAACAAGTTCACGCTAGCACTCTCGTGCCTCATTTTCTTCTTCATCGGCGCACCGCTAGGAGCCATCATCAGGAAAGGCGGGCTAGGCATTCCCGTCATCATCTCGGTCATCGTCTTCATCATCTATTACATCCTCGACAACACGGGGTCGCGCATGGCAAGAGGCGGCATGTGGCCCATCGGGTTCGGCAAAGGTCTCGCGCCCGCCGTACTCATCCCCCTTGCAGCCTTTTTCACTTACAAGGCCAACAACGACTCGGTTGTGTTCAACATGGATCTCTACAAAAGCCTGTTGGCAAAAATGCTGGGCATACGCTCCAAACGGCACATCTTCGGCAAGGAAGTCATCATCAACGACCCCGATTATGCCAAAGACCTGGAACGATTACGGGATGTCAGCGAAAAATCATTACTCTATGAGCAACGGCACCAGCTGCTGTCCGCCCCCAACCCCATCAGTGCATTCTTCAAATACGAGCCCGACAATGAGGTAGAAAGAATGGTACAAACCCTGGAAGCCGCCATTGAAGACCTTTCCAACACAAAAGACAAGCACATCTTGCACCAACTGAACAACTATCCCGTCGTCTCGGCCAAAGCACATACCAGGCCCTTTGAAAAACGATGGATGAACACCCTTCTCCCCATCATCCTGCCGCTGGGCGTCTTTCTCTATTGCAGAATGTGGCTCTTCCGCATGCGGCTGCTCAAAGACCTGCACAACATCAGAGACATCAACGAGAAGATTGGCGCACAAATCAACAAACAGATCAATAAAAACCAATAAATACAAGACAAAATGGAAAATAAGCAATTCAAGTTAAGCAGCATAGAAGATGCTATCAAAGATTTCAAAGACGGGAAATTCGTCATCGTCGTCGATGACGAAGACCGTGAAAACGAGGGCGACCTCATCATTGCTGCTGAAAAAATAACGCCAGAGAAGGTCAATTTCATGCTCAAAAACGCAAGGGGCGTGCTGTGCACCCCCATCACACTGAGCCGATGCAAAGAACTCAACCTCCCCCATCAAGTAAGCGACAACACCTCCATGCTAGGCACGCCCTTCACCGTAACCATCGACAAAATCGAGGGCTGCACCACAGGCGTTTCCACGCACGACAGAGCCGCAACCATCAAAGCGCTGGCAGACCCGGACGCCACCCCGTCGACCTTCGGCAGACCCGGCCACATCAACCCTCTTTATGCACAAGAGAACGGCGTACTGGAGCGCAGCGGACATACCGAGGCAACCATTGACCTCTGCCGGATGGCAGGCCTCTACCCAGCCGGCGCACTGATGGAAATCATGAACGACGACGGCAGCATGGCAAGAATGCCCGAGCTCATAAAAATGGCACAAGAATGGGACATGAAAATCATCACCATTAAAGACATGATTGCCTACAGGCTGAAGAAGGAATCAATGATTGAGGTGGGCGAGAAGGTAGAGATGCCAACAACATTCGGCAAGTTCCAGCTCATCCCCTTCAAGCAAAGAAACGGCGGACAAGAGCACATGGCACTCATCAAGGGCACATGGGGCGAAGACGAGCCGATCTTAGTGCGCGTACACTCCTCGTGCGCCACAGGCGACATACTCGGAAGCATGCGCTGCGACTGCGGCGAGCAGCTCCACAAGTCACTGCAAATGATAGAAAACGAGGGCAAAGGCGTGCTCATCTACATGCAGCAAGAGGGAAGAGGCATAGGGCTCATGAACAAAATCGCGGCCTACAAGCTGCAACAAGAAGGACTTGACACCGTAGATGCCAACATACACCTGGGCTTCAAGCCCGACGAACGCGACTACGGATGCGGCGCGCAAATGCTCAGGCACCTAGGTGTGCACAAGATGAAGCTCATCACCAACAACCCCGTCAAAAGGGTTGGCCTGGAGGCCTTCGGGCTAGAAGTAGTCGAGAACATCCCCATCGAGATCTCACCCAACAAGTACGACTACAAATATCTCAAAACAAAAAAAGACAAAATGGGGCACAATTTACATCTTGACTAAAACCCTATATATTAAATAAGGTAAAAGAAAAAACAGGCATCCTCTTTCACAAAACAGAAAAGAGCTGCCTGTTTTTTCGTGCAACAACACAAAAACGCCCAATTTTTTCAAATAAATCATAAATAATCCACATTTTTTTTCGTTTGAAAAAAATAAATTCATTATTTTTGTGCGCTAAATATTTATAAAAACGACATGAAACAATTATCTGACAGACTAAATCGTCTTGCCCCATCTGCGACATTGGCCATGTCGCAAAAAAGCAGCGAGATGAAGGCACAAGGTATTGACGTCATCAACATGAGCGTTGGAGAACCGGATTTCAACACACCTAACAACATCAAAGAAGCAGCGCACGAGGCCATTGACAACAACTACTCGCGCTACTCCCCCGTGCCAGGCTATCCGGAGTTGCGAAAAGCCATCAGCGAAAAACTTGCGCGCGAGAACCAACTGAGCTACTCTCCCGCAGAGATTCTAGTGTCAAATGGAGCCAAACAAAGCGTATGCAACACGGTAATGGCACTGGTCAACCCGGGCGAGGAAGTCATCATCCCCACCCCATACTGGGTCAGCTATCCGCAGATGGCACTGTTGGCAGGTGGGACACCCGTGTACATTAATGCCGGATTTGAACAGAACTTCAAAATAACCCCACAACAACTTGAAGCAGCCATCACACCCAAGACCAAGCTGCTCATCTTGTGTTCACCAAGCAACCCAACTGGCAGCGTCTATTCAAGGGAAGAGCTCCAAGGGCTTGCAGAGGTCATTCTGCGGCACGAGGACATGTACGTCGTAGCCGACGAAATCTACGAGCACATCAACTACGTCGGCCGCCATGAGAGCATCGCACAATTTGAAGGCATGAAAGAACGCACCATCATCGTCAACGGTGTGTCAAAAGCATACGCCATGACGGGCTGGCGCATCGGATACATCGCCGCGCCAGAATGGATTGTGAAGGGATGCAACAAACTGCAAGGGCAATACACCAGCGGGCCATGCTCCGTCAGCCAAAAAGCCGCAGAGGCCGCATACATACAAAGCCAAGAATGCGTTGAGGACATGAGAAAAGCCTTTGAGCGCCGCAGAAACCTGATTGTCGAGTTAGCCAAAGACATACCCGGCCTGGAGGTCAACAAACCCGAGGGCGCATTCTACCTGTTCCCCAAATGCAGCAATTTCTACGGGAAAACCGACGGCAAACGGACAATAAACTCGTCAAGCGACCTTGCCATGTACTTGCTTGAGGAAGGGCACGTTGCCACTGTCGGCGGCGACGCCTTTGGCGACCCCGAATGCATCAGGATGAGCTATGCAACCAGCGATGACAACATCAAAGAGGCCATGAGGCGCATCAAAGAGGCATTGGCGAAGCTACACTAAAAAAGAAATATGCAACAGTTACAAAATGAATCAAAAAACACAAAAAATGAAACAAAACAACACAGATTCTGTTAAAAGCATTTAATAAATGGAGTTTTTTAAAATATTTTATTAACTTTGCACGTTATAAAAAATGAAACGAAACAAATCAATTTAAATTAATCAATAACTTAAAATCAAAAAACAATTATGGCAACAACAACAAAAACAGCAAGCCCTAAAAAAAGCCAGGGCTTTCAGGGAGTTCAAGGTGCAATTTGGATCATCATCGCATGCTTCATCTTAGCAGTTCTCTTCTTCCAGTTTGTATTAGGCAATCCAGCAAACTTCGTTGATGGCGACCCCAACAACCATGTGAAAGACGGCAACCTGCTCGGTCTGATTTACAAGGGAGGATATGTCGTACCTGTCATCATCACATTGCTTTTCTCAGTAGTTGCATTGAGCATCGAGCGCTGGTTGGCAATCCGCACAGCCTTCGGTAAAGGGAAACTGCCTAAATTTGTTTCCAACATCAAGGCTGCCCTGGCTGCAGGCGACTTTGCCAAGGCACAGAAGCTCTGTGACGACCAAAGAGGAACTGTTGCCAACGTAGTTGGCGCATCATTGGCTACATACAAGGAGATGGAAAATACCACTGGCATGAAAAAAGCACAGAAAATCGCAAAAATCCAGCAGGCACACGAAGAAGCTACACAGCTTGAGATGCCTACACTCCAAATGAACATGCCTATCATCGGTACAATCGTTACCCTGGGTACACTTACCGCTCTTTTCGGTACTGTGGTTGGTATGATCCGTTCATTCGCAGCGTTGGCAGCCGGCGGCGGCGGCGACTCACTCGCCCTCTCACAAGGTATTTCAGAGGCATTGGTGAACACCGCATCAGGTATTTTGACCTCTTGGGGTGCCGTTATCGCCTACAACTACTATACAAACAAGATCGACAAACTGACATACGCTCTCGACGAAGTTGGTTACACACTTGCCCAGACTTACGAAGCAAACCACACAGAAGAGGTTTAATTTTTGCTAACCCTTATTAAAAACTTATCACTATGGGTAAAGTAAAAATTAAGAAGAGCGACGTCTGGATAGACATGACCCCGATGTCTGACGTGATGGTCCTCTTGCTGACTTTCTTCATGATGACATCAACATTCGTGAAGAACGAGGCAGTCAAGGTCGTCACCCCAATGTCAGTCTCGGAGATCAAAGTTCCAGAAAACAATGTCATGACTCTTCTTGTTGACAAACAAGGCAGGATTTTTGCGGGCATGGACACACCAGCCAAGCAACAGACACTGCTTGAAGATATGGCGGCCAAGTACGGCGTGTCACTGTCACAAGAAGCGCTTGAGGTCGGACGCGCCTCCGCCAACATCGGCGTAGCGATGAAAGACCTAGTATTACTACTCAGCCAGCCCGCTGAAAAGGTCAACGAGTTCCAGCAAACCCGCGGTATTCCCACCGACAGCGTTGAAGGCGGCATGAGCGAATTCCAGGCCTGGGTTGCAGCAGCCTACGAAGCCAATGGAGAAGACATGAAACTTGCCATCAAGGCAGACCAAG
>ODAI014339958.1_pt1 | contig 27806 bp, 24 predicted proteins | sample 1539321 | NCBI WGS metagenome assembly ODAI01 (sample SAMN02144231, study PRJEB22623) | gut metagenome | biome: sheep rumen | host: Ovis aries | place: New Zealand
GAAGAGCATCTCGAGCACCACGCTCGGATCGTTCACCGTGATCGGCAGGTCGTTCGCGATGTTGTTGCAGAAGGTGCCCACCGCCGAATTGTAGTTGGGGCGCACCCACTTACCGACCAGATTCGGGAACCGGTACACCAGTACTTTGGCCCCGGTCTGCGCCGCATAGTCAAAAAACAGCTCCTCCCCAGCTTTCTTGGACAGCCCGTACTCCGACTTCCCAAAGCGCCCGGCCAGCGTCGCCTGAATCGAACTGGACAGCATGACCGGTGCCTTGTTCCCGTGCTTCTTCAAGGTCTCCAGCAGCGTAGACGCAAAGCCAAAATCCCTCTTTCGGAGCTCCTCCGGATTCTGGAGCGGTAGAGGCGCAGATGTAGTTTATATGAATAAGATTGACAACAGACGGGCGGATGATATCATAGGGTACCAGCTGCTAGGGTGTTCAGATGGAACAAAATTTCGCATAATGATTACAAATTGAGATAAATATGTATTATTGGGGATGCCTCCCGATTGTCCCATGTACTTATAACATGTTATAAGAGATTTCGAGCAGTTCCACCGCTGCCTGCCGATTTTTTACCCGTATCAGATTATCCCAGGCATCCTCTTTTCCCAGCAGGTTGATACCGCCATGCCACACAATCTCATGGTCGATGACAGCGTAATGCTCGCTCTCGTCTTCCGTCGTTCGAACGCAAATCCCATTGTTCTTCATTTCGTCGACCAGTATATGCCGTTCGATTGTATTCTCATAGCCTTCTGCCTCAGGATCCAGCGTAATAACTGTAACAGAAACACCCGCTTCCTGCCTTGCCTTGACCAATTCCATAAACCGCTCTGCTTTCTTTCTGGTAAGTCCCGGGCTGGCAATAACGATTTCTGCATTTGCCTCAATCAGATCCCGTTCAAAGATTTCCGTATAATCACGACGATCATAGATAACGTTAATCTGTTCCTGTCGCTCCGACGTTGCGCCACGTATAGGTGCTGATACTACTTTATACCCAAGTTTCTTGTATGCAGCCAGTCTGCTGCGATATTGTCTGTCGAAAAATCTTATGTGCGGATCTACATAATCATAGACCATCACTTCCATCTTGTTTTTGTAAGTACGATTCAGTCGCCCCACATACTGTATCAATCTTCCTTCAAACTTTATAGGAGATGCAAGCATCAGCGTATCCAAGCGCGGGAAGTTAAATCCTTCCCCTATTTTTTGCCCCGTTGCGATGAGGACAAGTGTCTCCGAATCCGGTACAGACAGCATTTCTTTTAGAATAAGCTGATTCTGTTTTTCCGGCTGGCCCCCATATACCAGAAAGACGTGATCTGCCTTATCCGCCAACATTTTAGTAAGGGTTTCTGCATGCCTCCTGAGTTTAGTGAGAACAACAGGTGTCCTTCCATCGGCAATTGCCTGACAGATATCCCCCACAATCTGCTCATTCCTTACATCACTTTCAGCGATCAGATTATCTGCCTGATGTATATCCAGTTTCTCACCGGTTATATTGGCCACCCTTGTAAACCGAGGAACAACAAACCTATCGAGCCCTTGCTCATCCGCCTGCTCCTTGGCTGTATATTTGTGTCTGACCGGCCCTAAAAGCATATAAATTATATCGTCCAGCCGGTCGCTCCGGTTAGGAGTCGCAGACAATCCATAGATATATTTTGCCCGGATTCTCTGCATGAGGGCCTGCCCCTGAGCCGAGGCAATATGGTGACACTCATCGATCAGTACCATTCCATAGGAATCGATATTCTCAAAGAATTCCCCCTTATGATAGGCGGATCCAATCAGCGCAAAGTCAATGATCCCCGTAGTCTTATCCTGGCCCGCCTTCAGCGTTCCGATGACACTGTCTCTCATTTTAGCGCGGCCTGTCTTCGTATAATAAACCGGCGGCTTTTCATCGATTTCCAGAAACTTCTCGAACTCACTGATCCATTGTGGAATCAAATCCGCCTTATCCAGCAGAATCAGTGTATTAACTTTACGCTCCGCGACCATATATGCCGCAAGGACCGTCTTCCCGAATGCCGTCGGCGCACTCAGAACACCATTTTCAAACCTCTCCAGCCGCGCAGCTGCAAACTCCTGCTTGTCCCGAAGTTCCCCCACAAACTTCGTTCTGATCGGTTTACCAAAATATCGCTCATCTGCCACATCCAAACCGATTCCACTCTCACGCGCCTTGGCATTTATCGTCTCCAACAGCCCCCGAGGAACTTTAATATATCCGTTACTCTCGCTCCACATCGAAATCGTCCGCAGATTATAATAATTGGATCTGCCATACCTCTTATTATCATAGAACTGCGGATTGTCGATCGTTGCCATCCCCTTGATCTGATTCTGTATTCTCGGAAGAAGATTCAAAGTATCGACATACACACCGTCATCCAGCACCAGATGAATCGTTCCCTCAATAACATCTTCCACCCGAAAACGATCATCTTTCTGCCAAGGCCTGACCTGTCTGTTTTTATCAGCATATTCCGTTTGACCTTTTGGGGGATTAATTGTCCCGGTTTCTACCACCGAATACGCCGCGCCTTCAAGGTCTTCTTTATTCCAAACCTGAAGTTTCTCCGTGATCTGCGCCTCAGTCAGTTTATTGACAGACCTGAGTTTCTTCCACTGGTCCGGATAAGCATTCCATGCCTCGTCCACAAAAGCACTGTTTCCCTGTTTCAGAGCTTGCCCCTGCAAAGGCAGCGCCACCAGATTTCCCAACTTGCTAAGCACATCCTGCGAAGGGTACATTCGGTCATAATACTTAAACGAAGGCAAATTGATCGATGATGCACCGCGGTCAAGCAATGCATATCCAAATGCACGCGCCAGCGCCGCCGGAACAGCACTCTTGAAGAAGATCCAGATATGTGCGCCTCTCCCAGATCTTGACCGCTCTGTCAGTGAATCAATTCCGTTGATCTCGCAGATCCTGCGAAGTGCGTCCACCTCGCTTTTCCACAGATCATTTTCATTGGCATCGTCGTTTTTGTATGAATCCTTTTCATGATTGTCAAAGTCAAAAACCAGAAAACGACAAGTGTTATTGGGAAATAGCGGATACACACCGATGACATCAGTACAGTCTTCTTTCTCACCGCGCAAATGCTGCACAATCATCCAAAGCTCCAACGGCTTCCATGACTTATACTGACAGTCCTCATCACAAAAAGTCTTCTCATCCCTCGCTTTCGGACAGAGTGAATTATTCCATCTTGCTGCACACTGAGGAAAATACCCTCCTTTTCTTCCTCGCTTTGCGAAGACATCCGTTCTTCCCCAGAAATAACTGTAAAACTCTCTCGCCATATCCTCATCGGGGTAATAAGGAAGAATCCTTGCCCCTTGATCCTCGTCATATTCATCCGGAAGAGGCCGCTCCTCTAACACATTCCTGCTCTCATAAGGAATGTTGTTTCCCTCTAGTATCGCTTTCAGTGCCTGATTTTCCTGCTGCAGATCACGAACTACTTTTCTTAACGATTCAAGGTTGTGCTCATTAATACGCATACACCCCTCCCGTTTGCATATATCTTTGCATCAACTGTTTCATTTCAGATACCTGACCATTACCGACCTTAAGTAGTATATCACAGTATTGAGAGCTGCCCCCACCCTCAGAAACTGGCCACACCTCGCCACAAGCGCCATTGCAGAGAATGACCTAAGCTCTCGGATACTTCCGCAATTGCCTTCTTTCCCGAATGATCCCCCTCTCCTTTCTCAGCCAAAGATTTATACAATGCTCTCAGCATGTACTCCTATGCTGAGAGCATTGTATAAATCTTTGGCAACCCCTAAAGGACTTTGATTATGCTATAAAAACCACACAAGCCGACCGCAGCTCAAAAACGCTGCGGCCGGCTGCTGTGTTAATTAGTGGTTCATAAACTATGATAAAATGCAATGCATCTATTCAAGAATTGTTATTCTTCCCTGTCCGTACAGGTTCGCATACTCCTCGCCGATCACGCCGCCCAAGGTTTCAACAATATAGTCGATCAGCACCTGATTGTCGAGTTTTATACCTTCTTTCAATACAGGAGAGTCATTAAACATAGTGAAGCCATCTCCGTTCTCCAAGAGAAGGAAGTTCTGGCTTGCCAGTGAGTAGGTCTTCTCCGGATCCAGCGGCTCCTCTCCGACCATGACATTCTGAACACGACGCTCTCCGTCAATCCCGGTAAACATCCCGTTTTCATCCTCTGAACAGGGGGTGTCAATTGCTGAATTGATCTCGTAGCTCAGACCGGACACCTGCAGGAAAGCACCGCTCTCACCCGGAACATGGCGGCTTCCCCATTCAAGCGCATCCAGAATCTGTTGCCCAGTCACTTCAATTACACAGAGCTCGTTTCCAAACGGTTTGACGGCGATGATGTCCCCATAAGTGATATCCCCTTTATCGATAATGGAACGGACCGCTCCTCCGTTTTCAATGGCAATGTCTGCTCCGGATTGGTCGCGGTATGCATCTGTGCAAAAATCGCCCATATTGGTCTCTGCCCGCCTTATCATGCGGATGGGTCTGCCGTTCGCATCCACCTCTACCGGGTCATAGATCGACAGATTGACCGATGAGGAAGCCACCACTATGTCCATCTGTTCCGCAACCACCTCCTCTGCCGCGTTTACACTGTCACGCATATCATCTTGGATGTCCAAAAGTTCCGGTGCGGAAATCTTATTAGGCCAGTTCCAGATTCCAGTCTCCACAATCTCACCTTCCGCAGAAATATGACTGTAGCCTATGCTGGCCAACTTGGTACCGACTGCAGAGCGGGTAACATTCTCTCCGTCCTTGTTCTTCATGACGATCTGATCCATGTCATGACTGTGTCCGTCCAGGACCACATCAATTCCGTTCGTATTGGCGATCACATCCGCATACGTCCAGGGTCTGCATTCCTCCTCGTTCCCCAGGTGTGCCATCAGATAGACGTAATCCGCCCCTTCTGCCCGCGCTGCGTCTACGGCGTCCTGAACGGCCTGATAAACCTTTGCGCCTGTCTGGTCCTCCTGCATAAAACCATAAACGTATTCTCCGTTCTCATTCTGAAAATTGGATGGTTTCGATCCCCGGACCGTCCTCGGGGTAGTCACGCCTACAAAGCCGATCTTCTTTCCCGCCGCTTCTTTGATGACATAGGGCTCCAGAACGAGTTCATCCAGATAGGTGAGATTACAGCTGATGTACTTATACTCCGCCATCTGTGCCAGTTCCAGAAATCGTGCTGTCCCATAATCAAACTCATGGTTTCCCGGTATCGCGACATCATATCCGACTTCATTCATCAGGTTTACGACAGCTTCACCCTTAGAGAGCGTTCCGATTGCCTCTCCCTGGATGGAATCTCCATCATCTACCAAAATAGTCTCGTATCCGCCGTTTCTGTGGATTCCGCATCGGACGCAGAGGCTTCCGTAGTCGAAACTGCTGATGCATCTGCACCCTGCGCGGAATCAGACGAATCCGGTGTCTTTGCTGTGCCTCCGCAGGATAAAAGGCTAATGCTCATCACGCCCGCAAGTATCAGGGTTAAGATTCTTGATTTCATAGCGTCTCCCTTTCTCTTTTTTGACATTGTCATCCCTTGTCTTTGTCAGTGAACCTCCGTGTGACAACCGACACAGCTGTAAATATCACGATCATGAGCAGTAATACTCCACAGGCCGGCACTATTGTTTTGTGGGCGCTTGTGCATGCATTCTGCGGAGACCGACGGCCATCGTTGCGTTACTTGACGACCACTCGGCGGAGCTTATCGGCCAGTCAGAAAGTCATTATTCCACGGTGTTCTTGACATGAGCCTCCATCGCATATGATGTGATGGCAAAGCGGCAATGTGGCGTAAACACGGCCTTTGCCATGGCAAGGCAGCCTATCATATGCTACTCATGTCAAGATCCTTTCGCGGCATAAAGCCTTTCTGACTGCCTGGACGGCGGCAACGCATCACGGCCGTATAGCTCTGCAAATCCGACCGTCGGAGGTCGCAATATGCATGCAGACGAGATTTGTAGTGTTCTCACTCGTCCAATTGAAAAAGACCCACTTTTATCATGAGCAACTGTCCGGAAAATGTAAATAGAAAATTCTATTCTATTAACACAGGTATTGTATTAATCCGCTCAACAACAAACTGGTTTTGCTTTTTCCATCATCTGTTATAATATAGTAACGTCTCTGATAACAAACTTTGATAGTATCAAACCTTCAATCAGAACGGTAATTGTATATTAGAAGAATATTTTGACAATCACGGCAGACCGGCAACGCTGGCAGCTGGCCATTCTGCCGTTAGAAAAGAGTATAACTCAAATGGTCAGTGTATCTGCGCCACATATCTGGATAGCAGCAAAAAACCTGTTGAGATCAATCTGGGCTACTATTTGTTATCTGTTAGAGCCGGTATTGAAAAGAATATGGGAAGCCATTAGGAACAGTATCACTACTCCCATTTACGCATTTACCAGTTGCAAAATATCGGGATACTTAAGGCAAAGCAAATCTATACCAAACTGACTATCCGCCCTGATATTTGGCTCTTACGGAATTTACAATATTATCAAATAAGCGTCAGATTTAGGATTTCCCTAAACCTGACGCATGTTTAATGTACTCGCGCAATAACATCTTCACTTTGAACCGCTTTTTGCACTCTCAATTACCGTTAACAGATTCCTTTCCTCCTTTGGTACCCTAATCGTCACTTTTGTCCCCTCACCTATTTGCGACTCGATCACCAGATCGCCGTTACTGACACGGCGCAAACGTTCCCGGACGTTCTTTAGACCGACATGAGCCAATCCGTCCTTAGGGACTTCGTCCGGATTAAACCCTGGGCCGTTGTCTGTCACACATATCTCATAAGCGTCACTCTTTTCAGCTGTGCTGACAATAACCGTTCCTCTTCCGCCTTTCCTCTGTCGGACGCCATAACGGATCGCATTTTCGACGATCGGCTGAAGCGTCAGTGTCGGGAGTTGAAAATGTGTACAGGCAAGCTCATAACGAACATCAAGGGCGCTGCCGAACCGCAGCTGTTGAAGTTTCACATAGTGCTTGGTATGCTCCAGTTCCTTTGAAAAAGGGATGGGAACATTGATATTGATGGAGTCCATGTTATGCCGCAAGTATTGAGAGAATTCCCCAACCGCAAGATAGGCCGTCTCCGGATCTATCCGGCAAATCTCCTGTATGACATACAGCGCATTGAAAAGGAAATGAGGCTGAATCTGACTGAGCATCAAATCCACTTTCATCTGTTCGTTCTTCTGCTCCTGAATCCGATATTCCCTTGCCTGCTCGATTAATATCATTATCAGCATAACCAACATGGAACAACTGGAAGAAAAAGCCACAAGATAAGCCCCGGGGAGCAGAGGCCGCAGAAAGATGGTCAATAGCGGCAATCCCAGATACGTGCCAAATGCCAGTCTCTGTTTAAATGAGATTTGATTGCGATAGAACACCAGAAGCAGAAAATCTAAGAACATGTACAAAGCGACAATGATGAATCCCAGATTCTGCCATTCGCCCTCATAATATCTGTGGTTCTCATCTACCAGTGCAATCTTTCCTGCATACTGCCCATAAAGAAGGACAATCGTTGCCAAAACCAATGCCGCAGTCATTAATAGCCTGATCCACCTGGTTATCTTTGCAGGTGGATGCAAGAGCGTCAACAAATAATTTGATACAAAATACACTGTCAAGACAGAAATAAAAAAAGACAAGAAGCCGGCGATCATCATGCCAATGCGCCATTTGCTGCCTTGATACCCGTTCATAAGTTCAAGTAACAGAATACTCAGATTATAGAGCAGCAGAGAAGAGAAACATATAAAGAAATACCGTACAGTCGTACGATCATGGCTGAAGCCAAATCCCAGCAGCAATATAGAAAAAAGGCTGACCATGATGCCGATCATCTCAATAATGAGATTGACGACACTTCCTCCGATAATGGCCATGAAGACCTCCTTGTATCAGTTTAAATGCATTCCTTTTTCACATGAGGAAGAAACAATAAATAGTGTATTAATGAAAAAGACTGCTACAATCAAGCATCTTTGACCACGCTTTTTGTAGCAGTCTTTGTTTTACCATCTGCTCACTGTTCACATTCGATGCAGAAACCAGTGAAAGAACCACAAGTAAACACCTATGCAGATTGACGCCAATATCCCGACTGCACCAACAAAGAACATGACATTCTCGTTGTCTTTTACTCCCAGACTGTCACCTAGTGAAAAGCTTTCTTTTCCGAATAAATTATCATCAAAATAATTCTCAAAATCAGATAGAATACTCTCAAGATTTATCTCTGGTTTCACTACAGTTTCTGTCACTTCTTCTTTTTCCGGTTCTGCTATAGTTTCTGTCTTCCCTTCTTCTATCACAGCCTTATCCCTATTGAACTCAAACTCATCGGGTTTATTTACTGTCTCTTGTGGAGTGAAGTCACCAGCATCTGAGTTCTGAGACTGTTCGGGAATCGAAGGATTGACCGGTGCCGGCGGCTGTGGAACTATGGACCGCTCTTGCTCTTCAATCGTATAGATAGCTTGCACATTTCCGCTATATGCACCGATACCCCGTGCGGTAACAGTGTAAGTTCCCACATCGATCATATCTGTATAAGTAAGGATATAGTCGACGCCCTCTTTGAGAATCCATCGTCCGCTCCGAACGATTATGTCAGGATGTTGAGCGGAGCCGGTATACGCGCCGCTTGAAGGCGACAATTCGATGTCAGAGACGTTCTTAACCTTCTCGTCTTCCCTAAGTTCGGGAACAACGGTAAAGGGTATGACCACTGAACCAGCTTCTGCCAATTCCCCAATAAATGCGATCTCGATAGTACCGTCGCCTGCTTCTACCGTGTTGTTGTAAGTAACGGTGTAATCTTTGTCCTGGATCAAAGTCGGCATTTCATCGAAGTCTTCACTGTCTGCACCTTTTCTGACATTCACTTCAGGCTCAAATGTGCTGCCGGAATAAACGCCCATCAGATACTGCACGGCAATATGCAGCTGATCTCCGTCCACTGCACTGTCATGGTTAAAAAACTCCAGATTTGTGCTTCCACGGAAGACTTCACGTCCGTACTCCCTAACGGAGGAGGGAAGTGAAACTTCCTGTAGATCTTCCATATCAGAGAAAGAGTGGTCTCCCACATATGTGACACCATTATCAATGGAGATATGCCTAATCTCCTTGGTACGCCCGCGCCAGGGAATCTCCAAAGAAGAAGAGAAGTCCGGCATTCTGCCTTTTCCTGAAATGACCAAAGAATTTCCTTTATTCTCTCCTTCTGCAAGGTCCCAAGCCAAATCCTCTCCTATTTTGTGCTCCTCGTCGATATCCTCTATCGGACGGCGGACCCTCTCTGAGACCGTCTTGGAGTATGGATATCGATATGCTGAGGAAGTGGTCACAATAAAATAACTATAAGACCAGCCGTAAACTACATCTGTATCCACAAAGGAACCTGTCGTAGAGGTTCCAACCAGGAATGGTAAGATGTTCCAGCGATAAATCTCAAACAATGCTCCTTCTGCGTTGTCCCATTCCAACGTAATGGATGCGCCATCTGTAGAGATACTCTTGATGATAGGACGGTCGTATACCATAGCAGGAGTAGCAGCATCGGCATTTTCCGGCTGTTCATCCACCTTTGAATCGTTAGCAAGTGTTTGCGGATCCGGCAGCTCTTCCGAATCACCGGAAATCATTTCTGTCACGCCAATCGCTGAATCTTCCGAATCATCAAGGATCGTATCTGTCCCGCCAATCGCTGAATCTTCCGAATCATCAAGGATCACATCTGTCACGCCAGTCGCTGAGTCTTCCGGATCATCAAGGATCGCATCTGTCAAGTCAGCCATAGAATCTTCCGGCTGTCTCTCTTCAATTTCGTTCCTTTCTCCATCGGTTACTTTTTCAGTATCACCTTCTCCTGCCAGATCTTCCTCTATCGTGCCCTCGGTCCCGGCTTCTTCCCTTATCTCTTCAAAAGAAGCACCTTCGTTGATTGTTTCATTCACTGACGCAGTTTCACTCTCATTGTCAATGATGGTTTCTTCACTGGAATTATCTGAACCCTCTTCAATATGCAGTTCTTCAACATCTACAGTTTGCACATCAGAATCAAGAGCTTCCTCCGCCATTACGGAAAAGCCCAACATATTAGTGGCAACTGTAATACCAATGATAAAACTGAATAGTGTTTTTTTCATGGAATCCTCTAATGGTTATTAAAACCAGCAGAATACAAATCATTATAAAAATTCTACACTTATTATCAACACCCCGTCAAGAATACAGGCTGCAAATTCCGATTCTCTTGAGCAGGTTTTCGATTGATGCTTTTAAACAAATATGGTAAATTCAATGACCATTCCACATGATCATTATTTAACACTCTCGATCACCCTTCGATATGCCACCAGCATACCATCCGTCATTGTTTTCTTACTCTTCTTCACTAATTTCGGATTTCCTAACAGCATGCCGACCAGATACATCATAGCAATCTTCCCACGTTTCTTTTGCGGAAAATCGTAGAACCCATGCTTCTTATAAAAGCGATGATCTTCACGCATCATTCCCTGCATTTCATAAATCAAGTCGCGAAAGACTTTCAAGCCGCCAACTCCATAGAAGTTTTTCGGAGGTGTATACTTACGTTCAATTGCATAAACTAACTGCTGTGCCAACTGATCAATATCCCGGTCTGTATCCTCCATATCCGTTGCAATTCCTGTCAAAAAATTGCCCCCCACTTCAGCTCTCGCTGAAATAAGCGTAAGAAGGTTCTCCTCAGCTTTAAGGTCTCCATCCACTATATATCCCACCGGCTTACCCATCGTAACAGTTCTATGACCATTACAGAACTGACGATCATCATATAGTTTAAAACGGTACCCCATGGAATGGTCTTTGATTGTAAAAGCATACACAATCGCATCCGCACTATTGATATGCTCGCCCAGGAAGCTTTCAAACCCATCATTATAGATGCATTTCCCACTTAAAGTGCAATGGTAGCAGCCGATACATCCCCCTGCAAATGGAAATTCGTGCAGATTAACGATCTCACATTTCCCGGGGAATCTCTTACAGAATCGATCAATCATTGAAACCAAAGGAGACTTCAACCCGGATTCTGCCGCCGGATCATAATCAGTAACTAATGCTATACGCATATTCAATGCAATATCCGTTTCCGAGGTGTCACTGATCTCCGACGCTTGAACTGCTTTACACTTCGTATTCGCAGTCTCCACACTCGGTCGTTCATAGTATCCATTACGAATATTCCACATCAAGTATTTGAAGAATTCCCTCGCGTCTTTCTGTCCTTTCTTTGTGAGCAGATCATCCATATCTGCCGAAAGTCCCCTGATATATCGAAGCTTCATATCAGAGCAATTATCCGCAATAAAACGGTGTGCGGTTGTATCATAGAAATGCTTGGACGTCGTGAGCTGCGTTGCATATTTTGATGTAAAGTCAATGCCGCTATCTTTCATCAGTTCAATAAAACGGTGCATCTGCGCCGGAACCAAAAAAGTGTAAACCGGATAGCAGAACACAATCAACTCAGCACGTTCCAGAGCGTCTCGCGCTTCAGAAAAATCCTTCTCAAACCGCTTGACCTGCTGTCCAACGTGCAAAACCACATATTCATGCTCAGGATTTAGAGCTTTTAAGTATTCAACTGTTTGAAGTGTGACACTGGCTTTTCCAGAAGGTGAGCCATTCAATACTAAAACTTTCACGTAACTTCCTCATCAGCAAAGAAATCTCAATTACTCGAATTAATTGCATATTCTTCATTTACAGGTAAGTTGCACAATACACGGGCGAAAAGAGACTGTGACAGCAGTCTCTTTTTTTAATTATAACTCAAAACAGATTAGATTAGTCTAATAATATTAGTTATTTACAAATCAGCCGATTTTATTCACATTCCCCATCATTGCTGAAACGGGTCCGGCTGATATCGGTTTAGACATGGAAATCGCTGCCACTCTCGGACTGACTGCGGTGTCGGGCCTGAACTTATTCTTGTTCGCTACTTCATTGGCCACGCGCGGTCTGCGCTTGTTCATGTTGCCTCCTATTCTTCGCTTGATTAATGAGCAGTGTTGTCAGATGGGTAGTAATACAAATATTCAATATTATATTAATCCAAGTACTAAAAAAAATGAATAAGGAGCCGTTGTGCTAACTGCCCCCTCTTCGTCCTTTCATGACTCAATAAGCTTTGGATCAAAAGGATTTCCTCTGTTCTGATTAATAATCTTTGCAGGCATACCTCCCAGAGTAACATCTGTTGTATTGCACGAATGTGTGACAACGGATCCTGCAGAAATGGCGACATTGTCCGCTATGGTGATATCCCCAAATATTTTAACTCCCGGGCCCAAAAAAACATTGTCACCAATAACAGGCGCATCGCTGGCGCCCTTATTTACACCTATGTTGCATCCTTGATGTACGTTAAAATACTTGCCTATTCTGGCAGCCGGACTTATGATTAGTAATCCATAGTGATTAATATGCAAACCATAATCACAGACATTAATAGGAACCTGCAGTCCCAATTTTATGCTCATTTGATGATGTCTTAACGCATACCAGCTCTTTATTAGTTTTCCAATGATTCCAAAGCCACAATTATACCAATACTCATGCTTTCTTAGAATAATCTCATAGCGCCAAATCTCATCCCCTATTAATTTCGGATGTTTCCTATCAATGTGCAAAGCAAGTCTGTCCTCTTCTAAATACTTCCTTAAATCATTTCTACTATTAATCATAATCTCATTCCCTACTGTGGCAGTTCTGAATAAAATAGAGGAATCTGCTTCAGTTGATACCAAATATTCTCTGCATAAATATAACCACCAAGATTTGAATGGTGTCCTTGATCTACAATATATAATCCTTGTTCTGAACTCACTAGCTTTGCCCATCCCATCCCACAATCTGCGTTAATGAAATGTACCCTGTTTATATGGCAAATTTCCTCTACCATCTTAGTCCATTCATACACCTTTGCATTTTTTTCAGAAGGCTCTTGCGTTACCGTAACCGGAGATGGAAAGACAACAATCTGCGCATTTGTATTCGCTTGTAAGTACCGAATACAATCATTTAAACAGCCCGCTAATGTCTCTCTTCCTGTATCGTAAACTGTTCCCAGCTCCACATTCTCATCTATGTCATTCGCTCCGGTTTCGATTGTAATGAGATCTGCTTGTTGTTTTCCATCTGTAGTATTACATATTGCATCATAAACCTGTCCTTTCGAATAGGCTCCCAAATCGCCGATGCCGCCACCGCTCAGACCTTTATTGGTCAAAACCATGCCTGACATTTTTGCCAAATAAATCGGATAAACGCCTTCTTTGCCGACATTAGTAATCGAAGTTCCATAAGCATACCAGGATTTTCCCTTCCATTGATCTCCTTCTTGAGAACCCGCACTATTACATCCAGTAAGCATTAAAACAGTCACAAGAATCAGCATAATATTTCTTATTCTACCGAATCTCATAGTTGGTCTCCTCCTTAAACACTTCACTCCTGTGCGTCCCTCTTGGCATCTACTACTTCCTCAATAATGATGCCAGTAAATGCCCTTGCACCATCTGGTGATAAATGGTCTGCATTTCGCATATACTGATCCGAAGTGGCAAATCTCTCATCATGTGTATAGTCATAGTATTCGCAGCCTGTCTCATCTATGACTTGATTAACAATTTGGTTGAAACACTCTAGCTGATTTTGACTATAAAGAGATGTATATTCATCTCGAAGTGGTGTTGATATTAGCACAGGGCGTATACTACGCGCTCTACAAAAATCAATGATGTTATAAAGCGCATCGATTTCATCGCGATTAATAATTACCTCACCATCTTCATTAACATTATAGTGTCTTTGATATGCTCGTCTTGCATCCTCCGCGAAGTCTATTTCTCTTGCCACAACATAATCTGCATCTTCAATAATTGGTCTCTTGTTCAGTACACCTTTTATGAATATTTTGATCACATCTGCAGTGGATTCATAAGTAGCAGGGAAAAAATGAAGTCCTATATACCGATCTACATGAAACTCTTTAATATTGGCCGGACTTAAAAATCTATAATATCGATTGTTTTTTGACTCAAAGTCCTCTCCGGCCGTTTCATCTAAAGAAAATGATGGGTAGGAAACCGGAATGAACATAATTCCGCCTTCTTTAAAGTGATCTTTGAACTCGCAGATTACCCTATAGTCGTAGCTGAGCGTCTGTGAAACCAGAGCAAAATTAAATCCCGTCTGGTCTTCATCAATGTATTGATAATCAAACGCATACACACCGTGACTGCTTCCGACATTAGAAATCGTAATATCGTAAGGAACATGTACAAATTTTCCGTCTCCATACATATCGTCAGATCTAAGTTCGTTATAGATTCCGTTATACACAAGTAGTATTACAAGGACGATCAGCACAAAGACCGATAACTTAGATAGAAACTTTTTCAACCTCAATTCACCTCACACCTCAAAATGCGGCATAAATGAACTCGACAGCAGCCCCTTTAGAGGATAGCTGCACAATCAATAAAACAAAAGCAACATAAATAGCCCATCGTATAACTAACGGCTTGCTCGAGACTACATTAATCGGATCCCTCTTCAATAAAGTATAGTCGTACCAGCCAAGGAGCAGTATTTCGCAAACAATAATGATAAACTTGGCAGCCGAAATCCCTAAAGCCTCAAGAATTCCACTTGTATATGTTACCGGATGTATGAATCCTTGAAACATATGAGTCAAAATATATAGTGCGTCTCCGACTGTATTTGCCCGGAAAAAGGTTGCAAAAACACAAAAGAATACAAATACAATAATAATATTTAGTGCACTAAAGAACTTATTATCATTATTTCTTTTTCTATTAGTAATCAATCCTTCAATAATCTGCGCTACGCCATTTAGCCCACCCCAGATTATGTAAGTCCATGCAGCCCCATGCCAAAATCCACTTACAAGAAATACAATCATAGTATTAATGGCTTTTCTGGTATTTCCCTTTCTGCTTCCACCTAACGGGATATAGACATAATCCCTAAACCAAGAGGATAATGAAATATGCCATCTTTTCCAGACTTCGGTAAATGATTTAGAGAAAAACGGACTTAAGAAATTCTCATCGAGCTTAATGCCAAACAGCCTGGATACACCTATTGAAATATCAGAATATCCGGAAAAGTCACAGTATATCTCTATTGTAAAAAGTATAATGGCAGCAAAAAGCTGCAGCCCATGATAGTCGTGTACACTGGAAAATATTTTGTCAACCGGCATCGCCAGTGTATCTGCGATAACCATTTTTTTGAAATAACCGACTGCAATCCTCTTTAGTCCATACGTAGCCGTATCATAGTCAAAACTCTGTTCTTTTATAATTTGTGGAACAATTTTTTGCTGTCTTTCAATCGGTCCTGCAATCAGGCAAGGAAAAAACGATATCCCTGTTATGAGTTGCAAAAAGCTATATTCTTCTTGCACCTTACCCTTATACGAATCAACCAGATAAGCAACCGCTGAGAATGTATAGAAAGAAATCCCAAGAGGAAGTAGAATACTTAACGGTTTTATATTTGATTTATACCCAACAAATCTAAGAATATGATCAACATTGCTCTGAAAGAAGCCAAGGTATTTGAAAATCAAAAGCGGAAGAATATCGGCGATGATTCCTAGTGCCAGAATCCATCTTTTGTTATTGACATGAATCCTTGAGAAAAAATACGTAACAACGCATACGTACAATATTACCGCCAAAAATCGAATGCCTGAAAACGCATAAAACACAAAGTTCGCGGTTAATAAAATAATCCATCTCTGTTTTGCAGGGAATACCCAATATATTGCAAATACTGACACTAAAAAAACAGCAAATTGTAATGATTCAAATGACATATTGTTCTACTCTCTTCACATGGACTGGACTGTGTATACTACATTCAGGCTTATTCTGTGATCAGCTTGTAGCTTTCAAGCAATTCTTGAATATCCCGTACAGAACAATTCATAATAATATCTATGATTGATAGGCCAAATACAAATTCTTTGCTGCTCTGCTGATAAGCATGAGGTACAGCTTCAACAAACGCTAATTTAATCCCCTGTTCTTGAAACTTTTGGAAGCTATATAATTCCATTCCGCCAATAAGATTATGATATTCATCTGCTCCTAACTGATGTAAATAATCATAAATTCGACCATCAAACTTTAGTGATGGGTCTTGCTCAAAATCAGAGGTCCTTACAATCTTTGTGTCGATGTGAAGATAATCACAAATAATACAAATTGACCGATATAGAAAATCCGATAGATTCGTGCCTTCAAATGAAAGGATCCGATCCATTAATTCTAACCCTTCATTTCTATAAGGTGCTTTTCCGTAGAAGCCTCGTAGCTGATCCAGCTTTTTTTGTTTATCGATTGGCTTCAACTCATGTTCAGAAATATATTTATTCTGTGAAACATGCGCCACTTCAATGTTATAATATCGAACTGTATCATGATCCAGGACTCTGTTTCTATTAATCCATCCTCCCTTGATATAGTTATAGTTATCCGCTATAGCGAACACATCCACAGACTTAATTAATTGCCAGTAACCAATATATGGCACGAAATACGGTTGATGAATTGCTACTTTCAATTTTTTCCTCCAAATCTTATTTTCGTGATACTCTATTTCTCCATTTGAGAATAGGTCTCGGATCTACGATGAAATCCAACTTCATTGCTTTTAGAACAGTCATTGCAATGATCGGTCCCACGATGCTCGCCGCAAGCCCCAAGGGAATTTGTATTGCTGCGCCGAACAATCCTACTATACTCAGAATTACTCTCATCGTGGCAGCTGCCACAGTATGCATAAGATAAATGGGCATAGTATAGGGCAAAAGAGTTCTAAAGAATCTATTATTCTCTCGTCTATACATTAGTAAAATAATCGATGCACAAGCTAAAACTTCTTTTCCCCATTTAAGCATGCGAACACCGGAATTCATCGTCTTGATGTTCAGAATAATAAATAGTACTCCGCAAACAGCACCTAACGCTCTGCCCTTATATACATCCCAATGCAATAGACTTAATAGCATACCTGCGACAAACCAGAATTCCCATTCCATGATGTTGCTGATCAGATGGATCTTGATCAGGTCTCCCGATAGAATTGAAATGATTCTCATACAAACGGCAATTCCAGCAATAATGCAAGCATCTTTCGTATTGCGAATTGTCGGCGTAATAACAAAAATAAAAAACAAAATATACAAGAACCAGTATTGGCCGATTGGACGAATAAACAGTGCTTCGAACAGCTCCTCAGGTTTTTCATTCACATAATCATGCGAGAGCATTTTTAAAGCCCAGGTGATAGTAGTAAATGTAAAATACGGAATCCCAAGTATAATTGCTTTCTTTATTACATTTTCTTTCCAAGATTGAACGCTGTTTACTCTACTATATTTTTGATACAAATAGCCAGAACACAGAAAAAACAGCTGAACAAATGTATTATGCCCAATACTCTCGAGGAGTAAGTAAGGATAATTGCCTTGAAGAATGCCAGACTTTACCATTGATTGAAATAAATGTACTATTACGACTCCCAAACAGGCAATTGTTTTAACTTGATCCACCCAGCTTTCTCGTTCCATAGTAACCTCAATTCAAAAGTGCTTGGTCCAATCAACCTCCTGCAGTTGTACAGTACGTTCTTCCGTCGGGGGAACTCTCTTTCTAATCGGTTTGCAGGGTGTACCCACATATACCGTCCAAGGCTCCAACCTTCCTTTCACAAGAGAATTCGATCCAACCACGGCTCCTTCGCCAATGTAAGATCCGGGAAGGATTGTGCATCCCGCGCCAATATAAGCGTCATCACATATCTCAATGCTTGCATAATCAATCTCATTACAGTCCCCCGGAAGATGCTCTACGGTATAGTATCCATCCAGCTTATACGTGGAGTTTAACACTTTCGTACCAGGGCCAATAAAAACGCGATCTCCAATAATCGTCTCAGCGCCCCCTTCAATCAAGGTATTCCAGGTGAGCGTACTGTATTTTCCAATTTGCAGCTTCTTTCCTGCATCGATGAATACATAGTCAAAAATCTGACAGTGATCGTCCAGTTCCGCAGTTGCCGGGTGAATGATTTTGCAAAGCGGATAAAGCCGAACGCCTTCACCACAATACTTGATTTGTGAACGCAGATTGTCTCCCATTAATTCAAGTCCATCCAATTTCATGTTTCCTTTTCCTCTCCTTGTATTTGATTAAATCCATATTCTATTAACGGATTAATACCTTGCCAGTTCCCGCTCTCGCTTCATATCGCGAAGCATGTCGAGATATGAATAAGCAGGCTCATACCCAAGTTCTTCTCTTGCCTCTGTAATGTCCATAATGTACTGAGGAGCGTTTTGCTTATCCGGCCTTAGGCAAATGGATGATTTAGAGTTTTCGCTGAACACTTCGATGATTCCCTTGATTTGATCAAGAAGAGAAATACCGACTCCTGTTCCAACGTTATAAAATCCATAATCGCGGTCGGTGAAGCAAGCTTTGTAAAAAATCTGGCAAACGTCCTTAACATAAGTCATATCTTTAAGCCTCGACGGATCTCCCCATACTTCAATGGTTTTTCCTTCTGTAGCTTGATCAATCAGCTCTCTGAACATCATCTTATGCAGTTTCCCGTTTACGTTATATGTATCGTTTCTGGACCAGAAATAGATATTGGGCAGCCTAAAGATAAACGCTTTTACATGATAATAAGCATGCATGCACTTTAATAACTCGGTTGCTGTAATCTGAGTTACTGTGTATACAGAATGATGTGAATCATACCGGAAATCAGGCTGCATGTCTGTCTTCAGGACGATTTCCTTCTCTGATCTTTTAATAATGTCACTGAAACTCTTTGCGTAAAGGATCCTGTCCGCATGGCACTCTAATGCATATTGGAAGACCTGAAACGATCCGAGGACATTTGTATTTACATAGACTTCCGGATGATATCCGGACATCCTTGCAGGCATAGGGCCGACAAGATCGATCACCGCATGAACATTGTCCGAAGGCAGTTGTGCGAAACTGCTCTTGTCATTAATATTCACCTGATAGACCGGAATCTTGCTCTCAACATAGTCATCATGAATAATATCAGTACCGACCAATTCATAATCATCCCTCAGTCGCTCCAGGAAATAATCCACCATGTACTTTCCAACATTTCCACATGCCCCAAATATAATAATCTTCTTCATTGTTCTTTCCTTATGCGTTATTAATCATTTGATCCTTTTCAAGATAATATCGTTCCAAATTGTCTGCGGCTAAATGGATATCATATTTTTCAAAAGATATCTCTGCCGTTCGTTCTCTGCATATTTTGAATAATTCTTCCAGGTAATTAGACCAATCTGCATAGGAACGCTCAATGCTGATGAAGTGCGCTTTCGAAGAAAGCTTTATTTCCTTGGTGATCCTGGATGAGAAAACACATTGAAGATCCGCAAATTGAGCCTCAACTCCCACAACAGGAAGCCCTTCGTACAATGAAGGCATTACAAGAATGTCCATTGCCTGATACAATACATTTACGTCGTCACGAACTCCCAAGAATCTGATTCTGTCATTAACCCCCAGATCACCGGATAGTTTCTTCAGTCTCTGTTCCTCTTCCCCCTCTCCAATGATCAGCAACAATGAATCCTGCCTCTTGTCGCACAATTCTTTAAATACATGAATCAGGAAAGATATATTCTTCTGAGAAGTAAGCCGTCCTACCGCTCCGATCACAAATTGATCTACAATTCCTAGTGAAGTTCTGGCTTTAGCCCTTAGTGTAGGGTCAAATCGAAACGGGGAGGGATCGATTGCATTTGGAATGACTTCAAAATCACGTGTTCCAAACATGTAGTGCCCTGCATCCATACCACATGCGAGATAGTCCGTCGCAACTGTAGGCAGCAATCGCCTAAAGCATTCCTTCATCGGATATTTGAGGTCTCTATCGAGAGACGTATTATGACTATGTGCTATTCTTACCGGTACACCAGCGTTTTTAGCCGCAAGAAGTGGTAAGAAGCTCATGGAGTCTATATGCGAATGAATGATTCTATACTCCGGATGTTCTGCATAAAATGCTTTCATAAACCGGAAATACGCCGGATAATTTTGCGGGTAAAGTCTCGGCGCGTAATACACTCTTCCACCAAGGCTCTCAATCTCATCATCATATTCGCTGCGAAATGGCCTATGCGTGAGAAAATCGAATTGCACCTTATTTCTGTCAATCTGTCGGTAATAGTTCATTAGCATAGTTTCCAAGCCGGCTCTATGCATGTTATTTACTGATTGCAATACTCTGATCATTTTCCATACCTATGATTTCATCAATAATACTTTCATAACAAACGGACGGAAATTCGTGTTTGCGGTTCCAATATTCTTATGTCCTCCTCTTTGTAAGACGGTTTTTCTGTCATTAACAGTATGGAAAACAATACGAGTGTAGTACCAAACGTCACTTCTACCATTGACATAATAAGATATGCGTAAACGGCGCCTAAGAGTATTCTTCCCGCCTTGCTGTTTCTCTTAGCAACTAAACTAACAATCAATGCAGCATACAGAATGGCCGATGGCAAACCATTGCTCACAATCAAATCAAAAAAGCCATTTTGTGCATCAAATGCGCCCGTATATTTGGAGATAATCTCACTTGAAGCTCCATATCCCAGCAGCGGCTTTCTTTTGATCACCTTTGGCAAAACAGCAAAAATCTGTTGTCTTCCTGTCAGCGTGACATCACGTCCCAATACTTCCGTGATAAAGTATTTCACAGAGGGGATTGACGTAATCTGTGTAAAAAACACAAACATTGCGCAGATAATGATCACTATCGTGGTTGTCCTTTTTCTGCTCAGTTTGTGAAAGACGGATTCCTGCGAAGAATAGACCGCAAACATGACGATCGTTCCTAATAACACGGTTCGGCAATTGATGTAGATGCAGACGAAGCAGGTAATAAAAAACAAGATGCTGATCCACTTTCTTAGCTTTGCAGTGTTCAAATATAACAAGAAAAAAACTATGAGAAATATAATATGGTCATAGCCCACACTAAATTTGTTTCCCAGAAAGAAAACCTTGGTTATACCATCTCCATAAAACCGACCAGGCATAGCCACCATTAATAAATCATTTATTGCCAAACTAATTCCGAACCAAAGCAAAAAAATTTTGTATAAAAACCTTATATGCCCCTTTACTCTTTGCATTTCAACAAATGGCAATAAAGAGCATTTAAATCCAAACGTTACCAACACTAACAAAGAAAACGAATCATTATAAGCCTTAGATAATAAAACCGAGAAGGAATACACACATGCTAATAGATTGACCCCGCGGTACTCATACAGATTCAATACGGTTTCTAAATTCACAAGGACATAAACTACTACAATAGACATGCATGCTATTGTACTCAGCGAATAAAATGACCAACCCCCAAATGGAAAGTAAAGAAAGGTATATACAAACGCACTGCATACCGTAAATAGTACTAATCGGTTTTCACTAACATATATCTTCATATTATTATTTACGTTTTCTCCACTGGATCATGCACAACGGTATCGCTGCTTTTAGCTTCATCATCTCGGCAATACAAAAGCTTTTTTTATCATTTGAGTCAAACGATTCCAGATAATTTCGTAACTGTCTGTCGTTCAAAACAGACCTGACTCTTCTGATCTGTTCCGACTTTTTCCCCGGATTATTGCACTCATTCATGATGCAAACATACATTAAAGCAATATACATGCCCTCATAATCCAATCGAAACTGCGCATAATTCCCGGTATCTTGCAGTTCCCGAAGAACCGCTTTTCCAAGCTTCTGATACTGTATATGCAGCTTTTCTCTATACCGACGCGTCAAACTCCCTTCTCTCGTGTCATAGTTATACCATTTGAGATCTGTTACAAGTGTCCTGAAAGCTCTCATATATAAGCTGTACAGGAACAAGAAGTCTTCACTACCAACTTTCCTCTCTGATACAAACTTAACGCCCGTTTCTGTCAAAAAACTTCTGCGATACAAATGTGCACATGAGCTCAATACAAAGGTATTAATGGTACTGTTAGATACTTGTCTATTTCCAAAGGCCAACTTTAGTATTATTTCTTTCGCTGCTGCCCCCTCATATAAACCTGGTTCCAAGCATGGAATAAAGAATACAGTCTGGTCATTATGTATTTTTTTATATCCAAGCTTCACAATATCGACGTTCTGGTTCTCGGGTTTCTGCAAAAGTATTTTCATGATCTGATAACTGTCTTGATCCACCCAGTCATCAGAGTCTATAAAACTCACCCACTCACCTACGGCACTTTCAAGTCCGGCATTTCTAGCACTAGAAAGTCCTCCATTTTGCTTGTGAATTACTTTAATGCATGCATTCTCAATTGCTAATCTGTCGCAGATTTCACCGCTCCCATCTGTGGATCCATCATCAACGAGAATAATTTCCAAATCTTTGCAGGTATCATGCAGGATCGAGTATAAGCATCTTTCCAAATAGGCTTTCACATTATAGACAGGAATAATAATGCTAAAAAAAGGCATCCTTCAAATCTCCTCTTAATGTCTTTTCGTATAAAGAAATATATCGATGCGCCATGTAAGTATGTGAAAATCTCTTTGAGTCTTTTGCAGCGTTTTGTCCAATCTTTTTCCGCAATGACACGTCGGTTAAGAGACGCAATAGTGCATCTGCAAGTTCACCCGAATCTAATCCGGTTAGAAGTGCACTGTGATCATTACGGAGCATGTCCGGCACGCCTCCTACATTCGTTGATACAATAGGCAATCCTGCTGCCATTGCTTCAATCAAGGTCATTGGCATTCCTTCATAATCCGATGACAGACAAAAAATATCCGCATGTCGCAGATATCCGGGAATATCCTCCTTCTGTCCCTCGAATGAAACATAATCATGCAGGCCACTCTGTATTACCAGTTCTTCAATCTCTTCCTTTAGTTCTCCATCTCCCACCAGTTCAAGTTTTACGTCAGGGAAACGTGAAGCAACGATTTTGATTGCTTCGATCAGTCGCTTATGGTTTTTCTGTGCGTCCAATCTTGCAACATTGATGATACAAGGCCTTTCATGGAGTAAATAGTTTTCTCTATTATGATAGAGGCTTAAATCTGTACCGTTATAAATCGTCGGCACATTCTTTAAACGGTATCTCTGCTTAATGGATGCAGTGACAATGGGGGATATCCCAACGGGTACCATACATCTGGCATGAAACATGTAATAGCTGAATAATCCGCCTACGAATTTCTGTTCCTGCCATGCCATATTGTGAACGGTATAAACAATCCGTTTTAGACCTGCACGTCTAGCCGCCAAATATACATAGGCCTTTTTAACATTATGTGCATGAATAATATCGGGCTGTAGTGATTGCAGTACCTGGCTCAGTTTCCCTACAATCGAAGAATCAAAATGCGGTTTTTTGTCGAGATAGATCACTTTAATTCCCCGCTCTTCTATTCTTCTTGCTGTAGGAGAATGATTATTCTCAAGGCTTATAACCGTTACATCCTGGTTAGCTTCTTTAAGGCCATAGCATAAGTTTTCAACTAATGTCTGCGCTCCACCAAGATTCAAAGAAGTTATGATTTGAATAATCTTCATTTATTCATGTCCTCAATCAGTATTCTTCGTTCTACTCCTCACTGCCAGTGTTTTCGTTCTGTGCATTGTCCTCGTTCCAATCCTGTTCGATCTTGCGGACAGTCACTTTTCTCATTCCATAACCAACGTTATTACTGCTGTCTTTGGCGACATATGTAACCATGGCAGAGTCTGTCCCATCTATGTAATAGATGCTTCTGACTCGAATAGAGTCTGTAACGTCTCCATCCACATCATCTTCAGCACGAGTCCCGGATAAGAGGGTATTCAGATCTTCCCCCTCTGTATATTCCATTTCTTCCCCTGCAATAAATAGCTGAGGCTCGTTTTGATCTCCATGGGTGCTTATTCTGTGAACATAGAGAAAAAGCAATGCACTGCAGATTAAAAAGATCACACATAATCCCGTTCGAATGTTAAAGATTCTCCTTTTTAATGACCTACTCATACTTCTTTAATATCCTCCGGTTCTCTGATCGCGTCAAAAGCCACATAGTGAACAAATAAGAAACAAAGCATGCCAAGCAGTCCGATAATCGCTCCAGTCGCAGCGATCATAGTATTGGATCTCCCTGACCGTTCCAGCGGAATGACTGCCTCCTCAACGGTCTGAATGCCCCTGATCATAAGCTTCTTCTCAAGCTCTTCCGCTATAGTAGTTCTATATAAATTCGCAATATCACATGCCAGATAAGGATCAGGGTTTGTAGCTGCGATCGTAATCATTAGCGAATCGTCTTCCCTACTGACGTTAACCATCCCCAGTAATTCCCCGGATGTAAGTTGCGTATTGATGCCGGATTCCTGATTGAGATTTGCGATTACCTTTTCAGCAACCTGCTCGTTTTTAAAGACCAGCATACTATCATTTGTCAATTGTGTACTGACCTGCATATCACTCATGTCAAAGCGGTCGTACTCGTCTCCAACCGATCTTGATAGAAGGTAGACCTTAGTTTCAGCTGTGTATACGGGCTCTTTTATTACCTTATAAACGGTAAGGAGTATCATTGCACAAAGGATTGACCAGGCAATGATTACCGGGGCCCATTTCCATAACTTCTGGAAGTATTCAGCAATGCTGATCACTATTCTTTTTCTCTCTGTCTTCATACCTCAATTCCCTTGATAAATACCGGTTGCAATGATTTCAACATGCATGATTATTACCTTGCTTCTTCATATTCAATCGTTTCAATCATCAGTTTTCCATCGATAATGCATCCTCTATGTCCGTCACCCTCAATCGGTGCGATTACTTCAAATTGGGTTGTCTGGCTGGAACAATCAATTTCTTTTGCTTTAAATACACTGGTTCCAATCCACAAACAGTTAAACACGCGCCCTTGGGTAAGAAGGATCGTCTCATAGGACTCCTCATATCTGGGATTTACAATGACCATATCGTCAATGTATCCGCTTCCAGCATTAAACAGAAAACCGTTCTTAACCCCTTCAATCCCGCAATTGTAGAATTTCCATCCATTCGTAAAATTCATCCCAGGGTGCACTACGTTGACGCCATTTTGCCCTGCTTTGAATCGTCCACCATAGACCTGGTTCTCTGTCGACCATCCATCATTCGCTACTTCTATATGGATGCAATCCGTTTTGCATTCTATACAGTTGAACGATAAGGAAATGTACTGATTCCAACTCTTGGAACTATCTGAATAAAACTCGATTCCGCCTCCCTCAAACGACCTGATCTGTCCAATTTCAATATGACAGTTTTCAGCGCTAAGTATTTCAAACGCATATTCCTTTCCGGTATAGATGAACGTTGCATCTTGTGCGTACATACTCCAGTACAGTTTATCTGTGATAATAATAGGTCTGCTAATCGCGTAAATCCCGCGAGGAAAGTAAACAGGCTCATCTGCATCAATCGCTTTTTGTATGGCTTCTGTATCGTCGAGCACACCGTCGCCTACAGCGCCAAATTCATACACCGATTTTATCGAACCGGCACCAGTCTGTCTTACGGACTGATTGCCGGAAGAATGCTCTGTATCTGTCTTGGTTGCACTCTGCTCTGACGTCTCTGTTTGATCTGCTTCCTCGACAATCGTATTTCCTGATTGTGCTGATACTTCTTTATTCAAGATCAACGATGAACAACCAATCAATAGGAACGCCAAAAAACTGAGAATGAGTATTTTTGATAATTTCATTTTTCACCCTTAATAAGCAATCGCCTTAACCAATACCCTACAAGTGCACTGAATGTATTGGACCACAAATCATCAATTTGAAAATCTCCAGTACCAGTAATAAGCTGTGCGGTTTCCAGACATAGTGCGAATAATGCGCACAATGCCACAATTTTTTTCCACGAGTTCAATTTGGTACTGATGCCAGGTAAAAGAAAGCCGACTGGAAGTAACATAAACAGATTTGCAATAAAATGCCTGTGATATTCCTGGGTTACTCCCCATGCGCTCATAGGGATCAGCATGATTTTCCCATGGGAGCCTTTTGCCCTGGAGAAAATAGTGGCCCACAAGACAAATAAGATATAAACAAACAAAACAGCAATCCTAAATCCCTTTAGGATTTTCCTCTTATTAATTCTCATTGATTACCTATTTAGTTCTACCCTGCAGCTTGTTACGGACTATAACCATTAAATACCCGAAGGACTTGTTTTGGCATGCTGCCGATAGAACCAGATAAGTGGCCGCACCAGATATAATCTGTACAATCAGTCTTACATACATGTTTGGAATCAGCCATTTCTCCATATAAACCAGTATTCCCATGATCACGGCCAGTATCAAATTAGAAAAAATGTCCTTCATCTGGCTATAAAAGTCGTATCCAAGCAGTTCCCTGTTAGGCCAGGAATTGATGATCATGCTGATTGCTGTTGACAGCAGCAGGCTATATGCAATCGCCATAACACTAATCCGTATAGAAATCAGCAAAATCGCTATACCCACGATTTTCTTAATAATCTCAAGCTTTAAGAAAATATCACTTCTTCCCATCGCCTTGATAGCATTCAGATTGGCTGTGTGAATCGGATAGAACAAATAGCAAATACAGAAGATTCGCATATACGGAACACAGAAGATCCACTTATCAGTCAGTATTATATGAACAATACTCTCTGCGCATGCCGCCATTCCTATCAACAAGGGACCCATGATATAAGTACTGATTGTAATGGAGCGTCGTGTCATGTCGCGAATCCTTGTTTTATCGTCCTGCTCATGCGCCATGGCTGGAAGGAGCACACTATCGATCGAGGAATTAATATTGGTGATTATAATCGTCGGAAACTTATCCCCTTGATTGTAATAAGCCAGATCCGCTCTCGAATAAACGCGCCCGATCAACAACTGCCTGAGATTGTTGTATCCTGTGTCTAGTAACGTCGACGCCAATAGTTTCCATCCATAAGAAAACATTGTACTAAGTCGAGCCAGAGAAAACTGCTTTCTGGGACGCCACGGAACTGTAATCCACAAAATCAGTGTATCGACAGTGAGGTTAAATAGCTGTTGGGCAATCAGGGCCCACACTCCAAAACCATTGAGCGCCATTGCAATTCCGATTACTGCTGCTCCTAGTGTCCCGCCCAGCGTTGCAAAAAAGAACTTTTTAAAAAGCATGTTTCGGGAAACATAAGCCTGTTGAACATTCTTAATTCCCGATACCACAATCGTTAAGCTCAGCACGCGGATATAAGGGATGAGTTGAGGATCCCGGTAAAACCCTGCAATTGCAGGCGCCAAAAACCACATCACTAAGTAAAGCATGCTGCAAAATGCAATGTTTACATAGAATACAGTAGAAAAGTCCAGGTCATCTGCGTCTTTCTTTTGGATCAAGGCGTTTCCAAGTCCACTATCCACGAACACCTGCATGATTGTTGTAAAAACCGTGATCAATGCAACCGTGCCGTAAGCATTCGGCTCTAATATCCTTGCCAATACAATGGATACTACAAAAGATACTGTC
>ODAI010165888.1_pt1 | contig 27794 bp, 30 predicted proteins | sample 1539321 | NCBI WGS metagenome assembly ODAI01 (sample SAMN02144231, study PRJEB22623) | gut metagenome | biome: sheep rumen | host: Ovis aries | place: New Zealand
GCATTTAAAATAATGGAAACAGTTCGTAAAGGAAAAGCATTAAAAGACCCTGCAAAATGGGCTGAGTATAAAGAGTTAATGAAAGAACATGATGTACCAGATTGGTATATAAAATCTTGTGAAAAAATTAAATACATGTTCCCAAAAGCCCATGCGGCTGCTTATGTAACAATGGCTTTTAGAATTGCATGGTTTAAGGTTCATATTCCAAAAGCATATTATTCAGCATATTTTTCAATTAGAGCAAAGCAATTTGATAGTGAAATTATGTGTCATGGAAAAGAACGTGTTAAGAACAAAATGAAAGAAATTGAACTTGCTGGAAACGGAGCATCAAACAAGGACCAAGAAATGTATCCGGTTTTGGAATTAGTTTTAGAAATGTATGAAAGAGGAATAAATTTCCTACCAATAGATTTATACAAATCACATAACTCAAAATTCTTAATGGAGGAAGATGGTATTCGTCCACCATTAGACAGTATTCCAGGTCTTGGACCAATTGATGCTGAAAATATTTATAATGCTAGACAAGAAGGAAAGTTCTCATCTATTGAAGATTTGAAAATACGTTCTAAGGTTGGTAAGGTTGCAATTGAAACCATGAAAGGTGTAGGATTACTTGACGGAATGACTGAAAGTAATCAAATGAGTTTGTTTACAACCTGGGGATAAAATCAATTAAAAATAAATTAAATAAAAAGAAAAAAGCCCCGAATCCCGGGGCTTTAATTGATTACTGGAGATCAAGCGCAAGCTGTGCTCTGCCAAACCAAGAGTACTTTAAAGTAAGTCCAGCAATTTTGTCGCCGTCTTCAATTTGGCTAATTAAAAGACTGTAAGCACCTGTTAAACCAACGTAAACATCTTCATCAGACAAAGAAAAGCTATTTCTAGGTGTCATTGAATATTTGCTATACGCTGTTTTGATTAACTCGTCAGGAGAAATATTAAAACCGTAATCTCCAATTATAACCTTTGTTATAATTCTTGTTGCAGTTTTCTTGCTCTTAACGAATTTGGCTTTTAATTTTATGGTGCAACCATCCATTTCTGAAAGCCAACATGGATTGCAGTTGTCTAAAAAGACTGCTAATCTCGATAAAAGTTCATCTCTAAACATTTTGTTCAAAGAAAGCTTGATAGATTTAGCATTCTCAACTGCCTTGTCCATATCTGAGGGTCTTGTGCTGTGAATTGTTGAATTGTCTCCGTGAATCATTTTGATTCCTCCTTGTTTAATATGTCTTTATATTAACACGTAAAAGTGTAAAACAGGGAAATCTATATAAAATAGGGTAAACCTATGCAGACATTATACCATAATTTACATAAAAAGTCAAAATTATACTTTATAATTTACATTTTAGATATAATGGAGTATAATATTTGTTATAAAAGTGAAAGGGGTTTTTATATGACGATAATTGAGAATATTGGATTAACTAGAATATTATTATACATTTTAGCAATAAATTTAATAGCATTTGCAGCAATGGGTATCGATAAATGTAAAGCTAAAAGAGGAGCTTGGAGAATTCCAGAACAGACACTACTTTCATTAGTACTACTTGGTGGAGGTATTGGTGGAATCGCTGGAATGTATATGTTCAGACATAAAACAAAAAAGCCTAGATTTTTTATAGGATTTCCAGTTATATTGATTTCAGAAATTGTATTGGCAATTTATTTGTTGATAAAATATTAATTCGAAACAAAATAATTTTATATATCAATTGACGTGTAAATATTTGAATGATATAATTTCCAATAGATAGATAAACTATAGATAAATAAAACAAATGATAGGAGCACAAACAATGAAATTGATGTATAAAGTTTTAATAGTATTTTTTTTAGTAATGTTTTCAGTTATAATTTTTCTAACAAATAGATATGTAAATAACGCTAAAAATATAGAACAAACACAAGCTGTAATAGAGACTGCAGACGTAAATGAATCTAGTAATGAAACTGGCAGTAGTATAGCTTCAGATACTGATGAATGTATGTATGTGGAAATAAAAAAAGTTAAAAAAAATATATTAAATGATTTTGATAAATCTAAAAAGAAGACTTCTAGTGTGAATACAGTAGAAGATGATGATGAAGTAGAAATTCTTGAAACAACAGAAGAAGATAAAACGGAAAATAAAAAACTTGGTATATTAGATGCTAAAGCAAAAGAATTAGCTGAGAAAAACATACAAGCAATCGAAAAAAGCAAACAAAATGCTATATCAAGTGAAAATAAAGAACAAGCAAAAAACGAAGAGAAGAACAATAATGAAGAGAATAATAATAATGAAACTAGCCAAAATAATCAACAGGTAGATAATACAACTCAAAATGAAAATAACAATAATCAAGAAAAACAAAACGAGAATCAAGAGAGTGATAATTCAGAAAAAACTACAGATAATGTTCAAGATAATGTAAATACAGAAAGTCAACAACAAGAAGAAAATGAACCAAATCAGAGACAAGATGATAATTCTGGATTAACAGAGGGAGATTCTGAAAATCAAGAGAATTAGAATGTGTTGACAAATTGGATGTTTAGTGTTAATATAATAGACATAATATTAAACTGAAAATACGAGAGAGTAATATTAATGGAAGCTAAAGCGAGTTGGGAATGGTGGAAGCCAACAGTGAAAGTTAATATGAAAAGAACTTGTTAGGGACTGTCGGAAATTAGAATAAAGTATGATGGTACGGTTACTTCACGTTACGAAGATTAGAGGGATTTTTATGATAAGTAAAAATAACTAAAGTGGTACCGTGCTAAAATATATGCACCTTTAGACAATAAGATTTTTAATCTTATTGTCTTTTTTGATGTATGTTCCATAGAGGCAAGTTGGGCGTTTAAAAAAGGAGGAAAAAATATGTTAGATTTTAAAAATGAAATTGCAATAGCAATTGCAAAAACTGTTGAATTAAACAGTGAAGACCTATATTCTTTTATAGAAGTGCCAAAAGATTCACAAAATGGTGATTATGCATTTCCATGTTTCAAATTAGCAAAAGAGTTAAGAAAATCTCCAATGATAATTGCAGAGGAAATAAAAAATAAAATTGCTTTAGATAATAATGTAATTGAAAAAGTTGAAGTTGTGTCAGGATATTTGAACTTTTTTGTTAATAAAAACAAGCTAGCTGAAGTTGTAATAAAAGAAATAGAGCAAAATAGTGAACTTGGAAAATCAAGTATTGGAAATGGAAAGAATATTGTAATTGATTATTCTGCACCTAATATAGCAAAGCCATTCCATATAGGACATTTGCGTTCAACTGTTATAGGTGGAGCCTTATATAAAATTTATAAATATTTAGGATATAACACTACTGGTATAAATCATTTAGGCGATTATGGAACTCAATTTGGAAAAATGATTGAGGGATATACAATGTGGAAAGATGAATATGACATCGAAAAAGATCCAATAAATCAAATGATGGAAATATATGTTAGAATAAACAATTTATGCAAGGAAGATGAAGCTGTTCTTGAGAGATGTAGAAATAATTTTAAAAAATTAGAAGATGGAGATCCATATTGTGTTCAGTTATGGCAGAGATTCAAAGAGCTAAGTTTAAAAGAATTTGAAAAAGTGTATAATCTTTTAGATTGCCACTTTGATTCATGGAATGGAGAGGCTTTTTTCTCTGATAAAATGCAAGAAATTATTGATTTATTAGAAAAATCTGGAAAATTAGAAGAATCACAAGGAGCAAAAATTATAGATTTAGAAGACAAAGGAATAAATACGCCTATAATTATAAAAAAATCAAATGATTCTACAACATATGCAACACGTGATCTAGCAGCAATTTTATACAGAGCAAGAACATATGATTTTGACAAAGCTTTGTATGTAACATCTTATGAACAAGCACTCCACTTTAAACAAGTTTTTGAAACAGCAAAATTATTAGGCATAGATGAAAAATATACTAATGGATTAGAACATGTTCCATTTGGTATGGTGTTATTACCAACAGGTAAGATGTCAACAAGGGAGGGAACTGTTGTAAAACTAGAAGATTTATTAAATGAATCAATAGAAAGAGCACAAAAAATTATTGAAGAAAAAAATCCTGATTTGGAGAACAAAGAGGATATAGCAAAAAAAGTAGGTATAGGTGCTGTAATTTTCAATGATTTGTCAAACAATCGTATTAAAGATGAAATTTTTGATTGGGATATAATTTTAAATTTCCAAGGAGAAACAGGACCATATGTACAATATACTTATGTTCGTACAAAGAGTATTATTGAGAAAGCTGGATACAGTATAGAAGATATAAAATCTGGTAAAGTATTAAATAATGTGGATGCAAAACATTTACTAGATGTAGATTCTCAAAATGTATTAAAACTAATTTATAATTTTGAAGATATTTTAATTCAAGTTACTGACAAGAATGAACCATCAATATTATCAAGATATTTAATAGATGTAGCTAAAGCATATAGCACATTTTATAATGGTAATAAGGTAATAGTGGATGATGAAGAAATAAAAGAAGCACGTGTATTTTTAACTTACGCAGTAGGAGAAGTTTTAAAAATAGGTGCAGGATTACTTGGAATTCAAATGCCAGAAAAAATGTAGAAAAAAATTATGCAAACAAGATGTAAAGTTTTCATAAAAAGATACAATAATAACCTGTGGATAACTCACAAAATGAAACGCAGTCATATCAGTTATCCACAGAGTTATCCACATTATCCACACATTACAAAACATGGAATTCTGTAAACTAATAATAATTATGAAAAAATAAAAAGTTAACTTAGTGTGCATAATTTTTTTATATGTGAATACACATTAACAAGTTAAATATAGTAATAGTTGTAATTCGAATAATCTTTGAAAACATTGCTATTACTAGTGATGTGGAGGAACATATGAGAACGAAAACAAGATACAAAACAAAATATTTAGGAGATGTCAAAAGAGTCCTAGTAGAACATATTAGTTGTAATTTAAAGGATTATTTAGTTTTATCAATTATTTTTATAATTGGCGTTGTGGTAGGGGTAATTCTTATAAATAATTCAAACGAACAAAGCAAAACTGAAATAAGTGGATACATTAATAGCTTTATCGATACAATAAAAAATAAAAATTATGAAGTAGATAAGTTTAAGTTGATTCAGATATCAATTATTGAAAATATAAAAATAATAGCAATCATTTGGCTTGCAGGTTCCACTATAATTGGAATACCATTGATATATATCATTACAGCATACAAAGGTTTTTGCATAGGATATACAATTTCTGCAATTATTTCTAGTCTAGGCCTAGGAAATCGGAATTGTTTTTTCTTTAGCTTCACTTTTTTTACAAAATATAATTATCATACCTATTATTTTAATGCTAAATGTAAGTGCTTTAAAGCTATATAGGACGCTTATAAAGGATAATAAAGGTGTTGGTATAAAGGGTGAAATTGCAAGACATACATTATTATGCTTAATTCTTATAATTCCAATGGTAATCGCATCATTTATAGAGGCTTTTATTTCAAGCGGTTTAATATGTATGTATCATTAAAAATATAATTAAAAAATATTGAAAATACTCTTTACTTTTCATAAAAAATTTGATATAACTTATATAGTTTATGTAAATTGTAAAAAGTATTAAATAATAAAAAGTAAGGGAGCTATGGAGAAATGAATGAACAAATAAAATTATTTTTGAATTTTCTTCAAAATGATAAAAAATTATCTGATAATACACTTCAATCATATAGAAGAGATATAACTCAATTTGAAAGTTATGTTGAAGAAAATCAAATTGAATATACAAAAGTAAATGAAAAGGAAGTAAAAGATTATTTAGATTATTTACAAGAAATAGGAAAAAAATCATCTACAGTTTCAAGAAATTTAGCGTCTATTAGATCTTTTTATCAATATTTGGTAAGAACAAAAAAAGTTTTAGTAGATCCAACAAACAATATACAAGCACCAAAAATTGAAAAAAGAGTGCCAAGTATATTAACAGCAAAAGAAGTTGAATTACTTTTAGAACAACCTCAAAATGTTGATTTAAAAGGAATTAGAGATAAAGCAATGCTTGAATTTGCATATGCAACAGGAATGAGAGTTACAGAAATCATTTCATTAAATTTAGAGGATGTTAACTTTGAAGAAGCATACGTAAGTTGCAAAACTGGTACAAAGCAAAGAAACATTCCTTTAGGAACAATGTCATTAAAAGCTTTGAAAGATTATGTAGAAGAAGCTAGACCATATTTAATAAAAGATGAAAGTGTTAAATCATTATTTGTTAATATTAATGGAAAGAGACTAACAAGACAAGGATTTTGGAAGATAGTTAAGTATTATAAAGAACAAGCGCATATTACAAAAGAAATTACACCACATGTCTTAAGACATTCTTTTGCAACACATTTATTGCAAAATGGTGCTGATTTAAAAGCAATACAATCTATGCTTGGACATTCTGATATTTCATCAACACAAGTTTATATGCAATTTCAAGACGAAGGGTTAAAGAATGTTTATAGAAATACACATCCTAGAGCATAGGTACATACGTATTTAAGAGGGAGTAGCTTATAATTTGCTAATCAACAGTACGAGTTTCTGGTTAGCAACCTTATGAAAGGAAGCAAGACTTTTAAAAATATTTGGGTTTCGATTCGAGTATTTTTAAAGGTCTTTTTTGTATTTTGTTTGTCGCCATGAGGAAGAAATTAATTTTATGATAACATTTTTTTATACAGTACGATAAACTAAAATAACGTTGACGAAAAATTATTAAAGTGATAAATTAAAGGAGGTTAAAATGTGATTATTTAATTTATAAAAAAGAGGAAGTTGATTTATACTTTATTTTTAAATAGTATGAAATGGTAATATGAAATTTAAGGAGGAGAATGACTTATGGAAAAGAATTGGTATAATAAGTCAAAGAATGAAATTTATAACGAATTTGAAATAACTGAAAAAACAGGATTATCTGATGAACAGGTGGTTAAAAATCGTGAAAAATATGGTAGTAATGAATTACAAGCTCAGAAGAAGAAGAGTTTGTTTGTTAAATTTTTAGAGCAGTTTAAGGATTTTATGATTATAGTTTTGATTATTGCTGCAATTGTTTCAGGTGTCGTTGGATACATAGAAGAAGGAAAAATTACAGATTCATTGATAATTCTGGTTGTTGTAATTGTTAATGCTATTATTGGCGTTGCACAAGAGGCTAAAGCTGAAAAGTCTTTAGAGGCTTTGCAGAAATTAAGCAGTCATTCTGCTAAGGTTATTAGAAATGGGCAAGTAAATGTGGTCGCTTCTAGAGAATTAGTTCCAGGGGATATAGTAGTTTTAGATACAGGAGATTATGTTCCAGCTGATTTAAGAATTATCGAAGCAGCTAATTTAAAATCTCAAGAAGCATCCTTAACAGGAGAATCAGTTCCAGCTGAGAAAAATGCAGCAACTATTGAAAATGAGAAAGTTGGTGTTGGAGATAGAACGAATATGTTGTTTTCATCTAGTTTGATAACATATGGTAGAGGTAAAGGTGTTGTTGTTGAAACTGGCATGAATACAGAGGTTGGTAAAATTGCAGGTATTATAAGTAATACTGTAAAATCTGAAACTCCTCTTCAAACAAAATTAAATAAATTAGGTAAAACATTAGGTATAGCTGCTTTAGTTATTTGTATTGTTATTTTTGTAATTGGATTATTATATGGCAAACAACCTTTAGATATGTTTATGACTGCAGTAAGTTTAGCAGTTGCTGCAATTCCAGAGGGATTAGCCGCAGTTTCTACAATTGTTTTAGCGATTGGCGTTCAAAGAATGGTTAAGAGAAATGCAATTGTAAAGAAGCTTCCAGCAGTTGAAACTTTAGGAAGTGCATCTGTAATATGTTCAGATAAAACTGGAACATTGACACAAAATAAAATGACAGTTGAAAAGGTTTTCTATGATGGTAAATTAATAGATATGAAAGACGTAACAGATTCAGAAATAATGGATTTAAAAAGATTAGTTCATATAGCCATGTTATGTAATGATACAAAAGTAAGTGCTAGCAATGAATTAACAGGTGACCCAACAGAAACTGCTTTGGTTGATATGGGATTTAAATTAGACTTTACACCAGAATTATATGTTACTTACCCAAGAGTAGAAGAAGTTCCTTTTGATTCAGATAGAAAATTAATGACAACAGTTCACCAAGTAGGCGATAAGTATTTAGTTTACACGAAAGGTGGAGTTGATGAATTATTAAGTAGATGTAAAGGTTACATTTTTGAAGGAAATGTTAGATATGATTTAGATGAATATAAAAAGAAAATTACTGTTCAAAATGAGCAAATGGCTCAAAATGCTTTAAGAGTATTGGCAATGGGATATAAAGAATTGGAACATATGCCATCAAAAGATGAAATGAAGGAAATTGAATCTGATTTAATTTATGTAGGTATGGTAGGAATGATAGATCCACCAAGAGAAGAAGTTAAGGCTGCAGTCGCTAAATGCAAATCTGCTGGTATTAAAACAGTAATGATTACAGGCGACCACAAAATTACAGCAACAGCTATTGCTAAAGCGTTAGGAATTATGGAAGATGGAGATGAAGCAATAACTGGAGCAGAGCTTGAAGAAATGTCAGATGAAGAATTAATAAAAAGAGTTAGAAACATAGCTGTTTATGCTAGAGTATCACCAGAACATAAGGTTAGAATTGTTAAAGCATGGCAAGCAAATGGAGAAATTGTTGCTATGACTGGTGATGGTGTAAATGATGCACCAGCACTTAAAACTGCTGACATAGGATGTGCTATGGGTATTGTAGGTACAGATGTTTCAAAAGAAGCGGCTGATGTAATTTTAACTGATGATAATTTTTCAACAATTGTATCTGCTGTCGAAGAGGGAAGACGTATTTATGATAATATTTTGAAGGCCATTCAGTTCTTATTATCAAGTAATGTTGGTGAAATAATATTATTGTTCTTAGCAATTTTAATTGCTCCATTACTTGCAAGTAAATGTGGAATAGATATTAAACTAATAGAACCATTATTACCAATTCATATTTTATGGGTAAACTTAGTAACAGATTCACTTCCAGCACTTGCTTTGGCAGTTGATCCTGCTGAAAAAGATATTATGAATAGAAAGCCTAATAAAAAACAAAAAGGCATATTCACAAAAGGTATGACATGGAGAATAGTATATCAAGGTGTAATGATAGGCTTACTAACACTTGCTGCATTTATTATAGGATTAAATACAAAAAATGTTCCTATTATAGACGGAAAAACACCTGAAGAAGTTCGTGTAATGATTGGTCAAACAATGGCATTTATAGTTCTTGCTTTATCAGAACTAGTACATGTATTTAATATTAGAAATAATCGTAAGTCTTTATTTACCAGCGGATTATTTAGTAATTTAATTTTGATAGGAGCTATTGCTCTTTCAGCAGGATTAATGTTTGTAGTGTTATTAGTACCAGCATTAAGAGATTTGTTTGGTATAGTAATGTTACCAACTGAAAATATTATTGAAACTATCTGTTTAGTATTTGCACCAGTTGTGATTGTTGAATTGTTTAAGTTATTTAGAATTAATACTATAAAAGGTGAATAAGACAAATTGGAAATGAAAGTACATTTCATTTCCAATTTTACTTTTTAAGATTAATGTGATATAATTTATAATGTATTTTGATTGAAAGGAGGTAATAGATGAATAATTCAGATTATTTAAAAGAAACAAAATTATTAAACTACTCATGCAACTCTATCCAAAACCTTATTAATGAAAGAGGCTGGAGAGAGTTAGATGATTATAATAAAATAAAAGAAGTTTATTATTATATAAGAGATGAAATCTTATTTGGATATAATGTGAAAGATGATATAACAGCAGAACAAGTTCTAAAAGATGGATATGGACAATGTAACACAAAAGGAACTTTGTTTATGGCAATATTAAGAGCATTAAATATTCCATGTAGAATTCATGGTTTTACAATTAATAAAGAACTTCAAAAAGGTGCTATGACAGGATTTGTTTATAATAATGCACCTCAAAATGTACTTCACAGTTGGGTTGAAGTATTATATAATGATCAATGGTATGAACTTGAAGCATTCATATTAGATATAAAATATCTTAATAATCTTCAAAAGAAATTTGATAATTGCTCCGGAGCTTTTTGCGGATATGGAGTAGCGGTTAAAGATTTCAAAAATCCTACTATTGATTGGAACGCAAATAATACATATATTCAAAGTGAGGGAATAAACCAAGATTTTGGAGTTTATAATACACCAGATGAGTTATATAACGAACATCGTCAAGAACTTTCAAAATTTAAGGAGTTCTTATATAAAAACCTTGGTAGACATTTGATGAATAGAAATGTTAAAAAAATAAGAAACTAAAACAAAAAAATGAATCAATTTAATTGATTCATTTTTTTATTTTATACTAGTACTCATTCTCACAAGATATTCTTCTATGTTTTTTTGAACATTGTCAATTGGTTCATTCATACCTTTTCTAACCCAAGTAAATAATACATTCCAAATTGCACCGATATTAAAGGCTATTAAATAGTCAGAATCTAAACCTTTAAAACTTTTGGCAAATGGATTATTTTTTGGATTTGTTTGAGAGCTTATTATAGGGATGTTTTCGTTAAGCTGTAATAGCAATAAGTGAAGCATATTGTTTTTATCAAGCAGTGTAAGCATTTTTTTATTGCGTTCACAAAAATCGAAAATTACAGAAAGAGGAGCATCATTACCAGATGTTAATGCATCTGTATATTCTTTAATTGCTGTTTTTATATAATTATTTAATACATCATCCTTAGATTTAAAATTTCTATAAAACGTTTTTCTAACAAGATTTGTTTCAAGAACTATTTGTTTAACTGTTATTTCATTATAAGGTATTGTTTCCATTAGTTTTAACAATGCATTTGTTATTTCTTTTTTTGAACGAATAGATGATGGATTATTTGATATTTTCATAATAAAACCTCCAATTTATTTAGTGACACATTTCGTTAAATTTGTGTATCATTCTGAGTTTATGTTGACTTTACATGTATTTAAGTATACCATAAAAATAAAAAGGACACAAGTGTGTAACAGAAGAATGGAAGGAGATGGGAATAACATGAAAGAATATATATGGTTACTTCCAGTGATTTTTATGTTTCATGATATGGAAGAAATTATTGGAATAAAAAGATGGATATCTAAATATGGAGAGGATTTAGAAAACAAATATAAGTTAGCAAAGAAAATTCTTTCACCATATAAAAACATAACTACTGAAGGATTTGCTCTTGCAGTTTATGAAGAATTAATAGTTTTATTAGCAATATGTTTATTAAGTCAATTGACTAATATATTTTTTATTCAAACAATATGGTTTGGATGTTTTGTAGGATTTACTGTTCATTTGGTTATACATATAATTCAAGCAATTGCAATAAGAAAATATACACCTGCATTAATTACAAGTATTATATGTTTGCCAATTAGCTTAGTTATAGTTGTAAAATGTGCTTGTTTTATTAGAACAGATATATCTATTTTAGGAATAGTTATAGGTATTGTTGGTGTGGGAGTTAATTTGAAATTGGCACATAAACTAATGAAATTTTATAATACATATAAATAAATTGAAGCTATTTGAACAAAAAGTCAAAAAAATAATAAAACACAAGCCAGGTTGTCGCCTGGTTTGTGTTTTAGATATTACAGATTTAAATTGATATTGTCAACTACAACTCTTCTGTCATAGAAAGATCCTTTGTCGTAGTAATGAATAAGAGGAGTTCCAGAAGAATCCTTTACCCAGTAACCAGTAGCATCTGTAACGATTGACAAGTTTTTTGGTAAGATCACATTGTAATAGTAATCATTAGCTGTGTCTATGATAGTTATGCCTAGTTTTTTATAGATTTCAAGCAGATATTCTTTTTCGTTATATTGCCTACAATATTCCGCCGGTACCTTCTTATCATAGCTGATAGGAAGTACATTGTTTATGTCGGTTTTACTAGCAAAACCAGCTGTTCTTATAAATGTCATTATTCCATCAATTGTATTAAAGATACTTTTTGGTACGTTAAGACTTCTCTCCTCATACGTAATTTCAGCATCTTTAGATACATACTTATCTTTATTTTGCATTCTTGATGCATCCTCCTTAAACATAGTATTGTTTATTTATTGGAGGTCTACGCCTCCGAAGTTTCGGACGGCACAAAATAAACCATCTTGGTTTATTATAACAGAAATTAACATAAAAAACAAGAACTTTTTGAGGGGGACTAAATAGCCTGGATTTTTAAGTTGGTCAAATGTTATGGATACATTGACTTTTATGTAAATCTGTGATATTATGTATGTATAATTTTTTAAACAGGTCAAGTACCTGCTAATATATAAAACGCAGTAAGTGGAGGTCAGACGCTTACACAAACCATTGTTTAATTGAACGGAGGTTATTTTATGGAAAGACCGGAAGTACAGGCACTTAAAGAGGCTATTGATAAAGCAATTTCGAAACAACTATCTGAAAAGCATGCAAAACCATCATGCTATGTTAACAGAGAAAATGCTATAAAGATATCTGTTATTGTAGATGCGGTTCCGCTTTTTAGAGAGGAAAAGGAGACACTGTGCAATTATCTTCAGTCTAAGTGGTTAGCAGAGAATAAGAATATGATAATTGGAGATTACTTTGTAATTTCTAAAATCTTATTTCAAAAAAAGTATAAAGTTACGTCAAGAAAAACGATAACAATTGAATGCGATGAGATCTGTTGATTATTTTGTTTTTCAAATTTTAAACACGGACTTCAAATGAAGTCCGCGTTTTTATAACTAATGGTTTAAAAAAAATGGAGCGGGTAGCGGGAATCGAACCCGCGCTTTCAGGTCGGAAGCATGAAATTCTACCACTAAACTATACCCGCGAATATTAAATTGTGTACTATATAATTATAACATTTTTTTATAAAAATACCAAGTATTATTAAAAAAATTATAAAAAATATCAATTGTTAATTATGATTAATAAAATCCAATTATATATTGTTGACAAAACAATTGTAATATGATACTATTTTATTAGTCTACAAATGGACTAGCAGGAGGTTAATAATGTTAAAACACGGAATACTTGGATTATTGAATTATTCTAAGATGAATGGGTATGAAATACTTGAAACATTTCGTAATTCCTTGAATCACTTTTGGAATGTTCAAAAGAGTCAGGTGTATAGAGAACTTACATCATTGGAAAATGCTGGATATATAAGTGGAACATGGATAGAACAAAGTGGAAAGCCTGATAAAAAAATATATTCTATTACTGAAGAAGGACGTATTGAATTATTGGAGTGGGTTTCAGAAGATTTAAAAGAAAATGTTAGAATTCCACTTCTTATGAAAGTTTTTTTCCTTGGAGAGAAATCTTCTGAGGAAAATATAGTTTTTTTTGAAAATCTAAAAGCAACATATCAAAGAAAGTATGAAAGCTTTAAAATAGCAGATGAGAGCTCTGATTATTATAGCAATGAATTAGATGATTCCTATCGTTCTATGTTCTGGGAGTTTACAATTTCTTATGGACGAAGAAGGGCTAAGATGATTGCTGATTGGTGTGATGAATGTTTATCTAAGTTAAAGGAGGTAAGTAATGAAAAAAGGGTTTAAAATATTTTTAATTATTTTTACTAGTGTTATTCTAGTTTTATTATTGTTAGTTATTGGAGGTTCATATTACATTGGTACTCAGGTGTTTGAAGGGTCAACACAACTTTCTACTTGTGAAGAAACGAGAGAGGTAAAGGATAGCTTTTGGGAAAAAATGAAAATGAATCCATATGAATTGAAACAAGAATATGTTTATGAAGAAATCTCTATTAATTCAACATTTGACGGACATACTATTCCAGGAGAATATATAAATGCTGGGGAAAATCACGATAAGGTTGTATTAATGATACATGGCCTTGGTGGTAACAGATATACTAATTATCCAGTTGCAAAGTATTTTTTAGAGAAGGGATATGATGTAATAACTTTTGATCAAAGAAGTTCAAATGAAAATACCGCGAAAAGAACAACTTACGGATATTGGGAAAAATATGATGTTATTGACCTTATAGATTTTGTTAAAAATAAATACTCTGGAATAAAAATTGGTATTTGGGGTACATCTTTTGGAGGAGCAACCGCTATACAGGCTGTTGCAAATCTTGATACACAAAGTGATGTGGATTTTATGATACTTGATTGTCCGTTGGGAAATGTCGAATATATGATATCAACTGAATTAGACAAGATGAATATAGGAATTCCTACAGATTATTTGTTGTGGTTAGGAAATTTAGTAAATAAACAGAAACTTGGTTTTTCATATGAAGATGCGAATTCTATTATGATTGCAAAAAAAATTAATATTCCAACTCTAGTTATTAATAGTACAATTGATAAAGTTACTCCAGTTTTTATGGGTGAGGAAATCTATAATAATATAAATTGTAGTGACAAGGAAATTTGGACTGTTAATGATAGTGAACATGCTTGTGTTTGGGAAGATCATACGACCGAATATAAGGCAAAGATTGATAATTTTATAGATAATAAGTGATTTTGTTGATAATAATACATCATTAAAAAATAAAAACCTGAATTTAAATATTCAGGTTTTTTTGTGGAGCAGGTAGAGGGAATCGAACCCTCGTCATCAGCTTGGAAGGCTGAGGTAATAGCCATTATACGACACCTGCGTATTTGCATTAGTATTTAAAAGAATTTTTTGGAGCAGGTAGAGGGAATCGAACCCTCGTCATCAGCTTGGAAGGCTGAGGTAATAGCCATTATACGACACCTGCATATTACTTTTAATATTTCGAAGACATTTATTATTATAAATATTATTTTAAATTTTGTCAACAGTTTTTACAAAAAAAATAAAAAAAATAAAAAGCACATTATTGGGTGCTTCCCAAACTGTGCTTTAAAGTACATCATATAGTGTTTTGAAATTGTACCCATTATCTCTGAAAAAAGTGATAACTTCAGGCAAAGCTTCGTATGTAAGTATTTTGCTTGATGAATCATGCATTAATAAAACAACTACATTTTTTTCACCAACGGTTTCATGCAAGCTTTCCAAAATAGATTCGTGAGTAGGAGTTCCTTCAGCATCACGAGTAAGAGCATTCCAATCTAAATAAGCAACATGGTTTTCTTTTAGAAGTTCTTTGCCGGCATTTTTTATGTCATGATATTTTCCACCATTTGATCCGCCTGGGTAACGATATACTTTTGAAGTGAAATTTTCATCATTTAAAGCTCTCTTAACGGATTGCTCACATTGCTTATAATCGTTTAATACTGTTTCGGCACTTTCATATATTTCTGAATACTTATGAGAATATCCGTGATTTGCAATAAAATGTCCTTCTGAATATTCCCTTTGAACAAGTGCAGGATATCTATCAACATTTGTGCCTAAAACAAAAAATGTTGCTTTTATTTTTTCTTGATTAAGTAAATCAAGAATAAGAGGTGTAATATTTTCAGATGGTCCATCATCAAATGTTAGGTAAACAGTTTTTTCTGATGTATTATGGTAAATATTTAGTATATTATTGTATTGTTCTTCAGATAATTGTGGTGGTATTTTTGAATTTATTAGAGCCATTTTTTTGTTTTGATAACTTGATTTGATGTTATTTATATAATAAGTTTTTGGCGTATTGTCAGAAGTTTCTGATACAGTTGAATCGGTGTTATTATCAGTATTAAAAAATTTTGTATTAATGTAATTATATAGTCTTGTACATGCAAAAATAACTAAAAAGTATATAATAGCGCAAATCAAAAATTTAAATCTCATTTTTAGTTTTCTTTTTTCTGGCTTTGGTGAGTCGACTGTAATAAGGCTGTCCATTTTTTATCATCCTTTCTCAATAAGTTCATTATACTACAATATTTGACAAATTAACAGTATAAATTATATTTTTTTACAAGTTATATAATGGGAAAGTTGAAGGAATGTGTTATAAAAGGAAATGATTACATAGGATAACAAAAATTGGTTGAATATACTTATAAAATGTGATATATTAAGGTATATTGGAAATTACCGATTAATAATGATATTAATAAATAAAGAAAGAAAGGGAATGTTATGAAATTATTAATGCATACATGTTGTGCACCATGCAGTGTTTATTGCATAGATACATTAAGAAAAGAAGGAATAGATCCAACTTTATATTGGTATAATCCAAATATTCATCCATATAAGGAATATGAGGCAAGACGAGATTGCTTGAAGGTATATGCTGATAAAATAGAAATTGAGGCTATTTTTGAAGATGAATATGGATTGGATGATTTCTGTAAAAATGTTGCAAATAATTTAGATTCAAGATGCGTAGATTATTGCTATCCGAAACGATTAAGAAAAACATTTGAATATGCCAAAGAACATGGATATGATGCTGTAACTACAACTTTACTGTATAGCATTTATCAAAAACATAATTTTATAAAAAAACTATGTGAAGATTATAGCAAAGAATATGGGATTCAATTTTTATATAGGGATTTCAGATATGGATTTTGGGAAGGCCATGATAAAGCAGTAGCAGAAGGTTTATATATGCAAAAATATTGTGGATGTATATTTAGTGAAGAAGATAGATATGTTAAGAAAAAGAAAGATGCTCTAAATTTACCAGAAGGGTTTGAATGGAAAAGAAAGGAGAAGTCTAAATGTTAAAAAAGGGAGATTTATGCAAACATTTTAAAGGAAAAAACTTGGATGAAAAAAATATTTATAGAATATTAGAAGTTGGAGTAACATATTCAGGAGATAACGCTGAAAATCCTATTAAAAATTTAGTAATATATGAAAACATATTTCAAGGGAAGATTTTTGCAAGAGAAATAGAAGATTTAGAAGCTGAATTATCGGAAGAAAAACAAAAAGAATATGGACAAGTTCATAGAGTTGAAAAATTGACAAATGAAGAAATTGAAATTGTAAAGAATAAATTTGAAAAACTGTTGAAAACTGGAAAAGATTGTGATACAATAACCAAGTGATGTTAAATTATTAACAAAAATATAGGAGGTTGAAGAATAATGAAAGATTATTTAGAAATTGATGAAGTAAAAGCTTTAGAAGTTTTGGATTCAAGAGGAAATCCAACAGTTCAAGTTGAAGTTATCGCAGGAGGATATAGCGGTGTAGCTATGGTTCCATCAGGAGCATCAACAGGAAGCTTTGAAGCAGTAGAATTAAGAGACGGAGATGCCTCAAGATACTTAGGAAAAGGTGTTTTAAAAGCTGTTAACAATGTTAATACAGTAATTAGAGATGCTGTTATAGGTATGAATGTTTATGATCAAGTTAAATTAGACAAAACAATGATCGAATTAGACGGAACAGAAAACAAAGGTAAATTAGGAGCTAACGCAATACTTGGTGTATCATTAGCAGCAGCAAGAGCAGCAGCAGCTTCTTTAGGAATAGAATTATATGAATACATTGGTGGAGTAAATGCTAAAACATTACCAACTCCAATGATGAACATTATGAATGGTGGAAAACATGCTGACAGTACATTAAGTGTACAAGAATTCATGATTATGCCAGTTGGAGCTAAAACATTCTCTGAATGTTTACAAATGAGTGCTGAAATTTATCACAACTTAAAGAAAGTTTTAAAAGAAAAAGGATTAGCTACAGGTGTTGGTGATGAAGGTGGATTCGCTCCAAACGTTAAAGATGAAGATGAAGCTTTAGCTTTAATAGTAGAAGCTATTGAAAAAGCTGGATACAAACCAGGTGAAGAAGTTTGCTTAGCATTAGACGTTGCTGCTACAGAAATGTATGATGAAGCTAAGAAGATCGGTAAAGATGGACAATATCACTTCTGGAAAATCGGTGTTACAAAAACATGTGATGAAATGATTGATTTCTTAGAAGACTTAGTTAACAGATATCCAATTATCTCAATTGAAGACGGTTTAGCTGAAGAAGATTGGGACGGATGGAAAAAATTAACAGATAGATTAGGAAACAGAATCCAATTAGTTGGTGACGATTTATTTGTTACAAACATCAAGAGATTACAAAAAGGTATTGATTTAGGAGTTACAAACAGTATATTAATCAAATTAAACCAAATCGGTACATTAACAGAAACACTAGACGCTATCGAATTAGCTAAGAAAAATGGTATGACAGCTGTTGTTTCTCACAGAAGTGGTGAAACAGAAGATACTACACTTGCTGATGTTGCTGTTGCTACAAATGCAGGACAAATCAAAACAGGTGCTCCATGTAGAACAGATAGAGTTGCTAAATACAACAGATTATTAAATATTGAAGCTCAATTAGATGATGTTGCTATTTATGCAGGAAGAAAAGGATTAAATAGATAATTTTTAATTGCCAAGGGGACGGTTCCTTTTGGCAATTTTTTTAAATTGGGGACGGAGAAAATTTTAAAAATTTAAAATAGAGGACGCATATTTTATTAGTTTCATAATTGCAATAATTTATTCATAAAATTAACTGAGGTGAGTTTTATGAATAAATTAGGCATATACATAAGATCAATTTTACTACCAGTACTTGGAGGTGCAATTGTTGGAATAATTACATCACAATCAATAGATTACAATGCGCTGAAACAGCCACCACTTGCACCACCAAGTGCATTGTTTCCAATAGTATGGACTATTTTATATATTTTGATGGGAGTATCATATGGTATATTAAAAAGCAAGGAACAAACAGATAAAGATGTAGATTTAATTTATTATGGGCAACTGATTGTTAATTATTTATGGTCATTTATTTTCTTTGTATTTAAATGGAGATTTTTTGCTATATTATGGATAATACTGTTAGCTGTTTTGGTTGTTATTATGATTACTAGATTTTATGGAAAAGATAAAACAGCAGGATTACTTCAAATTCCATATTTGTTGTGGGTGTTGTTTGCAACATATCTTACAATAGGAGTTTATGTTTTAAATGTGTAACTTGAAATATTAATTTATTTATGATATACATACTATAGGGTATGAACATATTGCATGTTATAATGTCAGGATGTCATGCAGGATTCTCAAAATAATTATTAGGGAGGAATTTTAAATGAGATTAATATTAGCATCAAGCTCAAAAAACAGACAAAACATCTTAAAAAACATAGGATGGAAATATGAAGTTGTCAAAAGTACGGTTGAAGAACATAGTGATGCAACAGACCCTCGTGAGTATGTTGAGGATTTATCAAGAGATAAGGCAAATTCTGTAGCTTCACAAATTGATGGACCAGCATTAATTATTTCAGCAGATTCAATCGTATATATGGACGGTAAGATTTTTGAAAAGCCAAAGAGCAAGGATGAAGCTTTTCAAAATATTAAGGTAATGAGTGGAAAAGTAACTTACTTAACAACGGGAATGACGATTAAGGATTTATATCAAAATAAGGAAGTAACTTTTTCAGATGTTGTAGAAGTTCATATAAGAAAAGTTGATGACGAAGAAATCAAATGGTATGTTGAAAATGAAAAAGATGTGTTAAATGGCTGTGGATATAGATTTCCTGGCAAGACAGAACTCTTCGTTGACAAGATAGTTGGAGATTTCAACACTTTATTCGGAATTTCTATCAGTTCAGTTTATGCAAAATTGAAAGAATTAGGATATTCAATAAATGATTTTGAGATGGCTGAATAAGATGTAAAAAAGACTAAATGCTAGCAAAAGCAATTAGTCTTTTTTTGTTGCTAAAATATACTTAAATATGTTATTATGATTACAGAAATAATTGTAAATTTCTAGTTGCATTTTGCATATTTTATAAATTGCAACCAAAAATTGATAGAAAAACAAACGAAAAAATACTAAACTAATAACTAAAGGAGGAATTAGTCTAATGAAATTTGGAGAAAATTTACATGCTCTTAGAAAAAGTGCAAAAATGAGTCAAGAAGTTTTAGCAGAGAAGGTAGGTGTATCAAGACAGAGTGTTTCAAAATGGGAAAATGGTGAAGCATATCCTGAAATGGATAACATATTAAAAATATGTAAAATCTTTCACTGCAAAATTAATGATTTGATTCATGATGATATTCAAGATATTGATTCATTAGATGAAGAAATCAAAATGAAGGTAGTAAAATTAGAAAAAGAAAAACAAAAAAGATTAAAGGTTATTAGTAAAATTATTTACATTATATCTAAAATAGGAAGTGTATTTGCAAGAATTGGTGCAATATGTTTGATAGTAGGAACTATTTTAGCTGCAATATTTATAGGAGCAACAACAGTAAAAGGTGAAAATGAATTTAAAACTGAAATTGGAAATCAAGTAGTGGAATATAAAAAAGTTGATGATAAACTAGAGGTAACCGGAGAATCAAAGATTCATTTAGTAAAACTGGATGATAATAGTTTTAATAAAGTTGCAAAGGTTTTAAATAACAATTCAAAAGAAAAAATTATAGCTGTAATAATTGCTTCCGCAACATTTCTTATAGCGGGATTATTCTTACTAAGTGCAGCATTAAATCATTTAGCAAAACTATTTAAAAATATTAATGAAGGAGATACACCATTTACATTAGAAAATGTACATCATATTAAAACAATGTCATATTTTATGATTGCAATAACAATATTATCAGCAATTGCAAATGCAATTAGTAGTATAATAATGGAGCAAGATTTCGATATAGGATTTGGTTTTATATCAATTTTAGTATTTTATAGTATTGCATATATTTTTGAATATGGGTATGAATTACAATTAGAGTCAAAAGGAAAAATTTATGGAGAGGATGATGAAAATGAATAAGACAGGATTTATAAAGGAATTATCAGAAAAACTAGGATATGATGAGGGAAAATGTACTTTAATTAATAGTGTTATTGAAGACCATTTTATTGTTGGAAAAAACAATAAGGAAAAAGTATTAGCGGATTTAATAGAAAAAGTAGGGGTATCAAACGAGGAAGCTAATAAAATTTATGATGTAGCAATGGGAATTATTGCAAAAGAAGTTAAAGATAAAATCTTACATCCTTTTAAGAAAAAAGACTAATAAATGAGACATTTGGGGACGGTCCTGATTTGTCTCAAGGTGATATTTAATACTTAAAAAATTTTTCAAAAAACAGTGAAAATATACAAAAAGCGAATGATTATTGAAAATCATTCGCTTTTATGGTAATATATAGGGTATAGAAAATAAAGGACTGTCTATGATTTCAAAAATTAAAAAAGAGATCGTCCATATTTTAAAAGGAGAGGGCAAAAATGAGTTCTAAAAAAATTGGGTTTACAATAGGAAAATTTGCTCCATTTCACAAAGGACATGCATATTTAATAGAAACAGCCTTAAAAGAAATGGATGAATTCTATGTTGTTGTATATGATACACCACAATTTAATATTGATATAGATACTAAAATAAAAATGATAACTAAGAAGTTCCCTACAGTAAAAATACTAAAAGCATTTAATAGTCCTAAACAATTTGGATTAGATGTAAAAAGTGTTGAAATACAAATGAAGTATTTATTAAATATTATGAAGGGGATAAATGTAGGATATTTTTATAGTAGTGAAGATTACGGAAAATATGTGGCGGAGTATATGAATATTGAAAATAGACTAGTAGATAAAGAAAGGGTAGTTTTTCCAATCAGTGCTACTAAACTGAGAAATAACAAAAAATTATGTGAAGAATGGGTTTTGAAATAGAAAGAACAAATGAATATTGCTATTCATTTGTTCTTTTGCTATAATGCAATAGAGTAGAAACGGAGGTAATCCAAATGGAAAAATTATTTGAAAAAGTATCAGCTACACAATTAAATCCTAAATGGGAAAATATGATAAAAAGAGAAGATACTCTTTATGCAAGAAGCGGAGATGTCCGTTCAGATTTTGAAAGAGATTATACAAGAATTTTACATTGTGATGCATATAAAAGATTAAAACACAAAACACAGGTATTTTTTTCACCATCAAACGATCATATATGCACAAGAATTGAACATGTAAATCATGTTGAATCTATTAGTCATACAATTGCAACATATTTTGGACTTAATACTGAATTAACAAAAGCTATTGCAATAGCTCACGATTTAGGACATAGTCCTTTTGGCCATGCAGGGGAAAAAATATTAAATGAAATATCAATGAGAGATATTGGAGAATCATTTTGGCATGAAAAAAATGGAGTATATTTGGTTGATAATATAGAACTTTTGGAAGACGATAAAGGAAAGTTGAAGAATTTGAATTTAACATATGCAGTACGTGATGGAATAATATCACATTGTGGGGAAATTGATGAAAATAGTTTAAGACCAAGAGAAGAAGCAATTGACTTAAATGAATATACAATGCCAAATGAATATGCACCATATACTTGGGAAGGTTGTGTTATAAAAATATCTGATAAAATTTCATATATTGGAAGAGACATTGAAGATGCTTTAACGCTTAAATTGCTAGATATTGATAAAATTCAAGAACTAAAAGCTATTTTAGGAATGAATCCGAATGATGCGTTAAATAATACAAAAATAATTAATGATTTAGTTGTAGATATTTGTCAAAATTCAACACCGGAAAAAGGTATATGTTTTTCTAGCGAAAAGTTAAGGCTAATAGATAATATCAAAAAATACAATTATGACAATATATACAACAATCCTAGAATGGAAGCATCAAATGAGTACTTTAAAGTTGTTATAAATAGAATTTATAAAACACTTAAGAATATGTATGCGAATAATCAGAGAGAGATAAATGAGAATTTTTCAAAATACCAGATTTTTTATCCTAAAACAGTATCGCAGTTTAAAGATTGGTTAGGAAAATACTGGGATTTGAATGATAGAGCAGATTGTAATTTAAATAATAAATATATTTTTAGTTTAAATGAAAAAGATTATTACAAAGCTATCATAGAGTTTATTGCTGGAATGACAGACAATTTTGCTATGGATGTATATAATGAAATTGTGATGTTTTAATAAAGAGGGTGAATAAAATGCTTAGAATGTTATATCCATTTGAATATGTTGAAAGTGTTTTTTCTATTGACTATAATTTTTTATACAAAAAAGGTTACAGAGGTTTAATATTTGATATAGATAATACTTTGGTGCCACATGGAAAAGATGCAACTGTTGAAATTGAGGAATTATTTAAAGAGATTCAAATGAATGGATTTAAAACAATCTTATTATCTAATAACAATGAAGAGCGAGTAAAAAGGTTTCTTAAAAATATAGATTCTTTATATATATGTGATGCTGAAAAGCCAAAAACAGATAATTATTTGAAAGCTGTTCAAATGTTGAAAATGGAAAAAAGTAAGGTTTTATATATAGGGGATCAAATATTTACAGACATATATGGTGCGAACAAAAGCGGAATAGATAATATTTTGGTGAAATATATAGGGTATTACAATAATGAAAAAAAGGGAATTAAAAGAAATATTGAAAAAATAATTTTAAAAATGTATAATAGCAACAAATCTTATAAAAACAGAATAGGAAATGTTCAAAAAGAGGAGGCAGATTAATAATGTTTGGAAAGAGTGATAAGCTTTTTTGTGAGATTAACCCAATGTGCTATATGATTTCATGGAAAAAAGAAGTTTGTAAAAGACATATAGATGATTTATTTAGTAAGGAAAAATTCGCTAAAACAATACAAAAAGAAAAATTACCTAATGTTGTTTCAAGCTACAGTTCAAATATAATAAAAAGGGGAAAAGGGATTGATATAACACTTCAAGAAAATAAGGCCGTTAATATTGAATTGGCATGTAGTAAAATCAATGGTATTATAATCCACCCTGGAGAAGTGTTCTCTTTCTGGAAAACAGTAGGAAAAACTACGGAGAAAAAGGGATATAAAGCGGGGCGTGTTATTTTAAAAAATAAATTACAACCAGGAGTCGGAGGAGGTTTGTGCAATCTAGGAAATACAATTAATTTACTTGTGTTACATAGTCCACTTGATATTACTGAATTTCATAAACATTCTGATGCTTTAGCACCTGATGAAGGAAAAAGAAAACCAATGAGCTCAGGAACTTCCATTTCATATAATAACATAGATTATAGGTTTAAAAATAATACTAATCAAGATATTCAAATTCTTGTATGGTGTGAAGATGGAAAACTATATGGAGAATTAAGAAGTAAAGAGGCTTTTCCATGGTCATATGAACTGGTAGAGGAAAACCATCATTTTAAAAAAGAAGGAGATAAATACTATAGAAATTCAAAGATTTATAGAAATGTAAGGGATAGAGAAACAGGGAAGATTATAGATAAAGAACTTATTTTGGATAATCATTCAGAAGTTATGTATGATTATTCATTAATTCCAAAGGAATTAATTCTAGTATAGAAAACAAATAAGTGGGACAGTTTTGATTTAACAAACAGAACTGTCTCACTTTATTTACTTATTTAATAATTAAATTTCTTATTTCCTTATATAAATAAGGTTTGAATTCTTGTATAGGTAAAGGCTCTTTATATAAAATTGAATTGAAACATGTAGAACTTACCAGTTCGATAATCATATATAAAGTTACTTCAGGATTATCTATTTTAATATGTTGTTCTTCAATACCGTTTAAAAATAACTGATAAATACCGCTTTCTTCTGTTTCTGTATTTTGATATAATTCATTAATTGTTTTTGTGTAAATTCCCCAAGATAAATTTTTGGCTATAAATTGTAATAAAATTTGATTTTTATTAAGCACATCAATAATATAATCTACAATAAAAATTACTTGATCATCCAATTTTTTTATATCTGTTTTTTGCAATGCTTTAATTGCATCATTAAAAAGCTTGTTCGATTTTCTAGCGATAAGAACATTACGAAGTTCAAATTTATCTTTGAAATAAGTGTAAAATGTTCCTTTGGCAACTTTTGCATCATCTACAATTTCTTGAATTGATGTTTCTTTGAAACCTTTGTGAGTGAATAGTTTGAATCCACTGTTCAATAGGCGTGATTCTTTATCTGTTTCTTTCTTCATATGGTTCATCTCCTTTTATAACTGCTCCTAAGTAAAATTATTACATAAAATTGACTAAAAGTCAAGAAAATTTTAAAAAAGTATTGACTAATGGTCAAAATGAGAATATAATATAACACAGAATAAAAATGACCAATGGTCAGAATATGTCGAAAAGAAAGGAGTTATTTAAATGCAGAAGTTTGGAGAGTTTGTGGTTAAGCATAGAAAATTGATATTGATAATTTCAATAATTTTATTAATACCTTCAATTATAGGGTATAAAGCCACAAGAATTAATTACGACATTTTAACATATTTGCCTGGAGATATAAAAACAATTCAAGGGCAAAATATTTTAACAGAGGATTTTGATATGGGTGCATATTCAATTGTTGTTTTGAAGAATATGCCTGCAAAAGATATTCTAAAATTAGAGGAGAAGATTGAAAACGAAATTGATAATGTTCAAATGTGTGCAAGCATTGCAGATGTTACAGGTGAAGAATTCCCATTAGAAATGTTACCAGAGGATGTAACTAATAGGGTATATAAAAATGGTGAGACTTTATTATTAGTAACTTTTAGTAATGCAATATCATCAGATGAAACTATGTCATCAATTCAAAAATTAAGAGATATAACAGATGAGAGATGCATGATAAGCGGAATGTCAGCTACTCTACTAGATACAAGAAACTTATCTGAATCTGAAATTACAATTTATGTTGTAATAGCAGTTGCTTTATGTTTATTAATCTTAACTTTAGCCTTAGATTCATATGTAGCACCAATTTTATTACTTCTAAATATAGGATTTGCTATTCTTTACAATATGGGTTCAAATATATTCTTAGGGGAGATTTCATATATTACAAAAGCAATAAGTGCAGTTTTACAATTAGGTGTAACAATGGATTTCGCAATTTTCTTATACCACAGCTTTATAGAAGAAAAAGAGCATACACCAGATGCAAATAAGGCAATGGCTGCTGCAATTGGAAAAACTTTAGTATCTGTTTTAGGAAGTTCGCTTACAACATTTGCAGGATTTATTGCCTTGTGCAGTATGGATTTAACATTGGGAAAAGATATAGGGATTGTTATGGCCAAAGGAATTGTATTTGGATTAATTTGTGTTGTAACAGTTCTACCAGCATTGATTTTAGCATGTAACAAATTAATTGAAAAAACTAGACATAAAGTTCTAATGCCTAAATTTACTAAACTTTCAGGATTTATAGTAAAACATCATATTATATTTATACTTTTGTTTATAGTAATTTTACCATTTGCTTTTTTCGGATATAAAAATACTGAGGTTTATTATAAATTAGATGCATCTTTACCAAAGGATTTACCAAGCGTTTCAGCAAACACAGAAGTAAAAGATACATTCAAAATTGTGTCACCTGAATTATTATTAGTGGATAGTAATTTGAGTAATGATGAAATTAATCAAATGCTAGCTGAAATTGAATCTGTTGATGGAATTGATTGGGCCATAGGAATGTCTAAGTTTGAAAAAGCAGGTGTTCCAGAAGAAATGATTCCAGAAGAACTTGTTGCAAAAGTGCAAAATGATAAATATAAAGTAATAGTTATAAATTCATTATATGAAATGGCAACACCTGAAATAAATGAACAAATTGCTACTGTAAATGAGATAATAGCAAAATATGATCAAAATGCAATTTTAGCAGGTGAAGGGCCTTTAATGAATGATTTAGTTACGGTTTCTGACCATGATTTTAATAGTGTAAATATTGTTTCAATAGTTGTAATATTTATTTTAATGTTTTTTGTATTAAAATCAGCATCATTGCCTGTTATACTAATTTCTGTAATTGAATTTGCAATATTCATTAATATGGGTATTCCTTATTACACGAAGACGGTTCTACCATTTGTTTCTTCAATTGTAATTGGAACAATTCAATTAGGAGCGACAATTGATTATGCTATTTTAATTACAACAAAATACATTGGAAAGCGTAAAGATGGAATGGCTAAGAAAGATGCGGTTTATTATGCTTTATCAACATCAATTAGTTCTATTTTAGTAAGCGGTTTGTGCTTCTTTGCAGCAACTTTTGGTGTTGGTGTATATTCAAAGATTGAAATGATCAGTTCTTTGTGTACTTTGATGGCTAGAGGAGCTATTGTAAGTATGTTTACGGTTGTGCTTGTATTGCCAGCATTTTTGATGTTGTTTGATAAGCTTATTTGTAAGACAACCGTAGGAATGAAAAAATGCAAATGAGATAATTGTGGACGGAGATTAAATATCTCAAAAATGAGACAAAAAAGACCGTGTCCAAAAGTCTCAAAATTAGGAGGGAAATGAAAATGAATAATTTAGTTAAGAAAACCATAGCAGGTTTAACAATTGGTTTGGTTACTCTATATACGTTGCCAGCGTATGCTTTTGCTAGCACAGAGAGTGTCTATTCGAAGTTAAATGCTGATGGTGAAAGTTATCAAACTATTGTTACTACTAAAGATAATGATGAGGTTAGTCAAGAGAATAGCGAGAAGGAGTTACCAGTTGAAACTAAGGTTACTTATAGTTTAGATGGTGAGGAGATTTCTAGCAAAGATATAGCTGGTAAAAGTGGTAAAGTTTCTATAAAAATAGAATA
>ODAI014567736.1_pt1 | contig 27793 bp, 23 predicted proteins | sample 1539321 | NCBI WGS metagenome assembly ODAI01 (sample SAMN02144231, study PRJEB22623) | gut metagenome | biome: sheep rumen | host: Ovis aries | place: New Zealand
CGAACGCTGCCACCAGCTTGAGCAATATATTCCACACCGCTCTTGTGGGTACGCTCCACATTGTCGCCGAAGGGGAAGAATGCATCACTGCCAAGACTGACTTTTGTGTTCTTGGCAATCCATTCTTTCTTCTCTTCGCGGCTGAGAGGCTCGGGCTTTTCTGTGAAGAACTTCTGCCACTCGCCCTCTGCAAGGACGTCCATGTAATCGTCGCTGATATAGACGTCGATTGTGTTGTCTCTGTCAGCACGACGAATGCCAGGAATGAAGGGCAGAGCCATTACTTTGGGATTCTGACGAAGCCACCAAATGTCGGCTTTGCTTCCTGCCAGACGTGTGCAATGGATGCGGCTCTGCTGACCTGCACCAATACCGATGGCCTGACCGTCTTTAACGTAGCAAACGCTGTTGCTTTGGGTGTATTTAAGTGTGATGAGTGCAATGATGAGGTCACGACGAGCCTCTTCGGGGAAGTGCTTGTTGGCTGTGGGAATGTTCTCGAAGAGAGCAGGGTCGTCCAGCTTCACCTCGTTTCTGCCTTGTTCGAAGGTAACGCCAAACACTTGCTTGCGTTCGATGGGAGCAGGAACATAATTGGGGTCAATCTTGATGATGTTGTAGGTGCCTTTACGTTTCTCACGCAATATCTGCAGAGCTTCCTCGGTAAAGTCGGGGGCAATGATGCCATCGCTCACCTCTCTCTTAATAATCAGAGCTGTTGCTTCGTCGCAAGTATCGCTCAGGGCAATAAAGTCACCATAGCTGCTCATGCGGTCTGCACCACGAGCACGGGCATAGGCACAGGCGATGGGGCTGAGGGGAACCTTGATGTCGTCCACGAAATAGATGCGAGCCAAAGTGTCGCTTAGTGGCAGTCCGACTGCAGCTCCTGCGGGGGAGACGTGCTTGAAACTGGCTGCTGCAGGGAGTCCTGTTGCTGCCTTGAGTTCCTTGACGAGTTGCCAGCTGTTCAGTGCATCGAGGAAGTTGATGTATCCTGGTCTTCCACCCAGCACTTCGATAGGCAGTTCGCCTTCTTCCATGAAGATGCGTGAGGGCTTTTGGTTGGGGTTGCAGCCATATTTGAGCTGCAGTTCTTTCTGTGCCATATTGCGTGTTATATTATTTAGTAATGTTCATGCGCACGAGCTTTTGCTCTGAGTTGATAAGGGCGTTGACGTGATAGATGTTTGCTGAGGGCTGATTGGTGTCGCTACGACTGATTGTCTCTTGCAGGTTGACTTCCACGGCGAAACCGGTGTTGCCGTCTGGGAGTGTCTCTTTGTGAACATCCATCTTCTGTCCGATAGCATAATGAAGTCCGATGACGTCGTTAGCCATCTTCTCTTTTGCATATTCGATGATGGCTTCCGCGTCGGCATTTTGCTTGCCACAGAAGTTCATCATTGTGTCTGGAATGGCTGCTTTTGCAGCTTCAATGTCTTGATTTGCAATGGCTTTCGAGAAGAAGCTCTCGAGTGTGCCACGAATCATGGCTTTCTCTTCTGGTGTCACTTTCGAGAGGAGCAGGTTGTTCTTCACCTCTGAAGCGTTATCGACAAATCGTCCGGAAGGGTGCTTTGTCAGGTAATCTGTGATGGCGTCTTCGTTTCCGATAGCCAGCGCTTCATTCCAATCGATGGAGTCGAGCATATCTTCCAAAGCTCGTCCGCGAAGGGAGTTGGGATGCTTTTGCTGGAAGAGTGAGATGCTCGAACGGTTGATGCCTTTCAGGAGCTGCTTCCAGTCTTCTGCTTCTGCCTGAAGGACGAGCATCCGCTCGTTGATTTCGTCGTAGTGCTTGCTGTTGGGATAGTCGATGAGGAACTGCTGATAGAACTCGGGATTGGTGACGCCTTCCAGCCGCTCGTAATCTTCTTGTTCCTTTTGTTCCATTCTGTGCTGGTCGTAGAAGTAGTAACCTGTGCAGAGCAGAATGAGACAGATGACTACGGCGATGATGGCAGGACCTTTCGACTTGTGTGGCTTTTTCTTCTTTTCGACGGGTTTTGCTTGAGGCTCGGGCTGCCCGGGCTGAGGCTCTTGCTTTGTTGTGACGGGTTCCAGCTTTGCTCCACATTCAGGGCATTTGCCTTGGGTCTGGAGGCAATAGCTTCCGCAACTGGGACATTGCCTCAGGTTGCCAGATATGTTTATGCCGCAATGCGGACAAGTTCCAGCCATTGTGGAGACTTGGCCACGACATTCAGGACATTTGATGATGCTCACCTTATATATAATTTATAATTCACAATTCATAATTCATAATATTGCTGCGCTCGAAACGATGTGGAGTCAATAATTGTGAACTATGGATTAATATTATGAATCTTTTTTAATGGCACAAAGGGACACAGGCTTTTTACGGCCGTGCCCCTTTGCTTCGCATATGAAAGTAAAACTTACTCTTCAGTCTTCTCCTCTTCTGCTGGAGCCTCGGCCTCTTCTTCGGCGAGAGTTTCCTCTACGACGGGAGCTTCCTCCTCAGCAGGAGTTTCTTCTTTTCTTGCCTTTCTGGGCTTCTTCTCTGCGGGAGTCTCCTCTGCAGGAGTCTCAGGCTTGTCCATTTCGACTGTTACGGTGAAGGGAACCTGAGCAGCCACTTCCTTGTGAAGCTTAACTACTGCGACATATTCGCCAGCAGCCTTAACGTCCTTGACGGCGATAATCTTGCGGTCGATGTCGAAGCCGAGCTTCTGGAGTTCGTCTGCAATCTGCAGGCTGCCGATGCTGCCGTAGATGACGCCTGTGCTGCTTGCCTTAGCGTTGAACCTGAGGCTAACGGCGTTCAGCTTCTCTGCGAGAGCTTCTGCTTCTGCCTTAATCTTAGCGAGCTTGACAGCCTTCTGCTTGAGTTCCTCGGCGAGGACTTTCTTAGCGCTTTCGCTAGCGATAACGCCCTTGCCCTGGGGAATCAGATAGTTGCGGCCGTAGCCAGCCTTAACGTTCACGATGTCGTTCTTGTAACCGAGTCCGATTACGTCTTCTTTCAGTATAATTTCCATAATCTTCCTCCTTACTTTACTTCATCAAATCGGTTACGAAAGGCAGCAGAGCGAGGTGACGGGCACGCTTAACGGCCTGAGCGACACGACGCTGATACTTGAGGGAAGTGCCTGTGATGCGGCGGGGCAGAATCTTACCCTGCTCGTTGAGGAACTTCTTCAGGAATTCGGGGTCCTTGTAGTCAATGTACTTGATACCGCTCTTCTTGAAACGGCAGTACTTCTTCTTCTTGACGTCAATAGCGGGAGCGGTCAAGTAGCGGATTTCTGATTGCTGTGCCATGTTTATGCCTCCTCCACTTTAGGTTGTTTGTTACCTCTTCTCTTGGCTGCGTACTCGGCTGCGTACTTCTCCATCTTAACGGTAAGATAGCGGAGCACCTTTTCGTCGCGACGGTACTGGGTCTCGAGAGTCTTAATTGTCTCAGGAGCTGCATTGAACTCAATGAGCTCGTAGAATCCTGTTGTCTTCTTGTCGATGGGGTAGGCAAGTTTCTTCAGGCCCCAGTTCTCTTCGCTGATGATTTCTGCACCAGCCTGTGTGAGGACGCCTTTGAACTTTTCTACCGTTTCCTTCATCTGTTCATCAGACAAAACGGGAGTCAAAATGAAAACGGTTTCGTATTGGTTCATAATACGTTAAATAAGTTAATAAATAATGTTTTGCTTGTAAAAGCGCGGCAAAGGTACGGCTTTTTTCTGGAACAGCCAAACATTTTCCTTAATTTTCTTTCGTTACTTGCATATTTTCTCTATCTTTGCAGCATCAACGATAATATTGAAGTCCTATGAAAAGATTGTTTTTCTGCCTCGTGGCAATGATGAGTGTATTCTCTTTGGCTGCCCAAAGTGAGTTTGAGAACGAAGTCATCAACAACATCATGGCGCGTCGTTCTGTACGTAAGTACCTGGACAAACCTGTGGAGCACGCCAAACTGGAGGCTGTTGCCCAAGCCGGCATCAATGCTCCGAGTGCGAGGAACTGGCAGTATTGGGCAGTCAGGATTATCGAGGACCAGAAGCTGATTAACGATGTGAGCGAGGTCTATAAGCAGGCGAACCCCGATGCGGTGAGTCGCGACCCGAACTTCAAGAATATGTTCCGTAATGCTCCCAACCTGATTTGCGTCTGTGCTCCGAAGGATGGAGGCTTCGACCTCGACGCAGGTCTGCTGGGCGAGAACATGATGCTGGCAGCTCAGTCATTAGGCCTCGGCACTTGCATCCAGACGGGACCGGTGCGTTTCCTCCTCACGAACGAGAAAGCGAAGTTCTTCCTCGACCGCCTCGACATCCCTGAAGGCTATAAGTTGCTCTATGTCATTGCAATAGGCTATCCCGACGAGAAGCCTGATGCCCGTCCTCGCGACGCTTCGAAGGTGAAATTCATCAGTGGCGAAGCAGGCAAAGAAACAAGTATGAATGAGCGTATCTTCGTGGATTATGAAGAGAACGCACGGTTCCCGGGCGGAGACAGAGCGTGCATGAAGTGGATTCAGGAGCATATAAAATACCCCGAAGGCTATACTTCCAACCAGCCTCAAGGCAAAGTCGTCGTAAGTTTCATCGTTGAAAAGGATGGTTCGATTGACAGCATAAGCGTAACTCGCTCGCCAGACCCGTTGCTTTCAAAGGAAGCCATACGCGTCGTGAGCAAGATGCCGAAGTGGGTACCTGCGCGATACTATGGGAAAGTAATCCGTTCGCGTTACTACCTTCCTGTTATCTTCAATAAACCTTAAACAGGGATAATCTCCTTCCTTAATGTGTCCGAAGGTCAGTCCTTCCGTTTCGGATTCTTTGGGAACCAGCCTTTCTCCACGCGTTCTTTTTGCTTGAAGAGTTCGCCGATGCCCCAGAGTGCAGAGGCTCCGAACACGCCCAGGAACGACGAGAGATAGATGTTTGGCGTGAACAGCGCAGCCACGATGCAAACGATGCCCACCACGAGATAGAGAATCCAAGGGCGCGTGCCCCAGTAGTATTCGGTTTTGATGACGAGCGGATGCCAGATTCCGATGGTCAGGAACGTCATCACAGCAATGGAAATACCAGTGAAATACATATCAGAGTCTAATTTTCGGCTGCAAAATTACGAATAAGCGAGAACAATACAAAGGGAAAACGGATGTTTTTCATTTTATTGTCGAGCGGAAGTGATTTCTTTGATGCTTTAGCACAAAGGCGCAAGGTTAATTGCGGAACGACCGAAGGTCAGTGTTCTTCGTTTCACTCAGGCTTTGCCGCCTGAGCACCTGCGAAGCGCAAGTGATTAAGACCGAAGTCAAAGTTACAAAAATGTAATTGAAAATTAATGATTGAAATTTCATAAACTTCTCTTAGCACGCAAAAAAGAGCCCGAATTGCTCGAGCCCCTTCTCTTTGTTTTGGAGGAATTTTCCCTTCCCGCTCCCGATTAGAGTTTCTGGAACTGATTGCGAGAAAGCATTTTTATTCGACCAGCCGATGCCAGTGCCTGAAGATTCTTTTTCGAGGCTTCGTTGGACTTCTTTTCTTCTTCCTTTGTCTGACATTTGTTTTGCTTTTGACGATAAGCATAAAACTGTTGGCGAGAGAAGATGTTTGCCATCGAGGCAAAGGCATCTTCCACGGCTGAACTGCGACGAACATTCTGCATGTACTGTTCATTCTTCTTTTGGTCGGCCTGGAGACTCTTACCGAAGAGTTTGCGGACGTAATAATATGCTGTCCTGCCTAACCATTCGGCGAATTGCACTATTTCGTCAGTCTCACTGCCTTCGATGGCGGTCAGGACTAAGGCAGCCCTTGTCATGAATTGGCCGATTCGAGTGACTGGCGATAGTTCTGCTTCGCCATATTGACCTGACTGATGCTTCTGCTCGATTTCTTGATACCAAGCCGTGACCATCTGAGATGTTTTGGGCAGTTCGATGAAATAAAGGTCGTTGTTGAGACGATTTTCATCGTAATCGAAAGCGTCGCCAAGTAATTGGTCGAGGCGCTTCTGGTCATCTTCTGAAAGAGGTGTGATTTGAGGTGGCAATGTTGAGTATGGCAGTTGTGCCGCATACAATATTGACCTGAAGGTCAACCCACCGTCTGTTCGTTTGTTCAAGCCATCGACAATATCACTCAATACGCCCGTCACGACCATTGTAGCATTTACTTGGCCGTTAAAATTCACCGATGTCAGGTAATCTTGGTCGTAATGGTCTATGTCCCAGGCTTTCAGCAGGTAAGATGTCAAATTTGACCATTCGCTGCGATTCATACTGATTAGTTGCTTTGCCTCGCTGAAGTTCAGTGCAAGCATACCATTCTTTCCGAGATTCTTCTGGTATTGCAATATAGATGAGAGACTTACACGCTCGAATATACGTTTTTTCGCAAAGTACTTTTGTGGCCGGTCTTTGTGGTTGGCCTTCTCGTCACGTTCGATTTGATTATTATACTCCTTGTCGCATTCGTCGTCATGCAGTGGTTGCAGTGTTTTGCCGAAAATCATCTTCTTCAAGTCTTGCACTTGACTCTTGCCGCGACCGCTTTGCATGGCAATCACGATGAACTGATTGCCACCAATCACTTTACCATAATAATATGTACGCGCGCGACTGACAATCGCTGGCAGATAACCCATTGCCGCCAATGCCAACATCTCATGGAATTGAGGCTGGAAAGGCTTTAGCAACAAGTTGAGTGTTTCGGGAAGTTGAACAGGAAGACAGGGAGGTGTCTCAGCATCATTGTCTGCTTTGCCTGCCCACTCATGGTAGCCGAATTTAATGAGTGAACGACACTTCGCTTCGTCCTTTCCCCAATAAACAGGCATATAATGTTGAACTAAAGCCAACGCCTGACTTTCATCTTCGACGAGGTTGGGTAAGCCACCCTTTGTGATGATAGCCATCAGGTTGTTATACCTGAGGTGGTCACAGTCAATCTTACCATCGACGAGGTTAGCCCTTTGCAGGGCAGTATGCCAGGCGGCATGAGACTCTGGTGATATTTCAGGCAGTTCTGCCGTTGCCACTGCCTCCGACTTCTCTGCCTTCTCTACCTTTGCCTTCTTGCCTTTGACGTTGATTTTAAGTTCCTCTGGCTCAGCGATATGCGGGCATTCCTTGATTTCGAACAGGCGGTCATCCAGCCACCAGATGTCCTTGGGGGTTGTGCAAAAAGTACCTTCGCGCCAATTTTGTCGGCCTTTTGGGTCAACATCGATGACGAAAGGTAATTTGGCCAAGAACCTATCAATGTTCTGATTGTGAGAAAGTTGTGGGTCGCGAAGACAAACAACGTGAACAAAGCCATTCACACTGTATTCGCCGTACACTATCCCCAAATCTGCGATGATTTCCTGGCTCTTCGTGAAATAGGCTACCAATTCCTTTGCTGTCATGCCAGCAGCATCAAGTTGCGGCTTGTCGAAATCTAACAAGAAAGTGTTGGCCACTCGCTCGCAATCCTTCACCTTATCACCATTTTCGTACATGATGTTAAAGTCAAAAATATCGAGTTCCTCTCTCTTCATCTTTGTCTTTTTTTCTTCATCAGTTTCGCTGCGAATGGTTTGGATAAGGGCAACGTGGGGAGGATTGCCAATCGCGTTCATAAACATGTCGCGATTGAGAATCATCTTGCCACGTGTACGATGATTTGTACGAATACCACAACTCATACCTCACCTCCTTCCTCATCTTTATCCGTTTTTACTGGAAACCAGTAACAATGGTCGGCATCAAAGTCGGCCTCTGCCTCATAGACTGTCCAGTAATTATACTCTTCCTCATAGATTTCGAGAACCTGTTTGAAAATTTCATCGAGAATGGCACTTTTTTGATAAAAATGGTGGTTGAGCACATCTTGGTGCGGTGTCAGCCTGAAACTGATGCGAACTGAATCGTCGTCATAAAAATCTGCCTTTCCATTGAGGGGCAGAGCCTCGTTTTTAATTTTAAATTTTTTCATTTTTAATTTTTTTATAATATTATTTTTGCCGCTCGAACTCGACAAAAGCAAAAGTTTTGAGCTCGATGATTGCGGCGATGATGATAGCCTTTGCATAAGCAACCCGACATTCATGCAGCCATACATGAACGAAATAAGTTATGCAGCAAGGTATTCATCAGTGTTGTCAATTTTAATTTTATCACCCCACTGGGTGAAATCGTTTCGGTGCAAAAATACCAAAAAGATTTTTAACATATAAAAAAAATGTAAAAAAAATTTATATATATTCATTTTTCATCAACCATACATAATATAAATATATACAAGAAATGGGAAAAAACATTGAAATACAATAAGGGAAGGGAAGTGGGGATGTTCCCGATTTTGAAAGAGAAGAGGAAGGAAAGGAAGGAGAAATGTTAATAAATTATTATATATATAATATATTATACTTAATAAAATAATAATTAATTTAATTTATATATTAATAACTATATTCATATACATTGTTAATGTTATATATTTACTTTTCTCATCACTTCTATTCTGTTTACCCTCTCTTTCATTTGTGGGATTTTCCCCCTCCCGCTTTCTCTTTTCCATTCCAGAAAAAAAGTGATAAAGCAGATATTTATATATAGTTAACCGCCGAAAATGACACGCCGAAGTGCGCAATTCGACACGTCAACTTCCACCGCTTAACTAACCTAACTAATTAATAATCAATAAAAAAACTAACAACTATGATTAACTACAGTATCTACATTGCTTCGAGCAAACCTGGTACAAAAAAGGCCGACATCACCGACACAAAAGCTTACGGTGCCTCGCAGATGAATGAGAAACTCAGTTTTGACCAATTTTGCAAACACATCGCAGACCACAACTCGCCCTTCAGTAAGGGTACAATCCAAGGCATCTTAACCGACGCGGTAGCCTGCCTCAAAGAGCAACTTCTCGCAGGAAACAGAGTGGTTATGGGCGATTTGGGCACTTTCAGTGTCGAACTCGCAACAAAAGCGGCAAAAACAACCGACGACTTCAACGCCAACAACATCGAGGCAGTGAATGTCAATTGGTTACCTGGTAAGCCCTTCAAAAACCTTCGCGACCAAGCAACATTCCAACTCGTGCCTTCACGAAAAGCACAAGGCGACGCCATCGAAGTTATTAGAAATGAGGACACTATTCAGGGTTTGGAGTAAGCCCTGAAAGGGCAGAAAGCAGTCAGCCCAGGCACACGCCCTGGGTTGTTTTGCGTTTGTCGGGTGAGATGCTGACTGTCGTCGAGCTACTTTTCGTTCGGAAATACTCAAATAAATTTGGTATTTCGCTCACTTATTTGTAACTTTGTCGCCATAAACCTATAAATTATTCGAATTATGTTAACAGAAGACAGACGTTTATATGTGGCTCACGGACAGAATGGGCCGATTTGCATCAATGGTAAGATGGCGAACCGTCATGGATTGATTGCCGGTGCTACTGGTACGGGCAAGACTGTTACCCTGCAGGTGCTGGCTGAGACGTTCAGCGAGGCTGGGGTGCCTTGCTTCATGGCCGACATGAAGGGCGACCTCTCGGGCATCTCGCAGACGGGCGCGATGTCCTCGTTCATCGAGAAGCGCTGTGCTGAGTTCGGCATCGAGAATCCTCAGTTCCACGGGGCTCCCGTTTGCTTCTACGACGTCTTTGGCGAACAGGGTCACCCGATGCGTACCACCATCTCGAACATGGGGCCCGACCTGATGTCGCGACTCATGGAGCTGAACGAGGTGCAGGCTGGCGTGATGACGATTCTCTTCAAAGTGGCTGACGAACGTGGTTTGCTCCTGCTCGACCTCAAGGACTTGCGTTCTATGCTGACCTACATAGCCGACCACGCAAGCGAACTGACGAAACGCTACGGCAACGTCTCGCCGGCAAGCGTGGGAGCCATCCAGCGTGCCCTCCTCGCACTCGAGAATCAGGGTGCTGACAAGTTCTTCGGCGAGCCTGCTTTCGACATCATGGACCTCCTGCAGGTCAGCGCTGACGGCAAAGGCATGATGAATGTCCTGGCTGCCGACAAGTTGATGCACCAGCCCAAACTCTATTCCACCTTCCTGCTTTGGCTCCTCTCGGACCTCTATGCCCGTCTGCCCGAGGTGGGCGACCAGGAATTGCCGCGTCTCATCTTCTTCTTCGACGAGGCGCATACACTCTTTACGGACACACCAAAGAGCCTTGTGGATAAGATTGAGCAGGTTGTCCGACTCATCCGAAGCAAGGGCGTGGGCGTCTATTTCGTGACGCAGAACCCCACAGATATTCCTGATTCTGTGCTCGCTCAGCTGGGTAACAGAGTTCAGCACGCACTCCGAGCCTTCACGCCCAAGGAGCAGAAGAACGTGAAAGCCGCTGCCGATACGTTCCGAGCCAATCCGGACTTCAAGACGGAAGATGCCATCATGGAACTCGGAACAGGCGAAGCGCTCGTCTCCTTCCTCGATGAAAAGGGCACTCCGAATGTTGTGGAGCGTGCCAAAGTGCTCTTCCCGCTCAGTCAAATCGGCGCCATCACAGCGTCCCAGCGCGAGCAAATCATCAAGACGTCGCGCATCTTTGGCCGTTACGACACGATGATAGACCGCGAAAGTGCGTTTGAAGTACTCCTCGCAGAAAGCGAAAAGGAAGAAGAGGCTCGCGAACTGGCAGAACAGGAAAAGCAGGCTGAGAAGGAACAGAAGGAGGAAACGAAGTCGAAGAGCAAGAAGAAAGGCTTCTTCTCGAAGATTCTCTCCGCCGTCATCACAAGCGTCACAGCAGCCCTCGGCACTTATGTCGCCAATACGGTAACAGGTTCGAAGAGAAAGAGCAAGGAAAGCCTCGGCAAAAAAATAACGAAGAGCACGGTCAGCACAGCCACCAGAACCGCTACCCGCGAACTCGGTCGAAGCATCTTAGGAAACCTGATTAAATAGTCAACTCCCCACAAACAAAATCACTATGAACCCACAAGAAAAAAATCTAGTACCAGGCACCGACGGCAATAAGTATGTGCCTTACGAACAGCGGACAGGCAACGAGTCCGTCGTCTATTTCACCCGAAAACTCTCTGCCGAAGGGCTCATCCAGGCTTACAGGCAGGTCAGCGGAAACATCTGCGGAAAAGTGGGTGTGAAGCTCCATACAGGCGAGCAGAACGGTCCGAACATCATTCCTCGCGAATGGGTGAAGACCTTGATGGCAGGAGACTTGAAGGGCGCCAGTATCATCGAGACAAACACCTACTACGAAGGCGACCGAGACACGACGGAGAAGCATCGTGAGACACTCAAAGTGAACGGCTGGACCTTCTGTCCTGTCGATATCCTCGACGAGCAAGGCACAGCAACTCTGCCCATCAAGGGCGGCAAGTGGTTCAAGGAAATGTACGTCGGAAAGAATCTGCTGAACTACGACGCAATGGTGGCTCTGACACACTTCAAGGGACACACGATGGGAGGCTTCGGAGGCTCGAACAAGAACATCGGTATCGGATGCGCTGACGGACGAATCGGCAAAGCCATCATACATACCGTGAAAGGTTCCGACGACCAATGGAGCATCAGCGAAGAAGAGTTCATGGAACGTATGACGGAATCCGCGAAAGCCAGCATCGACTTCTTCGGGAAACACGTCACCTACGTCAACGTAATGCGCAATATGTCAGTCTCTTGTGACTGCGAAGGCGTGCTGGCAGAACCCGTCGTGACGCCTGATGTGGGCATCCTCTCCTCAACCGATATCCTTGCCATTGACCAGGCTTGCGTGGACATCATCTACGCCATGACTGCCGAGGAGCATCACGATATGGTGGAGCGCATCGAGACGCGTCACGGACTTCGCCAGCTCTCCTACATGAAGGAACTCGGAATGGGCAACAATCGTTATGTCCTCATCGACCTCGATAATGATGGCAAACGCATCACAGCAGCCGATGCGGCAAAAGGATTGAAGCCTTTCGTCAGTAAAGATTAAACAAATTTGGAAAACTATTCGAATGATGAAGAAAATAATGTTTCTAGGCTTCTGCATGATGTTGGCAGCATGCGGACAGAAAGCCACACAAGCGCCTGAAATTGAGTTCGTTGATGATGTTAAGGCTGCTCTCTCTGCAGACGGACAAATCAATCTCGACAACCTCGAATGGACACGAGAACCAGCAGGTTACGAAGTGAAAGGCGACACCATTTCAATAACGACAGCCCCTCATACAGACCTTTGGCAACGTACCTATTATCACTTCCAGAACGACAATGCTCCCGTCCTGCAAATGAAGACGCGCGAGAAGTTCTTCAGCTTTGTCGTGAAGACCGACTTCACCCAAAGTCATCAGCGCTTCGACCAATGTGGTATCGTGATGTACCTCGACAGCGAAAATTGGCTGAAAGGCTCTGTGGAATACGAGAACGAGGCGTTTCAGCATCTGGGCAGTGTCGCCACGAATAATGGCTATTCCGATTGGGCCACGACAGCTATTCCTGCCGACGTGAAGACGATGTGGTACAGGTTCTCGAGACGAGCCGACGACTACCTTATCGAATGCTCTACAGACGGAACAAACTTCAGCCAGATGCGCGTTTGCCACATGTATGCGGCAGCCGAGGAGATTCAGTTCGGCATCTATGCCTGCTCGCCAGAAGAATCATCCTTCACGGCACGCTTTACCGACATGAAGATAACAGAATGTGCTTGGAAGGCTCACGACGGACAACAACCTGACGAAGAATGAAAATCCTGTATTCCTGCCTCCTGGCAACAATAAGCGTGCTGAACCTCTCGGCACAGACTGTTCGATTGAGCAACACTTCTCCGGGTAAACAATTCGACGGCATTGGTGTTGTTGATGGTGGTGGAGCAACTTCAGTCTTACTGAAGGATTATCCAGAACCTCAGCGCAGCCAAATCATCGACATGGTTTACAAGCCCATGTTCGGAGCTTCTATCAGTGCTTTGCTCGTCGAGATTCCAGGCGATGGTAATTCCACTCAAGGCTCTATGCCTTCTCACAGCCATTATCGAGGCGACGCAAACTTCGAGCGTGGCTACATTTGGTGGGTGATGAAAGCAGCCAAGAAATCCAATCCCCGTCTCTCGCTTGATGCCACCTCTTGGAGCGCTCCAGCTTGGGTGGGTAACTTCTGGAGCGAAGATATGGTCGATTATTACATCTCTTGGATGCAAGGATTGCGAGAGGTTCATGGATTGGAGTTGGATGCGCTAGGCTGTCACAACGAGAAAGGCTACAATTACGACTTTGCCAAGAACTTGCGTCGAGCCATGAACGAACGAGGCTTCGAGGATGTGAAGCTTCATGGCTTTGGTAATTGGGGCGACAGGAAGATGGACTTCCTGAAGGACATGCAGAAGGATTCGGCTTTGGCTGCTTCTTTGGATGCCGTTTGTGCTCACACTTTCAGCGAGATTCCTCTCTCGAAAGAGCATCGTGCTATTTGCGAGGAACTGGGCAAACCTATCTGGAATTCCGAGGACCATTTCTATTTGCCAGGCTTTGATGCGCTCATCAGTATCGTGAAAGGCTTCAACGAGAACTATATCGTCAGCGGTGCCACAAAAGTCATCAACTGGTACGGCATAGCAGGCGTCTATCCTCTTGAACCATATTCCTATTATCCTGCGATGCTTCTCGCTCGAGAACCTTGGAGCGGAAATTATGAAGTGCGCGAGGCACTATGGGGATATGCTCATTATGGGCAGTTCACACAGATTGGGTGGCGTTATGTTGACGATGGATGCAAGAAACTAAACGAAGGCGGTTCGATGGTTACCTTGCGCAATCCGGATTCGGGCGACTATAGTATTATTCTCGAAACGAAGGGCGCAAAGAGTGAGCAAGAGCTTAAGTTCAAGGTGGCAAAAGGTTTGAAGAAAGGCAACCTTTGCGTATGGTATAGTGATAAGAATCAGCAATTTGTTCGCCTTGAAGACATTAAACCGAAGGCAGGAACATTCAGCTTGAAACTTCATCCAGATGCTGTCTATTCCATTTCAACCCTTACAGGACAGCAGAAAGGTTCGTTTGCTGAAATTCCTGCGTCCAAGCCTTTCCCCCTTCCTTATTCCGACGATTTCGAGAGTTATTTGCCTCCATCAAGTTATGGCTATCTTCCTCATTATACGGCCGACCTGATTGGCTGTTTCGAACTTGCAGAAAGCCCAGACCATAAAGGCAAATGCATTCGCCAAACTGTTGGAGAACATACTCTTAGCTGGGCTCCAGAATGGCATCATTATACGATTCTGGGCGATTCGGCTTGGCGAGATTACGAAGTGAGTGCAGATGTCTGGCTGAATCCTGGAGACGAAGCTGCAGTGATGGGGCATCTTTGTGATGTTGGCTCTGGTTATGGAATTTGGGCAAAAGGGTATTATCTGAAGCTCGATGATAAGGGCAACTGCACCCTTGTTCTGTCTTGTGGAAAACTCAACCAGAAAGAACTTATCGGAGATAAGGAACAGCAGGCTTTGATACGCGCTCGGAAAGATGTGGAAGTGGGAGGCGAATACACCCTTTCTTCAACAAAGGTAGAGGGCATCTCGGCTTGTAAGTGGCACAACTTGAAGTTGCGGTTCGAAGGAAAACAGTTGATAGGATATGTTGACGGCAAACCTGTTCTGTCGTTCACATCCCACCATTATCCGAAAGGTATGGCTGGTCTGATGGCTCCTTTGCATAAAGGTCGTGTCTGCACGCCATATTTCGATAACCTAAAGATTGACCGTGTAAATTAAATCAAGAGGTAAGCATAAGATATGAAACTGCTTGGCAACATCATTTGGGTCGTCTTCGGCGGATTGGCGATTTCCATTGAGTATCTGATTGGAGCCGTAGGGCTGATAATAACAATCATCGGCATTCCCTTCGGTTTGCAAGTCTTCAAGTTGGGCATACTTGCCTTGTGGCCGTTTGGTTCGAGGGTGAGAAAAATAGAACCGCAACACGGGTGTCTGAATCTCTTCATGAACGTGCTGTGGTTCTTTATTGGCGGCATTTGGATATGGCTCAGCCACGTCTTCTTTGGCATCCTCTTCTGCATAACCATCATCGGCATCCCATTTGGCAGGATGCACTTCCGACTTGCAGGATTGGCTCTTTCTCCTTTCGGGAAAGAGGTTCTGTAAGGTTTCAGCCCTAAATCTCTCTCTTAAACGCTTACCACGCCTTTGATGGCAGGGTAGGGGTCATAGTCTTCGAGGGTAAAGTCCTCGTATTGGAACTTGAAGATGTCCTTCACCTCAGGGTTGATGCGCATTCGTGGCAATTTGCGAGGCTCGCGAGAGAGTTGCAGATGCACTTGGTCGAGGTGATTGAGGTAGATGTGTGTGTCGCCAGTCGTGTGAATGAAATCGCCTGGCTCGAGTCCGCAAACCTGTGCCATCATCATGCAAAGCAGGGCGTAAGAGGCGATGTTGAAAGGTACGCCAAGGAAGCAGTCAGCACTCCTCTGATAGAGTTGCAGCGAGAGTTTGCCGTTGGCCACATAGAACTGGAAGAAGGCGTGACAGGGCGGCAGATTCATGTTCTTGATGTCTGCCACATTCCAGGCTGAGACGATGATGCGTCGGCTGTCGGGATTGTGCTTGATAGCATTGACGGCCTCTTGAATTTGGTCAATGAAGCCACCATCATAATCAGGCCAAGAACGCCATTGATAGCCGTAAATGTGGCCGAGGTCGCCTGTTTCGGGGTCTGCCCATTCATTCCAGATGCGCACACCTCTCTCCTGTAACCATTTCGCATTGGTATTGCCATCGAGGAACCAAAGCAACTCGTAGATGATGCTCTTCAAGTGAACCTTCTTTGTCGTGAGCAAGGGAAAGCCTTCGCTCAAGTCGAAACGCATCTGATGGCCGAATATGCTGATGGTGCCCGTACCTGTGCGGTCTTCCTTCTTGACGCCTTCGTCAAGGATTTTTTGTAGTAGGTCTAAGTATTGTCTCATTTCCTAATGTAATCTATAAAGTCATAGAACCGGTCGTTTTTTTCGTCGGGTTCGTGTTTCTCGAGGAAAGCGACTTCCCATTCGTCGCGATTGAACTCGGGGAAGAAAGCGTCTGCCTCCTTCGGCGTGTCGTGCACTTCTGTCAGGCAAAGGCGGTTTGCGAGCGGCAATGCTTCCGCATAAACGCTTGCTCCACCGATGATATAAACATCTTCATCTTCGGAACAGCTGGCAAGAGCATCTTTCAGGGAGGCAAACCTTTCCGCTCCCGGAAAGTCCTTCTTGCTGCGGGACAGGACGACATTCCTGCGGTTGGGAAGGGCACCTTTGGGAAGGCTGTCGAAGGTCTTGCGCCCCATAATGATGGTGTGACCTGTAGTGAGTGCTTTGAAGCGACGCAGGTCTGCTGGCAACCAATAGAGGAGCTTGCCTTTCAGGCCGATGGCATTGTTCTCGGCAATGGCGGCTATGATGTTGATCATTGAAGATTGAAAATTGAAGATTGAAGATTGAAAGGGTGTTTAGAGTTTCTTTATTTCTTTCAGGAACTCGCTGATGCGTTCGAGATAGGTGTAGCTGCCAGTTCCGGGCGAAGCCGTTCTTTGGAAACAATGGTCGCGCGTGGCAAGGATGTGGAGTTCGCTCTGAATGCCCATCGCACGCATCTTCTCCCAAGTCTTGACGGAGTTCATGGAGGCCCAACCGTCTTTGTCGCCGTGAACGAAGAGCATCGGAGCTGTCTTGAGGTCGAAGTTGAACTCGGGAACAAGCACGGCGCTGTCGTCGGTTCCGCTCGTCGTATTGTGCTCTTCAGCTCCGTCTGTCAGGGCGTAAGCGGGATAGATGCCGATGCCCCATTGCACATTGCAGGGCTGCTTGTCGAGGTTGTCGATGGGGAGATAAGCCTGCTGGACGGAGGATGTTACGCCCATCAGGGTGAGGTGTCCGCCTGCGCTACTTCCCATGATGCCGATGTTGTTGGGGTCGAGCCCATAGTCGGCAGCCTTGCTCTTGACGACACGAATGGCGCGCTGCAGGTCTTGCCAAGCCGAGATGTGCTTCTTCAAGCCTGTTTCGGGTGCTGGACGAGGTGTGCGATAGCGCATCGTTACGACTGCCATGCCGAGACTGTTGAGATAGCGTCGGGCTGGAGCCACTTCGAAGCCGTCGGGGCCGTTGCCGTTGTAGCTGCCGCCCGAATAGATGATCTGGATGGCTTTTGTCTTGAGGTTTGCAGGGATGTGCCATTCGATGTAGGGCGTGCCTTGATTTTCTTGCACATAAGGCATCTTGCCGTCAGGCCAGATGTTTTCTTTGACGTATTTGTCGCGGTCGTTGTCGTTGTCGAAACGCTTCATTATCTCCACTTCGGGCTGAACGGGACCTAGGAAGCCCATTTGCGTGAGGAATTCGATGCCGCGTTCCAGACCGAAGGCGCCGTGTCCTTTTCCGGGATAGAGATGCAGTTCGGCAGGAATCTTCCGCTTGCGGAGCTGGCGGAAAACTTGCGTCGAGGCGTTGGGACTGTAGGGGTCGTTGCCGCCGTGATGCAGACTCATGGGACAGGTCTTTTCGTCGAAGTGGAAGATGGTGTCGAGCTTGACATCGGGGCCATAACCGAGCCGCACATTCGGTGTGCCGCCTTCGCTGTCGGAGAGGGCGTATGCGGGGGCGTTGACGATGGCGAAGTTCACATGGCAAGGCACATCGTCGAGGTTGTCAACGCGAGCGTAAGCAGGTGTTTGCGAACTTGTGGCGAGCAAGAGAGCCAAATGTGAGCCTGCACTCATGCTGATGGTGCCAATCTTCTCGGGGTCGAAGCCGCGCTTCTTTGCCTCGCTGCGAACCATTCGGACCGCTCTTTGTCCGTCCTCCCAAGCGCTCTTGTAGATGGGCAGACCTTCGGGTCGAGGCGTACGATAGACGAAGTTGACGCATTGGAAGCCGAGTTCCGTGAAGCGCTTCGTCCAAAGCGAGATGAGGTTGTTGTCGCAGGTGTTGAAGTAGCCGCCGCCCGAGATGAGAATCATGCAGCAGCCGTTCGGTGTCTGAGGTTTCTCCATCCATTCCAGGTAGGGCATTCTGGCTTTGTCGGGATTGAAGCCTTTGGCGTTGACTTCGGCCGTCATAGCCGCAATCTGTTGAGGCTGAGCATCGGGCATTTTGCCTTTCGGCCAGATGGAAATGTGCTTTCCTGCCTGAACATTGAGGAATGCAGAGAATAAGAGAATAAGAAAATAAGAAACCCTTTTCATATATGAATTTATTAATTTTGAAGTTCGTGCATTCGCGCAATGTATTTCCCAATGATGTCGAACTCGATGTTGACGACGGTTCCCTCCTTGATGGCGTGGAAGTTGGTGTTGTCGAAGGTGTAGGGGATGATGCAGACCTGGAAGGTGTCGGCTGTGGGGCGGCAAACGGTGAGACTGACGCCGTTGACTGTCACGCTCCCCTTATCGACGGTGAAATAGCCGTGCTTGACCATTTCCTTCGTGCTCTCGTATTTGAAGGTGTATTGATGGCTGCCTTGCTGGTCCTCGACGGCGATGCAGACAGCAGTCTGGTCAACGTGCCCTTGCACGATATGCCCGTCCAAACGTCCGTTCATCAGCATCGAGCGCTCCACGTTCACCTCGTCGCCCACCTTGAGCAGCCCGAGGTTGCTGCGCTCCAAAGTCTCGCGCATAGCGGTGACGGTATATGAGTTGTCTTCGAGGCGCACAACTGTCAGGCAAACGCCGTTGTGGGCGATGCTTTGGTCGATGCTAAGTTCCTCTACGAAGGGGCAGGTCAAAGTCAGATGGACGTTGTCCTGTTCATGCTCAATGGCGACCACTCGCGCCATACTTTCAATTATTCCGGAAAACATATGTCTTGTAGATTATCGTTTCAGGGCACAAATTTACAAAATAAATTTGAAAACGCAAATTACTTATTCGGGTTTTAATCTTCAAACTTTAATTTTCAATCTTTCCTCGCTTCTTCCTCGAACCAGGTGAAGAACCCTGCCTGCCGCTGTCCTTCGCGATGCATGGCCTTGTGCTTCAGCATCAACTGCTTCAGTTCTTCCCAAGTGCCGTCCTGCAGGGAAACGGCTTTGTGGCGCATGCAATGCAGGTAGAGAGGCTGCATCCTGACGCGGTCCACCTGTTCGCGAATCCATTCAGTTTCGGCTGCTGCTTTGGCTTTGTCGAGGATGGCGAAGGCTTTTAGAACGAAGTCGTCGCTGTAAATCTCGTGATTCTCGCGGATGTAGATGCCGTAGTGAACGTCGGGCTTGACGAGGCTTTGGCAGAGGGCGTAGTATTCCTTAATATAAAGTGCGGCCTTGCCGTAGTAGCCCTTCACGAAGATGTTGACGAGCGAGTCGACATCCTGATTGGGGTTCCAGAGCAACTGATTGACCGTCCAAGCCTTCATTTCGTCGAACTCGGCTCCAGCCGACTGATATTGCGCTTCCTCGAAAATGCCGATAGCTTTGTTGTCGCCGAAGACTTTGATGTTTGGGCCGAGCACTTGGAAGTTAGGCCAAGGTGCGATGTACTGGGCATAATCGACGATGTAGTCCCAGATGAAGAGGTGTGGCGCCAGTTCTGCCCAGCCCTTCAGGTCGCTCATGAACTTTTCATTTTGCTGACAGCCTGCATCGAGCGGATGAGCAAAGCAACATTCTATGCTGCAAAGGCGTATGACGACATTCTCGCGGGGTTTGATGTTTGTAGGTGGCCTACGCGAATACTGATAGGCGAAGGTACCTACGAACTTGTTGGGAAACTCCTGCTTCACGGCATCGGCCACTTGGTTGACGAACCAGACGATGATGCCCGAATGCCCTCCGTATTGGTCCTCGATGGCCTTGCACTTCTCGCATTGGCAGAACAGGAAATTGTCGTTCTGCGAGAGGCTGTAGATGCGGTAATTGGGGTTGTGGCGCATGAATTGCAGCAGCCTTTCTTTGCAAATTTCAAGAACCTCGGGATTCGAGAGGCAGAGCTGGCCGTATCCGCCGAAGCGTTTGCCGTCGCGCAGGCAGAAATACTCGGGATGCGTCTCGTAGAACTCCTTTGTTGAGACGAAATGTCCCATCGTATGAGCGCCCCAATAAGCCTCGATGTTGCCATATTCGTTGATGGTGGGGCTCCATTTCATGTTTTCGCGTGTGTGAGCGCTCCATTTTGCATCGTTTGCCACGTAGTAATTGCTGTATCGGAACTCGATGAAGGGACTTTCCGAGTGATTCAACTTGGGCAATTTCCAATGACTGTATTTGGGAACGAGGGTGCAACTTGGTGTGAACCAGTGGATTCCAAATTCTTTTTCGAGGAAGGTGAAGACACCATACATCGTGCCTCGTTGAGGTCCGCCCCAGATGAGCAGGTCGTGTCCGACGGTGCGATAAGTGAAATTTTCGTCGTGAATCCTCGGTTTTCTGGCGCCAGTCAGGGCTGCAACCCGCTCGTTGTAACCGATGTAGATGCACGGTTTCCCTTTTTCGGGCACAGAAACAAGAGGCAATTTCGCGCCGCTCATCTGTTCTATGTACTTTTGCAGTTCGTTTGCGGCTGTTTTTTCCGATTCCGAAGCTTCTGCAGCCACGAAAATCTGATATTTGCTTTCGCCATTCTTGAAAAGCCAGTCCGCAGCATGGGAATTGGTGGCCGAGAACAGCAGAATGATAGCCCAGAAAAGGTTGAAAAAGTCAGTTTTCAGGTGTCTCATTGAAAGAAAAGTTCATATTTCGCGCTCAAATTTACGAAAAAAAATCCATAGTCGGCTCTTCTTCGAGAAAAAAATACAATCTTTTTTGCGGGAGGCATGGGTGGGGGAAACGCAAAATTCTCGATGAAATGGGCGTTTTTCTGCACTTTTTCCTGAAACTGCCAAACAAAGGCGCAGAAAAAATGTTCCACGCTTCATTGAAGCATTTCCAACTTAGGGTATGAAACACCGATGAAATAGGAGTTTTTCTTGAATATTGTCTTACTCCTGCGTTGCAGTTGCAGTTGTTGCAGTTGAAAATAGAGCTTGCAAAAGTCAAAATAAAATTTTATATTATATATTAATATATAATATAAAGGTAAAATTGCGGATGTGTGTAACCCGAAAATGAACTGCAACAACTGCAACTGCAACAGAACACCGATATGCCCGAGAAAATTTTCGTAAAACATGTTCTACAACATATATAAAGTCGCGCAAAAATTCGTAGACCGCAATCCCGCTGTCGTACCTTTGCATTGTGAATGAAAATACACCATGCTGAGAAGTTAAACACGACACGCTGCGGTGGCCAACGCAGCACGTTAAGTTGCTCAACTAAGCACGTTAAGTTGCTCAACTTGGCACGTTAAGTTTGCTTACTCGCCACAATATATGAAATAGGGACACGCAGCGGCGCATTCCTATCCCAAAGAAAGAAAATTGACTTATTGAAAAGGAGAAGGTGTTTTCAGGCGGAGACCTCAATCAACGTCGTAATAGACTTGCGCTGAACGATAGCCTGGCATCTGCAGAACCTGCTCTTGCAGGGCAAGAAGTCGCTCGCGAACGGCTGACATCGGAGCCGACAACTCCATCTTCAGAATCAGCTTGCGGATGTGCATCTTCTGGACGCGACCGACGGGAGGTGTGTCGGGACCAAGCACACGCTCGCCGAAGACTTGCCTCAGCAGCTGCGCAAAGTCCGCAGAAAGACGCTCTACGACCTTTTCGTCGCGATGCTTCAAGTAAATGAAGATGACGCGGCAGAAAGGCGGATAACGGAATAATTCACGCTCCTCAGCCTGCTCGGCATACATGCCTTCATAGTCGTGATTCACCACCTGCTGAACAATCGCATTTCCCGCATCACGAGTTTGTAGCACAACATGACCTACGGAACCTTTTCTGCCTGCTCTGCCTGCGACTTGCTCCATTAGTTGGAAAGCTCTTTCATAGCTGCGAAAATCAGGTTGGGCGAGCATCGTATCGGCGGAAAGGATGCCAACCAGGCTGACGCGGTCGAAGTCGAGACCCTTCGTCACCATTTGCGTGCCGATAAGGATGTCTGTCTTTCCTTCCTCGAAGTCGTGCAGAATCTGTTCGTAGTTCTGCCGCGAACGCGTTGTGTCGAGGTCCATTCGCGCAATACGCGCTTCCGGCAGGATGGCTTGCAGCTGCTCTTCGATGCGCTCTGTTCCGTAACCTCGGCTGGACAGTTCGTTGCTCTCGCAGTTCGGACACATCTGCGGGATGTTGTAAGTCTTGCCGCAATAATGGCAAACCATTTGCCTGAAACCGCGATGAACAGTCAGGCTGACGTCGCAACTCTGGCAACGAGGCGTCCATCCGCAAGACTTGCACTCAAGGACGGGAGCGTAGCCACGGCGGTTCTGGAAGAGAATGACCTGCTGCTTTTGCTCTAAAGCCTTGCGGATGCGTCCCAACAACTGAGGCGAGAAGAAGCTGCTCATCAACTTCTTCCTGCGCATTTCCTGCACATCGATGACCTCGATATTCGGCAAGTTTAGCCCAGCAAAGCGCGTCTTCAAGGTGACGAGACCATACTTGCCGATGAGGGCGTTGTGATACGATTCCAGACTTGGTGTGGCAGAACCCAACAAGGCTTTCGCGCCAGCTTGTTTTGCAAGCACAAGGGCTGTGTTACGAGCGTGGTAGCGGGGTGCTGGGTCTTGTTGTTTGAAAGATGTTTCATGCTCTTCGTCGATGATGAGAAGGCCCAGGTTCCGGAAAGGAAGGAAGAGGCTGCTGCGTACACCAACCACGATGTCGTAGGGTTTGTCGCTCAGCATTTTCTGGTAGAGTTCGACCCTTTCGTTGTCGGGATAGCGGGAATGATAGACGCCCATCCGAGAGCCGAAGACGCGACGAAGCCGTTCCGTCAGCTGTGCTGTCAAGACAATCTCAGGCAACATGAACAGAACTTGCTTTCCCTCTTCGATTGCCTTCTGTATGAGATGGATATAGATTTCCGTCTTGCCGCTACTAGTTACGCCATGAAGCAGACAGACATTATGTTTCTTCCATTGCTCCTCGATGCTCTCCATTGCCTTTTGTTGAGCGGGAGTCAAGGGCGAGGGAGCCCCTTCTCTTTCATCTTGTTGCCCCTTAATATGTACTCTTTCGATAGGCTTTGCAAATGTTTCGAGAATGCCTTTTTGGCAAAGTTCGCGCAGGATGGCGTCCGAGCAGTTCGCCTCTTGCAGCAGTCTTTGCTTTTCGATGGGAGTTTCGAGCCCAAGAAAACAAGCCAGCAAAGCCTCTTGTCGAGGGGAGTGATGCAGGCTGTCAAATGCTTCGTGCAAACGAGCTTCGTCGTGGTAGGCTTCAGCAAGCCGCACACAAGTCACGGTCTTGGGCTTATAAGTGCGACGTATTTCCTCCTTCATTCTTACAGCTCCCTTTTCTAGAAGGCTTTTTACAGCAGGTAGAATGCTCTTGATGCCGGTCTCTTTCTGCAAACTCAGCAAAGTCTGTTCAGTCTTTATGCCAAGTGCTTGCCATATCTTTTCCTCGTTTGGCGAGAGAGGCGATTCGGCTTCCCAATCCTCGTTCAACAGAATAGAGCTCTCGCTCTCCAGCTTCAAACCAGAAGGTAAAGCAGCCTTGAAAACATCACCAAGAGTACAAAGGTAGTAATCGGCAAGCCATTTCCATAAACGCAGTTGCTCAGGCAAGATAATAGGATTTGCATCGAGCAGCTCCGAGACGGGCTTGGTGGAGCAGGGAGGCTTCTCATCGTGGAGGCGAACCACAATCGCTGTGTAGAACTTCCTGTTTCCAAACGGCACAATTACTCGACTCCCAACCTGCGTTTGTTGGGCCGTATCAGGCGGCAAAGCATAGGTGAAGGCACTTTGCAAAGGCAAAGGAAGTATGACGTCGGCAAATTGTGGCATAGTGAGGGCAAAGGTACGAAATAAAATTGAAAATTGAAAATTGAAAATTGAAAAATATTTGATGGGGTCGAAAGAAATTCTCCTGGAATAATCGTGGCAAAGGGACTCTTCCAACTTCACACGTAAACTTCGCCAACATGGCACGTTAAGTTCGCCAGTTACCTGAGTGATGTTTGACATCTCCCCGCAGTTCCTTCTTCAAAAAGAGCCTGAAAGATGCCTCCTCGTGTCATTATAATATAATGTATAATGTGTAATAATCTGCCTTTTATTATTGCTCATTATACCTTATTTGTGCACAAAAAAAGTTAAAATGTGCATAATTCAGTATGTTTTTAGCCCTAAAAGTTGCATAATTGCGCAAAATACCTTTACTTTGCACCGCGAAATAAAAAAGAAGCATTCCCTCATTAACTTTCTTGAGGGAGAGAGAAAAATAGTAAATCGTAAATTGTTAAATTGTAAATAAACAAAGTTATGTCAGAAATTGAAGCAAAAGTAAAAGAGATTATTGTTGATAAGTTGGGTGTTGATGAGGCAGACGTTACTCCCGAAGCATCATTCACAAACGACCTTGGTGCAGACTCTCTGGACACCGTTGAGTTGATTATGGAGTTCGAGAAGGCATTCGAGATCACTATTCCCGACGACAAGGCAGAGAAGATCTCTACCGTTGCTGATGCCATCGCATTCATCGAAGCAAACAAGTAATTTTAGGATTAAAGAATAAAGATTAAGGATTAAAGTTTTATGCTGTCTTTCGATAGCAGCACATCAAAACTTTAATCTTTAATCCGTAATCATTAATCCCTATCAGTTATTAAATGGAATTGAAAAGAGTTGTAGTGACAGGTATTGGTGCCGTCACTCCGTTAGGCAATACTGCTGCCGAGACGTGGCAGAACATGCTTAATGGTGTGAGTGGTGTTGCACCTATCACACATTTCGATGCATCCAAGTTCAAGACACAGTTCGCTTGCGAGGTGAAAGACTTCAATCCTGAGCAATTCATTGACAGGAAAGAGGCTCGCAAGATGGACCCCTATTGCCAATATGCATACTCTGCAGCCGTTATGGCTGTAGAAGACAGTGCTATGGACTTAGAGAAGGTCGATAAGAACCGTGTGGGCGTCATCTTTGGTGTCGGCATCGGCGGCATGAAGACCTACGAGGAAGAAGTGACGGCCTACGCCAAGACAGCCGACACCATCGGCCCCAAGTTCAATCCCTTCTTCGTGCCCAAGATGATAGCCGACATCTGTGCCGGACACATCAGCATCAAGTACGGCTTCCACGGCCCCAACTACATCACTTCGAGCGCCTGTGCTTCCTCGACCAACGCACTTGCCGACGCCTTCAACCTCATCCGTCTGGGTAAGGCAGACGTCATCGTAAGTGGCGGTGCTGAAGCAGCAATCACGGCTGCTGGTGTGGGTGGCTTCACAGCAATGCACGCCCTCAGCACTCGTAACGACGAACCTCAAAAGGCAAGTCGTCCCTTCAGCGCCAGTCGCGATGGTTTCGTGATGGCAGAAGGCAGTGCAGTCCTCGTGCTTGAAGAACTGGAGCATGCAAAGGCTCGTGGTGCGAAGATATACGCAGAGATGGCTGGTGCAGGCATGAGTGCCGACGCTCACCACATCACGGCGTCGCACCCAGAAGGTCTTGGCGCAAAACTCGTCATGGAGAACGCGCTCGACGATGCTGGCATGAAGCCTGCTGATATCGACTACATCAATGTGCACGGCACATCGACTCCCGTTGGTGACATCAGCGAATGTAAGGCCATCCTTGCTGTATTTGGCCAACATGCTTACGACCTCAATATCAGTAGCACAAAGTCGATGACGGGTCATCTGCTTGGCGCAGCTGGAGCAATCGAGGCAATGGCAAGTGTGATGGCAGTCAAGGAGGACATCGTTCCGCCTACCATCAATCATGAAGACGGCGACGAAGACCCCGAGATTGACTATAAGTTGAACTTCACCTTCGGCCAGGCACAGAAGCGCACCGTTAGGGCTGCCCTGAGCAATACCTTTGGCTTCGGAGGTCATAACGCCTGCGTTATCTTTAAGAAGTACGCAGGATAAGGCCGTGTCAGCCGAAAACCTGATAGACGCGATAAGGTTACCCTTCCGCAAGGATAGGGAACTTTGTCGCGCTTTTCGTGATATGCTGGGCTTCTATCCGCACAAGATAAGCCTCTATCAGGAAGCCTTGATGCACAAGTCGATGCTCGCTCATGCCAAGAGTGGTACGCCCCTCAACAACGAGCGGCTCGAGTTCCTTGGTGATGCTGTTCTGGATGCAGTTGTAGGCGAGATAGTCTTCCACCACTTTCCAAAGAAGCGAGAAGGCTTCCTCACCAATACAAGAAGCAAGATTGTGCAGCGAGAGTCACTCGGAAGGCTCGCAACGGAGATAGGACTCAACAAGCTTATCCGCCAGAACGAACACAACAAGACGCACAACAGCTACCTTGCCGGCAACGCTTTCGAGGCTCTTATCGGAGCCATCTATCTCGACAGAGGCTATGGGCATTGCAAGACCTTCATTCGCAAGAAGATAATGCACAGCCTCATAGACATCGACAAGTTGGCTTATCAGGAGGTTAACTTCAAGAGCAAACTGCTGGAATGGTGTCAGAAACATAAGGTCTCTCTCGAGTACATCCTGCTCGACGAGACAAAGACAGAAGACGGTTCGCCGCTCTTCAACACAAAGGTGGTCATCAATGGGCACGAATGTGCTCGCGGCAAAGGTTATTCGAAGAAAGAAAGCCATCAGAAGGCAAGCCGTAATGCCCTGCATCGCCTCAAGCACGACAGAAAGTTGCATGACGAAATACTAAATATTAAACAGTAAATATGTCGCTGACTAATATCATACGTCCCATCTTCACTCCTCGCCTCCACAAACTCGACCTTTATCAGACTGAGGCAGAGGCGTTGCAAAGAGGTGTCCTAAAACGTCTGCTTGGCAAAGCCGCCGAGACGGAATGGGGTAGGGCACACGGTTTCGACAAGAACCTCAGCTATGAGGACTTTGCCCAGCAAACACCTCTCAACACTTACGAAGAGCTGAAAGGCTACATCGACCGCATGAGGCATGGCGAGAAGGATGTACTTTGGCCCGGAAAAGTGAAGTGGTATGCGAAGTCGAGCGGCACGACAAACGACAAGAGCAAGTTCATTCCAGTCAGCAATGATGGCTTGCACGACACACATTACGCAGGCGGAACCGATGCCGTTGTCTGGTACTTGCGCAACAATCCGAAGAGCCGCATCTTTGATGGCAAAGCATTGATTCTTGGCGGCAGTCATGCTTCGAACTACAACTTGCCTGGCAGTCTCGTGGGCGACCTCAGTGCCATCCTTATCGAGAACATCAATCCGCTCGTCAACCTTGTGCGTGTGCCCAAGAAAGCCACAGCCTTGCTTAGCGACTTTGAGGTGAAGCGTGACCGTATCGCAAGGGAAGCCATAAAGCGAAACGTTACTAATCTGAGTGGTGTGCCTTCTTGGATGCTTTCCGTCCTCAACAGAGTCATGGAACTTAGCGGCAAGCAACATCTCAACGAGGTTTGGCCGAACTTGGAGGTCTTCTTTCATGGTGGTGTTGCCTTTACGCCTTATCGCGGACAATACGAACGCCTCATTACCTCTCCAAACATGCATTACATGGAGACTTACAATGCCTCGGAAGGCTTCTTTGGCTTGCAGGACGACCCGAGTGATGTGGCAATGAGTTTGATGATTGATTACGGTGTCTTCTATGAGTTCATTCCTATGGATGAGTTCGATAAGGAGGAGCCAACTGTTGTGCCTCTTTGGGGTGTTGAGACGGGCAAGAACTATGCGATGGTCATCTCGACATCAAGCGGACTTTGGCGTTACATCATTGGCGACATGATTCGCTTCACCAGTCGAGACCCCTATAAGTTCATCATTACAGGTCGAACGAAGTC